>ERZ779866.1704-NODE-1704-length-21483-cov-4.660071_pt1 | contig 21483 bp, 19 predicted proteins | sample MGYA00511248_ERZ779866 | MGnify/ENA primary metagenome ERZ779866 (study PRJEB29588, sample SAMEA2155758) | human gut metagenome | biome: human gut; feature: human-associated habitat; material: faeces | place: Denmark | collected 2008/2010 ... | reverse complement strand
ATGGCGGAGCGTCTACGGCAACGATTACGACACGCCGGACGGCACGGGCGTGCGCGACTACATCCACGTCTGCGACCTGGCCGAGGGACACTTGGCAGCCGTCGGATATGCGCTCACGCACGCAGGCACGGAGATCTTCAACCTCGGCACGGGGCGCGGCTACAGCGTCCTGGAGATGGTGCACACCTTCGCCCGCGTAAACGGTGTGAACGTGCCCTACCGGATCGTTGGCCGCCGGCCCGGGGATGTGGCCACCTGCTATGCCAACCCCGGCAAGGCGCAGCGCCTGCTCGGCTGGAAGGCGCGCCGCAATCTGGAGGACATGTGCCGTGACGCCTGGAACTGGCAGAAGAACAACCCCGGCGGATACCGGATGCAAGAAGAATAGAAGACAAACACAAAAAACGAGGAGAAGGGGAGAGCGATGCGCGAATGATTTCTTCCATTAAGATGCGGGCCATGAATGTGCTGCACTTCCTGTTCATGGCGGTGCTGACCATCGTCTGCTGTTTGCACGCCTATGTTCCCGCGGAGAAGTTTTCCATTGCAGTCTCGCTGCTCCTCATCCATCTCCTTCTGACCGCCTTTCTCTACCGCGTCTACAACGCCTATCGCGCAGGCGAGTACCGCATTGGCGAGCTCCTCTACGCGCAGACGCTGGCAAACTTCCTCGCCATGGCTGTGACGTACGTCCTGCTCTGCATCCTCTTCCTGCGCATCCTGACCCTTTGGCCGGCAGTCGTAACGCTCCTTGCGCAGATGCTGGTCAGCCTCCTTTGGTGCGTATGTGCAAACCATCTCTACTATTCGCTGCATACGCCCAAGCGCACACTCGTGCTCTACCGCGGGGAACAGGACTTGGACAAGCTCCGGGAGATCAGCTCAATGGAGAAGCGCTTTCAGGTCGAGGAAGCCGTGCGCAATCCCCAGGATATCCACGAGATCCTGCCCGCGTTGGACGGGTTTGAGGCAGTGCTTGTTTCCGGCGTCGAGGCGACGCTGCGCAACGGAATCCTCAAGGAGTGCATTGACAAGAACATCGACTGCTATTTTGTTCCGCATACGGGCGATGTGATCGTCGCAGGCGCCAAACACGTCCAATCCCTGAGCGTGCCGATCATGCGGGCACAGCGCTCGCGCGTAAAGCCCGAGTACGCCTTTGCAAAGCGCGCGTTCGATATCGTTTGTGCGTCAATCGCTCTCGTGATCGCAAGTCCCTTCCTGATCGCCACGGCGATCGCCGTCAAGGCCGAGGATGGCGGCCCTGTCTTCTACCGCCAGGTTCGCTTGACGCGGGACGGCAAGCAGTTCAAGATCCTCAAGTTCCGTTCCATGCGCGTGGACGCGGAGAAGGACGGCGTTGCACGCCTCGCCTCGGAGCACGATGATCGAATCACGCGCGTTGGACACATCATCCGCGCGATTCGCTTTGACGAGCTTCCGCAGCTTCTCAACATTCTACGCGGCGACATGAGCTTTGTCGGTCCCCGCCCGGAGCGCCCGGAGATCGCAGCGCAGTATGAGCAGGAGATGCCTGCCTTCAGTTTACGCCTCCAGGTCAAGGCCGGTCTCACGGGAACGGCGCAGGTCTACGGCCGCTACAATACCGAGCCGAAGGACAAGCTCAAGATGGATCTGATGTACATCAACAACATGTCACCGCTCGAGGATTTGCGCCTCATGTTTGCGACAGCAAGGATTTTGTTTATGCGGGAGAGCACAAGCGGCGTTGCGGATGGACAGACCACGGCCAGTGCGGTGGAGAAGGAGAAGAGTGCGTGATGGCAAAACGATGCAGTTTTGATTCTACAATGAAGAAATATACCGAGGAGATCGCATGAAGAAGGTTCTTCTGATTACATTTTCAGATAATGCAGATCACCAAGATATTACTTTCGGGCTGTTTGAAAGCCTGTATCAAGCCAAACATTCAGATTGCTCTGTCTGGGTCATGGGAATCAATTCACCCAAAGTATCGGTGCTGAATACACCGCATACGCACTTGGTGGATTGCCCGAAGCGCCCTGGAATCGAAAAGAAAACATTTGATCTGAAGACACTATGGTCGATCATCAGGTGGATCAATATAGAAAAATTCGATATCATTTTCTTTGAAACGCTTCATGTGTGGAATCTTGCTATCATGATGTTTTGCCATAAGCGGGCGCGAATCTATCAGATGATCCATGACCTGATTCCGCATGCGGGGGATAAGCAGGAGAAAAGTGTTCACATTATGAATCAGGCCGTCTGCAAGATGGCAGATTATATCGTTTTGGCAAATCAAAAATATATCCCGCAAGTTACGGAAATATATGGCGTCGATGCGGAAAGAGTTCGCTTTATTGATATGTGGCGGCGCTTTCCGATATATACACAACCCATGTATACCAAAAGGGCCTTATTTTTTGGCAGATTGAATCCATATAAAGGTGTCGATAATCTTCTTGAAATTGCGAAACTTTGCCCAGAAATACAGTTTGATGTGGTTGGACGGGTTGATCCGCAGGTGCAAGAATTGTTGGATCAAATCAAGTGCTTGCCCAATGTGACGATGAACAACGGTTATGTGACGGATGAAGAAATGGCAAATGTTTTCATACAGGCAGATTGGATTATTCTGCCGTATAATTCCGCTACGCAGTCAGGCGTTGTGATCGACGGATATCGATATAGTCGTCCCTGTATAGCATTCCAAGTAGGTGCTATTGCTGAACAGGTTAGTGATGGGAAAAGCGGTTTCTTAATAGAGCCGGGTGATAACCATGCTTTCGCACAAAAACTGCGCGAGGCTGTAAAAATGGATCAAGAGAAGTATGCGGCACTCTCCAAAGCGGCGTATGAGTTCGGTGTAGAAAAGTATTCGGCAGTAGGAGCTGTGGATCGGTTTCTGAGACTGATTAATGGTACGGAAGGATGAACAAGCACATGAATATCATAATGCTTTCGGGTGGGTCAGGAAAGCGGCTGTGGCCGCTTTCCAATGAGGTGCGCTCGAAACAGTTCCTTAAGATATTTCGCCAGCCGGATGGTAGTCATGAATCCATGGTGCAGCGCATGTATCGCATGATCTATCAGGTGGATGGAGAAGCGAGCGTTACAATCGCGACATCAAAAAGTCAGGTTCCGACGATCAAAGCGCAGCTCGGTGATTCGATTGGCGTTTCAGTAGAACCTTGTCGCCGGGATACATTTCCGGCAATTGCGTTGGCGACGGCGTATTTGCATGAGAAAGAAAGAGTGAGTGCGGATGATGTCGTCGTGGTTTGCCCGGTCGATCCTTATGTGGAATTAGACTACTTTCGTATGCTAGGTGAGCTTTCCGAGCAGGCGAAAAAGGGCGAAGCAAATCTCATACTGATGGGGATTGAACCAACGTATCCGAGTGAAAAATATGGATATATCATTCCGGAAGGGAAAAGTCATATCTCAGCAGTAAAATCCTTTAGAGAAAAGCCGGATGTTTTGACTGCAGAGCAATATATTGCAGACGGGGCACTCTGGAATGGAGGAGTTTTTGCGTATAAATTGAGATACGTTCTTGAAATTGCGGAAACAGTATTGGGCACCTCCAAATATCAAAAGCTGTATGAGAATTATGAGACGCTGAAAAAGATTTCCTTCGATTACGCTGTAGTAGAAAAAGAGCCTAAGATACAGGTTATGCGTTTCAATGGGGCGTGGAAGGATCTTGGTACATGGAACACGATGACGGAAGCCATGAGCGACGCAGTTTCAGGTAATGCAGTTACGGTTGATTGCGTGAATACCCACGTGATCAATGAACTGCAAATCCCTTTGATTGCCCTTGGCGCGGTAGACCTTGCCATAGCGGCTACACCGGATGGAATATTGGTAACCGATAAGAGGAAGAGCGACAAGTTAAAGGACTATGTTGCAGAGCATCGCCCTATGGTTGAGAAACGTGGATGGGGAGAATATCGAGTACTCGGTTATCGGATTCAAGATGACGGGCAGAATTATCTGACTAAGCACTTGATGGTTATGCCTGACAAACATATATCCTATCAGCGCCATATTCACCGAAGCGAGATTTGGACTTTCGTTGATGGCGAAGGAGAACTGGTTCTTGATGGTATCGTGAGACCAGTAGCACGTGGAGAAACGGCATACATCAAACCAGGAGTCAAGCATAGCATCAGAGCTAAAACTGAGCTTCATATTATTGAGGTTCAAGTTGGCGATGAACTGACAGAAGAAGATATCGAAAGAATGGATTGGGATTGGGATCGTGTTAACGAAAGAAATCCAATATAGATATGATGAATGGCTTAAGAATGTATCCGGGGATTTACTGCGTGAATTAGAGAAAATGGATGAAAAAGCCATAGAGGATGCATTTTACAAAGACTAGGGGTTTCGAACAGGCGGTTTGCGGGGCGTTATGGGTGCGGGAGCGAATCGCATGAATGTATATGTTGTTGCGAAGGCAAGCCAAGGACTAGCCAGTTATTTGGGTATAGGAGGCAGTGTTGTCATAGGGTATGATAGCAGGCATAAATCCTGTGAGTTTGCAAAGACAGCAGAGAAAGTTTTTGCAGCAAATGGATTGAACGTTTTTATTTGGCCAAAAGTAATTCCTGTACCCTTGGTTTCCTATTCGGTCAGACAATTGAACGCATCGGCAGGTGTAATGATTACTGCCAGCCAGAATCCATCGAAGTATAATGGATATAAGGTTTATGGAAGCGATGGATGCCAGATAACGACGAAGGCATCGGCTGCGATTCTCGAAAAGATCAACGAACTCAACCCATTTGCGGATGTCTATACGATGGAATTCAATAAGGGTGTGAGGCATGGAAAGATCAAATATGTCGATGAATCTATCCTTACATCTTTTATAGAGGAAATCAAAACACAATCGGTTCTGTATGGAGATGTGATAGATCGCGATATAAAGATTGTATATACGTCGCTCAATGGAACCGGATTTGAACCCGTTATCAGGGCTCTGGCAGAGAGCAGCTTTACGAATATAATGGTTGTAGAGGAATAGAAAGCACCCGATGGGAACTTTCCCTCTTGTCCTTACCCCAATCCAGAGGTCAGGGAAGTAATGGAACTTGGATTACAGTACTGCATAGAATCGAATGCTGATTTACTGATTGCAACCGATCCGGACTGTGATCGATGCGGGATCGCGGTCAGTGATACACAGTTGTATGCCAGCGAGTCCCGTGTGTGTAAAAACGATTGTCACGACCGATCTGGCAGAGAAGATTGCAGGACACTATGGCGTAGAGATGATTAATGTCCTTACAGGATTTAAATTCATCGGAGAGGTCATTGGCAAGTTAGATGCAGAAGGACGGAAGAGCGATTTCATTTTTGGCGTCGAGGAATCCTATGGCTATTTGGCCGGCACTCATGTAAGAGACAAAGATGGGGTAAGCGCATCGCTCATGATCTGCGAGATGGTGGCTTTTTATAAAAAAAGAGGAAGAACACTGCTGAATCAATCAGAGAAGCTATACGCAAAATATGGGTATTGCTTGGACACCGTACGCTCCTTTGAATTTGGAGGAAGCGTAGGGGCACAGAAGATGAATGGTTAATGAGCTGCGTAAATCCCCCTTACAAACAGATAGGCTGGATGCAGCGTTTATAGAAGACTTCCAGAACGGGCTTTATGGCTTACCGAAATCGGATGTATTGAAATTTCACTACAGTAGAGATGCGATCAATAGTAGGCGTTGTCATCCGTCCGAGCGGAACTGAGCCAAAGCTGAAGGTGTATATCAGCGTGATTGCAGAAGATCGGAATCGGGCGAAAGAGATAGAAAGTGAGATTATGACAGAAGTGAAGAGACGGCTAAATGTGATCATTGGTGCAGGAAGTGTTGTGATAAGGAACATTCCGGATAATTGTATAGCTGTGGATGTACCCTGCAAAGTGATCGGCTGCTTTGAGAACTATAAAAAAGATTTGAGAATAGATAAAGTTTCCGCTCTTTCATCATAAATCCTATGTAGCGTGAAATTGAGCCATATTGTAGGAGGAGTCAGTATGAGTGCTAAAGTGTTAATAATTGCTACGACCCCGTTCAGTGCAAGTGACAGTAGTAGATCTTTAGATTCATATTTCCACTTTATGGATAAGGAGAATGTAAGGCAAATCTTCAGCAGGAATTGGAAGCCTACTAAAGGACATTGCGGCGAATTATATCAAATCACTGATGCAAACCTACTCAAAAGATGGGTGCATCGCACAAAGAAAACAGGGAGAATATATCGATATAGGGATTTGCCGGATGACGACAAGATCCGCATAGTAGAGGAAAATTCCGTGATGGACAGGTTCCAAAGACTAGGAACAAAGCACACGCCAATAATCGAATTACTTCGAGGTGTATTGTGGAGAAAAAAGTATTGGTGCACTCCAGAATTAATAGAGTGGTTGGATGAGTTTAAACCTGATTGCATCTTCTATAATTTTAGCAATCATATTTTTACGCAGCAGATTGCATTGTTTGTAGCAGAACGGTTCAGAATACCAATTATTACAGCAATTGGTGACGATTATTATTTTAACGACCATAAATCGATTTCATTGTCGTATCATATTTACAGGTTGGTATTCAAATATCTGACTAGAAAAGTATTTGAACACAAGGGGGCTGGCGTATATTGTAGTGAGAAGATTAAAGAAAAATACTATGGATATTTAGGCTTGCCTGGAGAAGTGATCTACCTAAGTTCAACGGTGAAAAGAAGAGAATTTGTACCAATTAATAAGGAGAACCCACTTATTGTTTACTTTGGAAGTATTCGCTTAGGAAGGAATCAGGCGCTTCTAGATATTGCAGAGGCTCTTGGAAGCTTGGATGTAAATTATAAGATTGAAGTTTTTTCGAACGAGTCTGATCCCTTGGTTTATCAAAAACTTAGCAACCATCCGAATGTGATCTACGGGGGAGCAATTCCATATAGTGAAGTACAGAAAAAAATGGAGCAATGCGATGTGTTTGTGGTAGCTGAGGGATTTGATGAAGAAAACTTAAACTTTACGCGTTATTCGTTGTCGACAAAGGCAGCGGATGCGTTAGCGTCTGGGGCGGCTATCCTAGCGTACGGCCCGGCAGATTGTGGAGTAATTGAATATTTAAGAAGCACAAATGCTGCGACAGTATGTGATAATCGCATGGATTTGCCTCGGTGTATACGAGCAATATTTGAAAATAAAGAGTTGCAACAAAAACAATACGATTGTGCTGTTGATATAACAAAAAAGAACCATACTTTAGAAAGGGGCAATGAAGTTTTTGCCAAATTGCTAAAAATGGTACTTGCGAGTGATACTTAAATGTAGAACATTTTTAAGGGGGATTAGTATAGGTGGTAACGTATGGTGTTATGATGGGTATTACGGTTATTATGTATATTTTATTATCAAGCTTTTTCAATATGGAAAAGACGACTCGTGTTACCGTTACCATTTTTTTTGTTTTGTACATAGCATTATTGTGCCTTCGCGATATTACGGTGGGAGTGGATACAAAGCATTACGTCTCTCGATACTTCGATCAATTATGTGATATGCGCTGGGATAGTGCGTTGCAACACATGGACACCGAGAAAGGCTTTTTGATATTGACAAAACTGATTGGATATATTGGCGGTAAAAGATTATTTATTGCTGTTATTGCTGTTATTTCGGTTTATCCAGTATTATATTTGTATAGAAATGAAGCAAAGGATGCATTATTATGCTGCTCATTCTTTTTAATATCGCTTTTGTTCGAAATATTCTTTTCAGGAATGCGACAAGGGGTTGCAATTGGACTAGCTGTCCCTGCGTTTTATTTTGTTAAAAGAAAGAAATTAATCCCTTTTATAGCAATTGTTGCCTTGGCAATGTGTTTTCATACAACTGGTATTGTGATTGCACTGATTTATCCAATTTATCATGTTAACATAACAAGAAAATGGCTATGGTTCGTTGTTCCTGGAATGGTTTTAATATATTTGAGGCGTTCGGCTATTTTTAAGTACATGCTACAAAAGGCTGGTGGATACTATCTGGAAAATTATGGATACCTTACTACTGAATCCTCAGGTCAAATCGGTCTTATGATTCTTTTTGTATTGATTTCGATATATACTTTTATAATACTTGATGAAAAGAAAGCAACGAAAGATGACATAGGACTTAGAAATATTCTGCTTCTAGCTACAGCGATTCAACTTTTAACCCCAGTTCATCCAGTAATCTCACGCTTGAATTATTACTTCATACTCTTCATCCCCATTGCAATAGGGCGCGTTAATGAAAAATGTAAGCCAATCTTTTGGCAGGTTTCTAAGGTTGCTTCAACCATAATGTCGATTTTCTTTGTATTTTATTTCTTCGCAATAAAAGATGATTCCCTACAAGTATTTAACTATAAATTTTTCTTTTGAAAATTGGAAAGATACATGCCGGCAGGGAGTTGAAACAGACATGAAAATAGTACATATAAACTGTGTATTTGGAGAAGGAAGTACAGGGAAAATTGTAGAAGCGATTCATCATTTTGCTACGATACATGGGGATGAATCTTATGTGCTTTATGGGATGGGAGATAAATATTGCGATCCACATCTAATTAGAATAATACCGAAATTAGTGCGCAAGATGCAATCGCTTCGTTCTAGAATAACAGGATATCCATATGGTGGCTGTATATGGGGGACATATGTTGCCTTGAAGACGTTAAGGAGAATTAAGCCGGATATTGTTCATTTACACTGCGCCAATGCATATATGGTCAACATATATCGATTACTCGAGTATCTAAAAAAGGAATCTATTCCAACTGTAATAACAAATCATGCTGAATTTATGTATACTGGTGGATGTACACATAGTGTTGATTGCAATAAATGGCTTACTGGTTGCCATGATTGTAAAAAAATCGGCAAAGAACATCCAATATCCTATTTGTTTGATAGAACAAAGAGGGAATGGCAACTCATGATGAATGCCTATAACGGATTTGAAAATCTGATGGTATGCTGTGTTTCTGACTGGGTACGTGAGCGTGCTTGCCAATCCCCATTTTATCAAGGTCATCCAGTGACCACGGTATTAAATGGATTAGATACTGGAGTTTTTCATTACACAAACCCTATTGTCATTCGAAAAAAATTAAATCTTGGAGAGAATAGAGTTGTTATACATGTAACCCCTCATTTTAATAGCCCAATTAAAGGGGGGAAGCATGTTATTGAAATGGCAAAACGAAGGCCTGATGTGCAGTTCGTTATTGTAGGTGATTATTCTGATATATCTACGGCTCCTTCAAACTGTCACTTCGTGGGAAGAATAACGGACCAGGAAAAGTTGGCAACATACTATTCACTCGCTGATGTGTGTCTTTTGACAAGTTTGAGAGAAACATTCTCAATGGTCTGCGCAGAAAGCCTTTGCTGTGGTACGCCTATCGTTGGATTTAAGTCAGGAGCACCTGAATTGATTTCGCTACCTGAGTATAGTAAGTTTGTTGACCAAGATGATGACGACGCACTAATTGATGCGTTAAATGAATGCCTTAATAATCGTGTAGATAAACTATGTTTGTCAGCATACGCGGTTAAACGATATGGCCAAGAACGAATGTGCAAGGAGTATTACAAATTATATCAAGAGGTGATTAAGAATAATGAAGATAGGCATATTAACACATTACTATCAAAGTCGTAATTACGGTGGATTGTTGCAAGCATATGCCCTATGTGAAGTGATTAAGGATATGGGAATTGATGTTGAACAAATATCTTACGATCGCTTTTCACAGAAGAAAAAAATGAAGTCCTATGTTAGGCTCTATCTTAAGAAAATTAGAGATATCATATGCTATCCACAGGAATTGATAATTCATAAGAAAATCAAACAACGAGCTGAAGCATTAGAAAGCTTTGAAAAATCAATCCCGCATAGCCGTGTATATAGTGATGAAAACCTTAATCAATCCGTTGATCTCTATGATGGTTTTATTGTAGGAAGCGATCAAGTATGGCATCCCAATGTTCTTTGCAAAGGGTACTTATTAAGCTTTGTTCCGGGAACAAAATTAAAGCTATCGTATGCAGCGAGTGTGGCTAAGGATGAGCTGACTGAGGAACAGCGACAGGTGTTAAAATCAGCACTGCAAGATTATACAGCTGTTTCAGTTAGGGAGGAACAAGCTGTTTCCTTGCTTAAGGCTGTTTCTCCTGTTGAGATTGAATGGGTACTTGATCCAACCCTATTGCTTTCACGGCAAAAGTGGAGTTTATTGTGTCCAAAATGCGAAATTAATGAACCATATTTATTCTGTTATTTCTTGGGAGACGAAAAACATCCGAGGGACCTTGCTAGAGAGTATGCTGCGGCACATAATTTAAAGGTGGTGAATCTCCCTCATCTAATGGGGCATTACCGCAAGTGTGATGTATGCTTTGCAGATATAGAAAAATATGACGTCTCACCAGGGCAGCTCCTTTCTCTGATAAACAATGCTTCATGCATTTTTACGGATAGTTTTCATGCAATGATTTTTGCCGGGATTTTCCAACGGCAGTATTTTGTTTTTAACCGCGGAGAATTTGGAAATATGAGTTCGAGGATATATAGTCTAGGAAAGTTGTATAAAGCAGAAGAGCGTTTTTGCGATACATCTGAAAAGCAACAAATGGCATACTTAGACTCTATTCAGGCCATTGATTATTCTATAGAGCTGTCAATGCTTGAACACATGAAAAAAAAGTCTTTGAATTTTCTTGAGTCTAATTTGAATTTGAGGAAGTGATTTTGCGTATGAACAGTAAATACAATCAACTCAAGGCAGGTGTGTTACTGACATATCTGCAAATGGGGGTAAGTGTCCTTGTTGGATTGATTTATACTCCAGTCATGTTAAATATCCTTGGACAGAGTGAGTATGGTCTATATAATACTGTATCGTCAACAATTTCTATGCTTTCAATTCTGAGTTTGGGGTTTAGCAGCGCATATATTCGTTATTATGCACGATATAAGGCAAAGTTAAATGTAAAAGCTATTAATAAGTTAAATTCATTATTTATAATAATATTTGCAATCATTGCATTAATTGCTCTCATTTGTGGAATATTCCTATCCGAACACTTAGATATTGTATTTGCCGAAGGTTTAACGCCAGATGAATTGGAAACGGCGAGAACGCTTACGCAACTACTCTCACTGAATATAGCATTTACATTCTTATTTAGTGTATTTTCATCTATTATTTCAGCACACGAAGAATTTGTTTACCAAAAATTAATTAATATTATTCGTACAATAGCATGTCCTATGATTACATTACTTGTGCTTCTATTGGGATATGGCTCGATAGGTATGGTTGTAACGACAGTAATCGTTTCTCTTGCAGCCGATATGGCAAATGTTCTATTTTGCTTGAGAAAACTCCATGTTCGTTTTGATTTTCATGATTGGGAGCGCGGCCTTCTTTCAAGTTTGTTAGGTTATGTTGGGTTTATAGCGATTAATCTGATCGTTGATCAAATTAATTGGAATGTTGACAAGGTCTTACTGGGAAGATTTTGTGGAACGACTGCAGTAGCAGTATATTCTGTTGGGTATACATTGTATCAGTACTATATGCAATTTGCATCAGCAGTATCAAGCGTCTTTATTCCAAGAGTTCATCAGATTGAAAGTGCTGATGAATCAGAGTTAGAAAAGAATAAGCATCATACGGAATTAATGATAAAGGTTGGAAGAATTCAGTTTCTTTTGTTGGGCATGATTTTATGTGGGCTCATACTCTTTGGTAGATCGTTTATCCGATTTTGGGCTGGGGAAGGATATGAAAATGCGTATTATGTCTGCTTGCTTTTGGCAATTCCAACAACCATTCCTTTAATTCAAAACATTGGAATAGAAGTTCAGCGTGCAAAAAACAAGCATCAATTTCGTTCTATTGTGTACGCAATCATGGCTGTTATTAATCTGGTAATCACTGTGTTTTTGTGTCAAAAATGGGGAGAAATCGGAAGCGCACTTGGAACAGCAGTATCGCTGGTGATTGCAAATGGAATAATTATCAATATCTACTATTATCGTCTCTGCATAGATATACTTAAGTTTTGGAAGCAAATCGGAAAACAGATGCTTGGAGTCGTACTAGCATTGTGCCTTGGTATGATAATGATTATGGTTGTTCCCCCAAGATACCTTTCCGTTATGATAGTTGAGATATGCCTGTTTATGATGATCTATTTTTTATGCGTGTGGTTCATATCGATGAACAGCTATGAGAAAAACCTTGTGTTAAAGGTTGTTCAAAAGGTGGGAATATGACATGCTTAACCAAAGCTTGGTATTGTGTAATGGGTGTGCAGCTTGCGCAGCAGTTTGCCCGAAAGGCGCAATCTCTATGGAACCAAATAATGAGGGTTTTCTATATCCGCAGATTAATTCAGAATTATGCGTATCATGTGGCTTATGCGAAAAGAGATGTCCAATAATCGGGAAATACGAACTAGGTGTGCATGATGATATTATTTATGCCGTGATGAATACAGATGATAGTATTCGGAGATTGAGTTCCTCTGGGGGGGTATTCCGACTGCTTGCAGAAAGAGTTTTATTAGAAGATGGAATTGTATTTGGCGCTAAATTCGATGAGGACTTCTCCGTAGTTCACGGATGTGCTGAGAAGTTAGACGATCTTGAAGCTTTTCAAGGATCAAAGTATGTTCAGAGCAGAATTGGAAATTCATATCAACGTGTAAAGCAATGTCTAGAGTCGAAACGCTTGGTTTTGTTTTCAGGAACACCTTGCCAAATCGCTGGACTAAAATCATATTTACATCAAGAACATGAAAATCTATTTTGCGTAGATATTGTTTGCCATGGAGTACCATCCCCAAAGGTATGGGAGAAGTACTGTAAGGAGAACGAAGAAACAACTGGTTCAAAAATACAATATGTGTCTTTTCGAGACAAAAGCACAGGTTGGAGAGACTACCATGTAACATTTCGTTTTAGAAATGACACAGTGATTACTAAACACCATTCTAAAGATGCAATGATGAAGGCATTTATTCAAAATATATGCTTAAGAAATTCGTGCTATCAATGCAAGTTTAAAGGTATTGCAAGGCAGAGTGATATTACTTTAGCTGATTTTTGGGGGATTGAAAGGATATTGCCACACATTGATGACGACCTAGGAACAACATTAATGATCTCACATACAGATAAGGGGGGACGTTTATTTAATGCAATAAGGCCTAACGTTATATATGAAAAAGTTGATGCGACTAATGTTTTGAATTTAAACCCCATGATGATCGATTCCGCTTCAAGGCATCCAAAACGAAATGAGTTTTTCATGTCTTTAGATACTGAGCCTTTTGAATCAATAGTAAAAAGGTATTGCAAGGAAGGAATAATAGCAATCTGTAAACAGGCGTTGATATCTAGAATAGATCAAATAAAGCGAATGACTAAATGTGGAGGGGTAAAAAAATGACTTCATTTAATAACGCTACCCTGATGATCACTGGTGGCACCGGTTCTTTCGGATCCACCGTTCTCAAGCATTTCCTGGACTCCGACCTCATGGAGATCCGCATCTTCTCGCGCGACGAGAAGAAGCAGGATGATATGCGCCACGAGTTGCAGGCCAAGTATCCCGAGCACGCCAAGAAGGTCAAGTTCTACATCGGCGACGTGCGCAACCCGCAGTCTGTCCGCGATGCCATGCTAGGGGTGGACTACATCTTCCATGCCGCTGCGCTCAAGCAGGTGCCTTCCTGCGAATTCTTCCCTATGGAAGCCGTGCGTACGAACGTCATCGGCACCGACAATGTGTTGCACGCCGCTATTGACGCAGGCGTGAAGCGTGTGGTCTGCCTGTCCACGGACAAGGCTGCCTACCCCATCAACGCCATGGGCATTTCCAAAGCCATGATGGAGCGCGTCATTTACGCCAACGCCCGCGTGGCGGCGGAGCGGGGCGGCACGGTCATTGCCTGCACGCGCTACGGCAACGTCATGTGTTCCCGTGGCTCGGTGATTCCGCTGTTCCTCGCCCAGATCAGGTCGGGAAATCCCATTACCATCACCGATCCCAACATGACCCGCTTCCTCATGAATCTTGACGAGGCGGTCGATTTGGTAATGTTTGCTTTCCAGCATGCCAACCCGGGCGATCTGTTCATCCAGAAAGCGGACGCCTCGACCATCGGTGATTTAGCCAAGGCGGTGCAGAAGCTGTTCGGCGATACCGGCACGCACATCATCGGCACGCGCCACGGGGAAAAGCTGTATGAAACATTGCTCACCCGAGAGGAAAAAACGCGCAGCGAGGACCTGGGCGGTTATTACCGCGTGGCCGCCGACGGCCGCGATCTGAACTACGACAAATACTTTGTCAACGGCGAGGTGCGCACCCAGGCGCCCGAGGACTACACCAGCCACAATACCCGCCGCCTGACGGTGGACGAGGTCGTGGACAAGCTGCTGAGCCTTGAATATGTGAAAGAGGAGCTGGCCGCGCTTGGAAAATAAGAAAAAAACGCTGCTCATTACAGGGGCGGGCGGTTTTGTGGGAAAAAACCTTGTCGCCCAGCTTCGCAATGAAGGCTGGAACGACCTGCTTTTGTTCGACGTCGACACGCCAAAAGAGCTTCTGGCGGACTACGCCGCCCGGGCGGACTTTGTGTTCCATCTGGCGGGCGTGAACCGGCCCAGGGACCCGGACGAGTTTATGCGGGGCAACGGCGATTTCACCCTGGAACTGACGGCGCTGCTGGAGCGGGGCAAAAAGCCGCCCGTGGTGCTGGCCAGCTCGATTCAGGCGGCGTTGGACAACCCATACGGGGCCAGCAAGCGCGCCGCCGAGGATGCCGTGGCCGCCTATGCGCGCCGCTGCGGGACGCGGGCGTACCTCTACCGCCTGCCCAACGTGTTTGGCAAGTGGAGCCGCCCCAACTACAACAGCGTGGTGGCCACCTTCTGCCACAACATCGCGCGCGGCCTGCCCATCACGGTCAACGACCCGGCGGCGCAGGTGCCGCTGGTCTACATTGACGACGTGGCGGCGGAGTTTATGCGCGCGCTGGAGGGCGTATCGTTGCCGGGCGCGGAGGGACGCTATGCCGTCACGCCCGAATACCGCATTACCGTGGGCGAGCTGGCGGCGACGCTGGGGCGCTTTCGCGACATGCGCGACCGCCTGGAGTGCCCCGACCAGTCCGACCCGCTGACGGCCAAGCTCTACGCCACCTATTTGAGCTTTCTGCCGCCGGAGGATTTCGCGCGCCCCACGGTCGCCCATGCCGACGCGCGTGGGTCGTTCACGGAGCTTTTGCATCTGGGCGGCCACGGACAGGTGAGCGTCAACGTATCCCGTCCGCACATCACCAAGGGCGAGCACTGGCATCACACCAAGCATGAAAAATTCGTGGTGCTCAGCGGTGAGGGCGTCATCCGCTTCCGAAAGCCCGGCGACGCGACGGTGATCTCCTACCGGGTATCGGGCGGCGCGCCGCAGGTGGTGGACATCCCGCCCGGATACACCCACAACATCGAAAACACCGGCGATACCGACATGATCACCCTGATGTGGGCCAACGAGTGCTTCGACCCCGCGCGGCCCGACACCATCCGTCTGCCCGTTCAGCCGTCAAAGGAGGAAGCGAAATGACCCGTAAACTCAAGCTCATGACCGTGCTGGGCACGCGGCCGGAGATCATCCGCCTGTCCGCCGTGATGCGCTGCGCGGACCGCTATTTCGACCATGTGGTGGTGCATACCGGCCAGAACTACGACCCCGCGCTCAACGAGGTGTTCTTCCGCGAACTGGGCCTTCGCAATCCGGATGTCTATCTGGACGCCGTGGGCGCGGACCTGGGCGAAACCATGGGCAACATCATCGCCAAGAGCTACAGGGTGATGGCGCGCGAGCAGCCCGACGCCGTACTCATTTTGGGCGATACCAACTCCGCCCTCTCGGCCATCTCCGCCAAGCGGCTGAAAATCCCCATCTTCCATATGGAAGCGGGCAACCGCTGCTGGGACTGGAACGTGAGCGAGATGATCAACCGCAAGATCGTCGATCACATCAGCGACATCAACCTGCCCTATACCGAAAACAGCCGCCGCTACCTGCTGAGCGAGGGCATCGACGGAAAAACCATCTTCGTGACCGGCTCGCCCATGCGCGAGGTGCTGGAGCGCCACCGGGAGCAGATCGCGCAAAGCGATGTGCTCCGCCGCCTGGGGCTGGAAAAGGGGCGCTACATCCTCGTCAGCGCCCATCGGGAGGAAAACATCGACCTAGAAGAAAACTTCCTTTCCCTGATGCAGGCCATCAACCACATGGCCGAGATCTATCAGGTGCCGGTGATCTATTCCACCCATCCGCGCAGCATGAAGTTTATCCAGCAGCGGCATTTCCAATTCCATCCGCTGGTCAGAAACCTCACGCCCTTCGGCTTCTTCGACTACAACTGCCTGCAGATGAACAGCCTGGTGGTCCTCAGCGACAGCGGCACCCTGAGCGAAGAAAGCGCCATGCTGGGCTTCTGCGGCGTGCTCATCCGCACCTCCACCGAGCGGCCCGAGGTGCTGGACAAGGGTACGGTGGTCATCGGCGGCATCACGCAAAAGAGCGTGGAGCAGGCGGCGGAGCTGGCCATCGCCATGCAGCGCGCCGGCGAGCCCCGCGCCATGCCTGCGGATTATCAGGACACCAACGTAAGCGTCAAGGTGGTCAAGCTCATTCAGAGCTATACGCCCATCGTCAATGAGACCGTATGGCTGAAGCGCTGAGACATGATTTCGGACACTTCGCGCGCATTGTCATGGCTTTTGCTGGCACGGGGATGACAACCGGCCCCCGCTTGCGTTATACTGTATAAGCCAACCAAGGAAGGAACCAAACCCCATAGAAAATACAAGGAGGATTCGATTATGACCCACAAGCTGATAACCACCCTGCTGTGCCTGGTACTGGCTGTGGCGCTTCCGCTGGCGGCGCTGGCCGATACACGGCATACGCTCACCCTGATTCCCGGCGACGACCTGAGCGCAGTGCCCGCGATTGCAGACCTCTGCGACGCGCTGTCCTTGACCCTGACCAAGGGCGAGAAGTCGGGCGGGCTTACGCTTTCCGTTGGCGGAGAGGACATTGCCACCGTTGCGCTGGGCGCGGACAGCACCGGCCTGTACGCGCAGTCCACGCTGTTGGGGGACGACGTGTACTATGTCAACTGGGATGACGGCTTCGCCTACGTCTCCGATCTGGTCATGGAAATCGCCGAGGCAAACGGCATGGAAACAGACGAGGGCATGGCCGCCACGCTGAAAAACATGCTCGAACTGTATAAGACAAAAATCGTGGAAACCCTCGGCGCAGCCGGTTATGCCGGGTCGTCCACGGTTACCGGGACCCTTGACAGCGCAATGAACGATCGCGAAGCGCTTAAGGAACTGATTCAGGAAAGCTTTCCGGACGATCCTGACATGGTGGCTGTTTATGAGCATCTCTTTGACAACATGACCCTTGAGGAAGGCGAGTTTACCGATCCCGAACGCGATCCGGCCACCCGCCATATGTCCATGGTCCTGACCTCCGAGGATATGGCGGACATGTGCGATACGCAGTATATGCGCGGGGTTATGGAGATGACGCTCAAGTCCCAGAACCCGGAGCTGGGGGAGGAGGAACTGTCCGCGGCGGTGGATGAGGCGATTGAGCAGGCCCGCAGCGTCTACGAGGAGAGCGACCTGCAACTCGTCATAAATATCTACACCAGCGATGAGGACACCAACCTCGTGGGCATGGACATGGGCATGGAGATGACCATTCCTGCTGATGAGGGAACCGAAACGAAGGCGAACCTGAACTTCAACTATGACCGCCTGACCGGTAACAACGGTGTGGATCATCGCGCGGACATGAGCATGATTGCCGATGATGAGACGCTGGGCCTGATGGGCTTTCAGCTCTCGCAGGGCAAGGACGGCGTAAGCGACGGCTACTTCGCCGTGCTGGCGAATCGGCAGCAGCTGACCTTTGCCTACCATGCCGAGAACCAGGGCAACGACCGCATACGGACCCTGAATCTCTACAGCCGCGGCAACGCTGCCGCCATTATCGCACCCGCGGCCTCCGACAGGCCTCTCTTCGGCTTCCAGCTGGTTTCCGGACCTGCCGAGGACAGCGTGCTGGATGCGATCGACAATGCGACCGGCGATACCGCTATCGATCTGATGAAGCTGTCCGCCGAGGAAATGCAATCCCTGTTTATCGATTTGCAGGCGCATGTCACCCAGGCGGCCTTTACCGCGCTGGGCAACCTGCCTGAAAGCGTTATCCAACTGATGACGAGCGGTACCCCAACGATCGAAATCGAAGAATAAATTCCTGACTGTCGTACACAAGGCCCAACAGGCTGCGCCCGGCCGCTTCCTATCGGGGGGCGGCCTTTCTCATACAAAAAACCGTGGGAGAGCTTTGCCTGGAGCCCTCCCACGGTTCAGCCATCATTTTGCTTTCTGACCGATGCGGTTTTCCGTGCCACTCATCAGACGCTGGATATTGGTGCGGTGGCGCCAGACGCACATGGCGAACAAAAGCACCGTAAACAGGCACACGGCCCATTGCCCCCAGTGGGCGATGCACATGAGCACCATGTAGCAAAACAGCATCGTCATGCTGCCCAGGCTGATGAAGCGCGTCAGCGCGATCACCGCCACGCAGGCCGCAATGGCGATTGCGCCCCACAGTGGGTCCACAAAGAACACCACCGCCGCCGAGCAAGCCACGCCCTTGCCGCCCTTGAAGCCGTAGAACACCGGCCAGTTGTGCCCGATGATCGCAAACAGCCCGGCCAGCATCATGCCGTAACGCGCGATGCCGAAGGTGCTTCCCGGCAGAATCAGACTGCCGATCCAGCAGGACAGCGCGGCCTTGAGAAAATCGCCCGCAAAGGTGATCAGGCCGCTTTTGAGCCCCATCACGCGCAGCACGTTGCTTGCGCCGGTGTTTTTGCTGCCGCGGTTTCGGATGTCCACGCCCTTAGCGCCGGATACCGTGAGCCCCGTGGAAAAACACCCCAGCAGATAGGCGATGGCGGCGACCAGTATCGAAAGCAGAATTTCTCGCATGTGTCCCTCCGTCTGCGGCCCATGCCGCCCGTGATTCAGTCTTTCCCGTGCAAACCGGGTTTATTATAGCATAGGCGGGGGAAAATGCAAACCTGTCATTTCGTTTGTCCAGGCAAATGCGCCGCATGTCGTTTGTCCAGGCAAATGCGCCGCAGCGCTTGCAACGCAAGGCTGAATCGTCTATAATAATCTATGTATGTCTATAGACCCAAGTACAGGGAGGATGGAAACCGGTATGCAACACACAACCGCCAAGCACAATCCGCTCACTTTTTATTTGCGGACGCTTCTGTATATGTTCGTAGCGCTGCTTCTGCGCCTGGCGGCACTTGCGCCGCTGGCGTGCCTGTTCGTCTTTCCGGCGGGATCGCCGCTGAAGCTGCTGGCGCTGCTGTGCCCGGTGCTTTTGGTGCTGCTGGTGCTGCCGCTGCGCTATTCCTTTGCCGAAGCGCTGGTGCAGAGGGACGGCCGCCGCTATTTCAGCTTTGACACGGCTCTCAACATGGGCAACTACGGCGAAAAGCTGGCCGAGTCCCTCCTGCATGCCGTGCATGTGGCCAAGTGGGGCCTGCCGCTTTTCGTCATGCTGATCTATGGCTACTACTGGTACAAAGAGGTGGATGCGCTCACCCTGCTCAGCACCCTGACCCAGCTGGGACGCACCTGGACGGAGACGCGGTGCGCCGTGGCCAACTTTTTCCTGAACCTGGTGGGCGCGACGCCGCTCACGCCGCCGCAGAACACCCTGATGGACGGCGCCATGGCGGTGCTGGCCGTTCTGGGGCTGGGCGTGGCCGTGTGGCTGTACGGCGCGGTGCGCAACAGTGCGGCGCGCTATGTCTGGGCCTATGCTGACCGGAATGACCATTCCCCGCGCAAGGAGCTGCGCCGCCGCCTGGAGCGGGATATCGCCGCAGGGCTCCGGGAACCGGACGTGCTCGAGCGCGCCGCGGCATACCTGCCGCTCTACGCCGGGCTGCGGAGCTTCAAGCTGGATACTACCTGCCTCAGTCCCGAGAAGACCGCCGAGGCGATTGAAAGTATATACAATACCGAATGGAGGAATATACAATGAAGATAGCCGTTGTGACGGGCGCATCCTCCGGCATGGGCCTGGAATTTGCCAAGGCGATAGACGCTGAGGAGACGCTGGACGAGATCTGGCTCATTGCGCGGCGCGGGGACAGGCTGGAGGCCCTGGCGAAGGAGCTGAGGGCGCCGGCGCGTATCCTGACTCTGGACCTGGGCAGGCCGGAGAGCTTTGAGGAATATAAAAAGCTGCTGGAGGCGGAAAAGCCGCTCATCTCCACGCTCTGCAACGCGGCGGGCTTCGGCCGTTTCGCGCTTTTCACGGAGACGGAGCTGGACGTGAACCTCGCCATGATAGACCTGAACGACAAGGCGCTCGTCGCCATGACGCAGCTGAGCCTGCCCTGGATGAAGCGGGGCTCGCGTGTGATAAATCTGGACTCGCTTTCGGCCTTCCAGCCGGTGCCGTACCAGTGCATCTACGGTTCGACGAAGGCATTTGTCCTGAGCTTTTCTCGTGCGCTGAACGTGGAGCTGGAGCCGCGCGGGATAAGGGTCATGGCGGTGTCTCCCGGCTGGGTAAAGACGGAATTTTTTGACCACGCTGTATCCGACAACGGGGCCGTGACGTACTACGACGTCCTCTGGGAGCCGGCGGACGTGGCGAAGCGGGCGATGCGCGACTACAAAAAGGGCAAGGACGTTTCGATCCTGGGCCACAGGGTCCGCCGCCAGGTGCTGCTCGTAAAACTGCTGCCGCACAGGCTCGTCATGAAGGTCTGGATGAAGCAGCAGGCCCATGCCAACAGGCCGCCGGAGGACTGAGCCAAAAGTTTAATTATTGACAAACCGGCGCAGCGGGAATAGATTAGTATAGTGTGTTATAGCGAATGCGCCGTTGCCCCCTGCCCGGCGCGGAAAGTGAGGTAGGTAGATGAACATACTTTTTGAAAGATTTTCCCTTCCCGAGCAGCTCAGTCGGGTTATCTACAACAGCCCGAGCGTTATCATCCCCACAAGCAAAGAGGTGCTCTTCGAGCTGATCTTCGGCAATGAGCACACGGGGAAGATCGAGGTGCTCTACGATATACACGGCAAGGTCGTGAAGGAGGCCGAGGTCGTCCGCTGCCGCAACGGCGCGGCCGTCAACTACCCGGAGGACTATATGCGCAGGAGAGACCCGGACTGCATGCGCATCGCAGACGACCTGCCCACGGATAAGCCCCGCTTCGAGGAGGTCTACGGCTATAAGTTCGACGAGCTCAGGATAGAGACGCTCCGCTGGCTGACGAAGCAGGAGCTCA
>ERZ779866.1701-NODE-1701-length-21520-cov-3.129187_pt1 | contig 21520 bp, 22 predicted proteins | sample MGYA00511248_ERZ779866 | MGnify/ENA primary metagenome ERZ779866 (study PRJEB29588, sample SAMEA2155758) | human gut metagenome | biome: human gut; feature: human-associated habitat; material: faeces | place: Denmark | collected 2008/2010 ... | reverse complement strand
CCGCCGCTTCCCACGCAGGCGTCTGGCCCTTGCGCAGCGGACGTCTGAAGAGGTCGGCCATGTCCTCGGGCGGCTCGACGGCAACGCCCGTGGCCTGCCTGACCATCCTCGGGAACTTGACGGCCTGAACCGTCTCGACGCAGAGCGTCTTGACGCCGACGGGATGGAGGTAGATGCCCGAGAAGAGCGCGTCGGCCGTGTGCGGGTCGACGTACGTGTCGTACTCGAGGTGCATCTGCTCGATGATCTCGAGGCGATTCGGATGGTTCGAGGAACCCGACACGACGCCCGACAGGCGGACCTTGCGGAATTCCTCGGCCGTGAGCGTGAATTCGCCCTTCGTCTTCAGATCCTCGGCAAGCTCCCTGACACGAGTACCGTTGCGGCCGAGCACGTCGAAGAGGAAGCGCTCGAAGCTCGCGGCGCGCGAGATGTCAGTGGAGGGCGAGGACGTTGCGATCGTCTCGCTCGAGGGCTTCGGCGCATAGCGACCCGTGCGAAGGAACTCGTCCATCGCGTCGTTTTCGTTCGTGCAGACGATGAGGCGCATGATCGGAAGCCCCATCTTCTTGGCGACCCAGCACGCGTACGCATTGCCGAAGTTGCCGCCCGTTTTGCCTTGGATGCCATGCCCGGCAAGCAGATGGCGATTGACGCCGATTTATCCTCGGGGCTGATTAATGAAGACGAAGCCCGCAAACGCCGCGAAGATTTGTCGAAGGAAAGCGCATTCTACGGTGCCATGGACGGTGCTTCCAAGTTCGTCCGCGGAGACGCTATTGCCGGTCTGCTGATAACCTTTATTAATATCGTGGCCGGCATTATCATCGGTATGGTTCAAAACCACATGAGCTTTTCCGACGCCGGCGAAACCTATATGCGCCTGACGGTCGGCGATGGTCTGGTCTCCCAGGTTCCGGCGCTGATTGTTTCCGTTGCGGCCGGGATTCTGGTTTCCAAAGCCGGTATGACCGACGCTACCGACAAGGTTCTTTTTGATCAGGTTGCCAACTACCCGAAAGCGTTGGGTATGTCAGCTTTTCTGGCCTTGGCGCTGGGCATGCTACCCGGAACGCCGGCCATTCCGTTTGTTCTGCTGGCCAGCCTGACCGGTGCAACGGCCTATTATCTGGACAAGCGTCAGAAAGAGGCGGCGCAAAAGGCGCAGGAAGTTCTGGAGCAGGAACAGAAACAGGGAAAAATTGCCAAAGCCGCCGACGAACCGATTGCCAATGCTCTGCGCATCGACCTCATTCGTCTGGAAATCGGCTACGGTCTGCTGCCGCTGATAAATGAAGAAACCAACAAAAAACTGACTGATCAGATTAAGGCTCTGCGTCGGGCGCTGGCTTCCGAGCTTGGTTTTGTCATGCCTTCCATCCGCATTCAGGACAATATGCAGCTTGAAGCCAACGAATATAACATTTACATAAAAGAAGTCAAAGCAGGCAAGGGTGAACTGCGCCCGACCCAGCTGCTGGTTATGGATCCGCGCGGAGAACCGATTACGCTGCCCGGCGAAAACACCACCGAACCGACTTTTGGTCTGAAAGCGATGTGGGTAGACCAGTCTTACAGGGAAGAAGCCATGTTTCGCGGATATACGGTTGTGGATCCGGCCACCGTGGTCACGACCCATATCACCGAACTGGTGAAAGACAATATGCCCGAACTTCTGTCTTATGCCGAAACCCAGAAGCTGCTTGACGAGCTGGATAAGGAGCATCAGAAGCTGGTTAAAGAACTCATTCCGAACAAAGTCAGCCTCGGCGCCGTTCAGCGCATTTTGCAGAACCTGTTGCAGGAGCGGGTTTCGATTCGCGACCTGCCGTCGATTTTGGAAGGAATTTCCGAGGCGGTCACCACCACCCGCAGCCTGATGATGATTACCGAACACGTACGTTCGCGCCTGTCCCGCCAGCTTTCCAATGCCTATGCCAATGAGTTTGGCGTTATCTCGCTGGTGACGCTGTCGCCCGATTGGGAACACGCCTTTGCGGAATCCATCATCGGCGAAGGAGACGACCGTCAGTTGGCCATGGCGCCGAGCACGCTGCAAAACTTTATCACCCGCGTGCGCAAAGTCACGGAAGATTTGGCCGTCAAGGGCGAGAACGGGGTTTTGCTGACCAGTCCGGGCATCCGGCCGTTTGTCCGCTCGATTATTGAGCGTTTCCGTCCCATGACCGTGGTAATGTCGCAAAATGAAATTCACCCCAAGGCCAAAATCAAAACCGTAGCTCAGATCTAAGGAACCGGCGGTCATGAAAATAAAAAATATCATTGCCCCCAATATGACGGAAGCCTTTGCTAAGGTTAGAGAACAACTGGGCGACGATGCGGTCATCATTTCCAGTGAAAACACGGCTGACGGCAAGGTGCAGGTGACGGCGGCGCTGGAAGATGATTTTGAGCTCAGTTTTGATGACCGCGACGAGATGGAGATTATTCCGGTTCAGAAAAACTGGAGCGACAAATATCTGCGTGAATGTCTGGAATATCACGGTCTGGTGCAGACCGTCGGCGAAAAGATTATGGCGGTTGCGCGGCAAATCAGCGCCGAGCAGAATCTTTCCGATGATAAGATTATTTTGGAAAAAACCTTAAACCGTCTGTTTCGCTATGCCGATATTTTGGATGTCTCGCAGCCGGTCAAATTGTTTATGGGAACGCCGGGCAGCGGCAAGTCGACGGCCATAGCCAAGACGGCGACGCAGGCAAAATTCAGAAAAATACCGACCTGCATTGTCAGTACCGACAACGTACGCGCCGGCGCCAACAAACAGCTGGAAGCTTTTGCCGGCATTTTGGAACTGGATTTTTATTTCTGCAAAGACGAAAAGACATTGCGTCGTACGGTAGACGAAGCCTTGCGTAAATATCGGCTGATTTTGGTCGATACGCCGGGAATCAATCCTTTCGTTGCCAGCGAGGTCGACCGTGTTGCCCGTTTTGCCGAAGCCGTAAAATGTCGGGGAATATTGACTGTCGATACCGGGCGTAACACCTTGGAAGCTGTGGAAATTGCCGATATTTTTGCCGGCCTCGGCGCTGACTGCCTGCTGCCGACCAGATTGGATTTGACCCGACGCATCGGTTCGGTTTTATCGGTGGCTGCCTGCTGTAAATTTTGTTTTTGTGCAGCCAGCGTCAGCGCGTCAATAGCCAACGGTCTGGCACCGATTGACAGTTCGTCGCTGGCAAAATTGATTTTGAATCAAGCATAATTGAAGAAAGAGGAAAATATGGAAAACCAACCTTCGGAAGAATTAAAGATTATGCCCCGGGCGCCCTTGAGCCGCAGCGTCAGAAAAGGGCGCAATATGATTGCCGTCGCCTCGGGCAAGGGCGGCGTGGGCAAAACCTGGTTTTCAATTACGCTTGCGCATGCTCTAAGCGTTTACAGGCAGAAAACGCTGCTTTTTGACGGAGACTTGGGGCTGGCCAATATTGACATCCAGCTGGGACTGATGGCCAAATATGATTTGGGCAGTGTCGTAGCTGGAAAACTGACCTTGAACCAGATTGTCCAACATTGTGAAAAAGGGCGTTTTGACGTTATTGCCGGACGTTCGGGCTCGGCGGGACTGGCCTCAATGCCGATCGGCCGTCTCCAGATTTTGGGGGAAGACCTGTCGCTTTTGGCATCTTCTTACAATAAGGTTATTTTGGATATGGGAGCCGGTGTCGAGAAGCCGGTGCGGATTTTGTCCGGTCTGGCCGAAAAGATCATTGTGGTTTGCACCGACGAACCGACCTCTTTGACCGATGCTTATGCCTTTATCAAAATTATGACGATGCAGTACCCCAAAAGCGACATCAGCGTGGTCATCAATCAGGCCAATTCCGTCCGCGAGGGGCAGCGCACCTATGATACGTTGCTGAAAGCCTGCGTAAACTTTCTTAAAATTTCGCCGCCGCTGTTGGGAATTGTGCGGAGAGACACCCGCGTTCGCGACGCCATCCGCAACCAGACGCCGATTATTACCCGTTATCCGACATCTGAGGCGGCCGAAGACGTTATTGCCATAGCCAAGAGGTTGATTAATGGATAATGTGATTACGCCGGCGGTTCCGCCTTCGTTGAATCTCCCGCCGACGGACAAGGCGCCCGCCGGAGAAATAGTTCTTTCTCCGGGAACCAATATTGCGCTTCGCCCGCAGGAAAGCATTCTCCTTACCATACTTAACGAAAGCGCCGCGTCGGCGTCCGTGCCGTCGTCAGACTTACAGGCGACGCTCAAAGCCGTTTCCGCCGGCAGGGAAATTGACGTTCCCGTTCGGCTTAAGCTGGAGACGCCGCTGAATCTGCCGGCGGATAAACCGGCGCAGATTGTGGTTCGTCCCGCCGCCGTTGAAAACGGCAGGCTTAATGTGCGGGTTGTGTCGGTCAACGGAGAAACGCCGGCCAAATATACGCTTCCGGCTTCGTCTTCGGTCGTATCCGAACCTTCGGTTTCAGCGTCTGACTCCGTCTTGATCCGCCCGCGGCAAAATCCGGTTGCGGCCGAAGCTTCAATTGAAAAGCCGCTGATTGTCGAAACCGGAACTTCCGTGCGTCAGGCCGGATTCCATCCCGTGGAACTTGCGCCGCTGGTCGAAAAAATCGCTGCCGATACCAAACTGCCGCAGAATATGGTCCAAGAAGTTGCGGCGGAATTTAAAAACGTTACGGTCCGCTTCAGTCTGGAACAGGTTGTTGATCGTTCTCTGGTCGGAAAAAACGGTGTGGTTCCCAATCCCGACTATCAGGAGCTGCCGCGGCTGAATATGCCGCTGGAGCAGGTAACGGAGCGGGTGCGGCTGGTTATGAACATGTTTGCCGCCGAGGCGGAAGCGGTGCCGTTGCCTGAAACGAGGATTCGGGAAATGGGCGTCCTGATAAAAAACGAGTTTCGGTCATTGTCCGGCGTTCCGGTTGCAGGAGAAGCCGTCACGTTACGGGAAAACAGGGTCATAGCGGTTAAGACGCCGCTCGGAAACGTTTTGTTGGATTCCCCCTTAAAACTTAGTGAGGACAGCCGTTTTCTGCTGAATATAAAAGACATTTCTTTTCCCGATGCGGAAAAGTCTCCGCTGCCGGAGCTGGTTCCCAGCCGGCAGCTGACCGAAGAACTGATGGGCCTGCGCCCGTTGCTGGCGCTGATTTCTGCATCGCCGAAAAATGCGGCTTCTCTGCAAAATATTCTGGATTTGGTCGCTCCTTTGAAAAACGCCGGCGCCAAGGGGGCGGTGCTCAGCGCCGAGATCATCGGCAAAATTCCCGGACTGAACGACAAAATGCTGCCGAATATGGTAAATTTTGTAAAGGGAGCTATGAAGCGCAATGTAACCGAATGGATCGGCAAAGAACTGGCGGAAGAGTTGAACCGCAGCGGTGCCGAGGGACGCGAAGTCATCAGCCGCTTGAACGGTTTCATCAACGCCAACAGCCGCGAGGGCGTCAGCTGGCGGATGGTGGAAATACCGTTTTTAGACGGCGGGAGCCTGAGTAAAATCAGGGTCGCCGTAAAGAAATATGATGATGACGAAAAAGAAAAAAACGCCAGGGAAAAGTCGCGCTTCGGAACCAGATTTGTGGTTGACACCAGCTTCAGCCGGCTGGGAGAGTTTCAGTTTGACGGCTTTTCGGTGGCCAAGGAGCGCCGCTTTGACCTGATTATCCGCACGTCGCGGTCGGTCGGCGACGATCTTTGCGCCAACATCATGCGTATTTTCAAAACCGCGTTGAATGAAGTGGGATATGCCGGCAGCATTAACGTAAACGTTAAAGAAAATTTTATAAAAATATGCGAAGATGAACGCAGCGAAACGTTAAAAGATGGTATTTATATATGAACAGTAACGAAACCGACGCTCTGGGCTACTATGCCGCGCTCAATCTGCATTGTGACGCTGATGACGCTGCGATTAAGCAAAACTACCGCGATTTGGCCAAACACTGGCATCCGGACCATAACACTTCGGCGGAAGCCTTGGATAATTTTAAAAAAATATCGGTAGCCTATGACGTCTTGAAAGACGAAGACAAGCGTCTGGTTTATGATTTGCTTTCCACTGTTTACGCCAAAGACAAATATCCCGATCCGGATATGATAAAACCGCTCCGGACGGCGTCCGGCGGTGCCGACGTTCAGGCGCTGGCCATTGAAAACGTCCGGGGAGAGCTGATACGATATAAAACCGCAACCGATCGCTGTGTCTGCAGTTATCGCGAAGCGCTGCGCCTGGAGTTTAAGTCGTCCGTGCTGAACTGGCTGCTGGGCTGGTGGCATCCTCGGGCTTTTTTCAAAAATATTCGGGCGCTGGTGAATAATTTCAACAACGTAAATTCCCGTGCGGAAAACGCGCATTTGTTCATTCACAACGCCGTGGCCTATCGTCATGATGGCAAAGAAGACATGGCGCTGCAGTCTGCGGCCATGGCACTGCCTTATGCCTCGCCGCGCCAGTCTTGTCTGTTAAAGAGGTTTATCGGCGGAGCTTCCGTCGCTATGCCCAAACGTCCGGCCTGGAATTATCTGAATCTGCAGCTGGTGCAGTTGGTTATGCCCCTCGCGCTTGTGCTTTTGGCGCTGATGCCTCTTTCCGTAAAAGTTGTAAGCGAGAGCGACCTGCTGAACTATTTTGCCGAAAAGAAAGAAATTGATTATAACCAGCAGGTCGAGTTTCGCACCGGCGGTTCAATGAGCGATGACATGGTTGTCGGCAAGGTCGTAAACATTCCGGTGGATTTGTCTGATTCTTCAAAGCTTTATCATCTGACTTCGGAACAAAATCTGATGTACGGGCCCGCGGATGACTTTGACGTTATGCGCCGCCTGAAAAGCGGAAAAACCGTCCGGATTACCGGTTATACGCCGGATAACATCTGGTTTCGGGTGATGCTGGACGAGGGCGAAATGGGCTTTGTCCGGCAGGAATATCTGCGGCAGGGCGTCGGTGCTGAAATCCCCTATGGCAGCAAGATTGTAAAGCGTTAGCTTATTTCTTATATTTTTGTCCAAAAATTGCTTGATTGGTTTATAAACTTGTGTTATAAAAGCCTCCACAAGCAATTATTTTATAGGCCATTGTAAATCTGTTTTTTTGCCTCTGTAATTGTTTGCCGCAAAAACAATGTCTAACTAAATATTTAATCTTATGACAAATGTAATCAGTAAGCTGCAGCAGAAATTCAATCTTTTTGCTGCCGGAGATGAATGTGTGGCGAATGTATATGCAGTAACCAACAAAGAACCTCAGCTCAGGCTGAAAGGCGGTGCGGTAGGTATTATCACCGTAGATAAAAACGATTTTTATCAGCGCAGCGGAATCAAGCTTCAGGTCGGCAATGTCGTTGACGTTGTTGTCACGGAAGTTGTTGACGGGATTCCCTCTCTGGCTTTGTCGCCGTCTTATATTTTGGCCAACACGCCGCAGACCGGTGTTTGCAAAATCATCGGAACCCGGGGGGTGATTGTCGAGTTTCCGTGGAAAGAGCCGGGATTGGGTTTTTATCCCATGGAGAGCGGTGTGCCGGAAAGTGCCGAACGTCTGGAAGAGGGGACTGAAGTTGAATGTCTGGGGCTGACCCCGGAAGAAGATTATTACCGCATCAAAAAACTGCGGGTCGTTCTTCCCGAAGAACGGGCGCATCCCAAATCTGAAGAGGACAAGGAAACCAAGAAGCCCCAAACGGCTCCGGAGGAACCTCCGATAAGGGAAGATCCTGATTTCAAGTTTCCGCAGCCTTGGCCTGAAGAACGGATTCAAAAGTCGCTGACCTCAAAAGATACAATTGCCGTCAGCGATAACGGATTGTACCGCGTCGGTCATTGTTATCTGGCTCAACCGGGCGCGTCGCCGGATTTGGTGATGCTTGATGACAAGCAAAAGGCGCAGGTCAGAAACCGCAACGGTATTAGTCCTCAGCTGGGTGAATATGTTTTGGTACGCATCATCAAAATGTATACGTTTGGCTACATAGACGTTGAGTTCGTCGATTTGCCGGATGATGTCTATGTTCAGAATTTTCAAAAGGCTTTCCAGCGGATTAAGCGTGAATTCAAAATTGTTGAAAAGAACGGTTTCAAATTCAATTATCGTGATGATGCCGTCTTTAAGGAAGGGATGAAAAACCGTTCGGAAAAATGTTTTGAGCAGTATTGGCTCGGATATTTGTATGAAGTCGGCGTTTCCGGCGGAAAACCGCTGTTTGAGAACCGCAAGGTCGGCCGGCTTGACGTCAGGGTTTTGGATTCTAACTTTGAATACCGCGACGGCGATACGCTTTATTGCCAGTTGGTTTATATTGAACCGAAAGACAAAAAAGCTGTCCTTACCGTCAAAATCATGTGCGTCATTCATCAGAATGTTCCGCAGAGGGTATGAAAGGATGTTTTCCGTTTTGGGAAAAAAGCGCTTTGTTGAAATCAAAGCGCTTTTTTTTATATTTTGATTTGTTCCGTTTTAACGGCCAGTCCCGTCGTGTCGTCGGTTTCGATCAGCACGCCGCAGAGGGTTCCTTTGCCTTTGGCCGGCAGCAGGCGTCCGCCCGTGTATCTGCGTGCCAGACGGTTTATCGGTTCTTCTTTGTCAAAGCCCAACACCGAATCATAATCGCCGCACATTCCGACGTCGGTCAGATAAGCGGTTCCTTTGGGCCAGATTTTGGCATCGGCGGTCGGAACATGGGTATGTGAACCGATTACGGCTGAAACTCTGCCGTCCAGATAACAGCCGAACGAAAGTTTTTCCGATGTCGCTTCAGCGTGGATGTCAACCAAAATCGCGTCGACGTTTTTGCCAAGCGTATAATTTTTCAGCAACTTGTCTATGGCCTGTACCGGACAATCGACCGCTTCCATGAAAAGCCGTCCCAGCACTTGGGCAATCAGAAGCTTTTTGCCGTTGGGAAGTTCCAGCTCGCAAAATCCTCTGCCGGGTAAATTTTCGGGATAGTTCAGCGGCCGGATAATTTTTTTGCATTCGTTCAAAAACGGAATGAGTTCGCGCTGCTGCCATACATGGTTGCCGGTAACCAGAGCGTCAACGCCTTTTTCCAAAAAGTCGCGGCAGATTCCCGGCGTTGCGCCGAAGCCGTGCGCCGCGTTCTCAATATTGACGATGATAAAATCGGGTTCGTAGTCTTTTCTGAGCTTGTCCAGATTGCCGAGCACCGCTTCTCTGCCTGCCCGGGCGACCACGTCGCCACAGTAAATAAATTTCAAAATAAAGTTCTTTCTTTTAACTGGTTTTAGCTTAAAAAAAGCCCCGGAATCTGGGGCTTGAATTAAAAACTCTGCGAGGGGGCCGTCTTAGCCGTATAGATAACATTCTTATCGAACCGCTTTTCTAAAGTGGGCGCCATATAAACAAACCACGATTTGCTCAGAGACAGCTCCCTATAAAATAATGTTGGCTCGGAAGATCTGCGGAAATACAAACCAGACAGCTTCCCCTCTATGACTACAGATTACATTAAATTTATTTTAGATGCAACAGAATTTATCTCATTTATCAAAATTTTTATCTTGCCGGCCAGAGCGCTGTCAATCTCAAGGAGTCGCTGGTCGTCAACCGTCTGAACGGCATTGCCGTTTGCGGCCGGAGTGCCTTTTTTCAGCTCCGAAAGCTCATCGGCCAGAAGCAGCCCCACCATTGCCAGCAGCATACATTCGTTAACCTGTCCGCTTGCGGCGTTGAGCATTTTTGCCTTTTCGTCAAGCATCCTTGCCAGCTGAAGAATTCTGACTTCCTGTCCGTCTTCGCAGGCAATGGCATATTCTCTTGAATTAATTGTTATTGTTACCTGTGCCATCGTTTTCCAAAACTTTATCCAATTTCATTATAACCGCGTCAATGTTTCTGATGATGTTTTCCGACGAGCTTTTAAGAATTTCCAGCCGTTTGCTGTTGTCTTTTCTTTCGGCCTCAATCTTCTTCTGAGACAAGGCCAGCTTGTCTTTCTTCTCGTCAAGAATGCCGTTCAGCTTAACCAATACGTCGCTCAGTTCGGCAAGGGCGTTGTTGGTCTGGCTGAACTCAATTTTTTTTGCATCAGTCATAAATTTCTCTTTCTTTTAGAGTATTATTCCCGTATATTCAACGCATAATATCAGCAAACCAAACGATTTCAAGAACAATAGAGAGTTTATGCCAAAGTTTATAATCAAAATAACGGCCGATGACAAAACGCTGCTGGACAATGATGATGTCTGCTGTTATCTGGCCGATGAAAATTCCGCGCCGGCCGTGCTTGCGAAAGCCGAAGCCTCCGACAAGCTGGTTCTGGCCTGCGGGGACCGCGCCGCGGATTTCTGTCTGGAAGCGGGGCTGGACGGCGTATTGATGTCTGACCCGGTTGACGAAAAGTTTCCGGGGCTTGTCAAACGCCTGCATAAAAAAATCGGCAAAAAGTTTTGGGGCGCCGCCTGCGGCATTACCCGCCACGAAGCGATGATCGCTTCCGAAGCCGAGCCTGATTTTGTGGCGTTCCGTTCTGCCGGCCGTGACGGCGAAGCGGACGTTCTGGACTGGTATGCCGAGCTTTTTCTGTTGCAGTCGGCGCTTTTCTATACGCCGGAGCTTGACGAAAATCTGCTTTCCAAAACCGATTTTTTAATAATAAATACTTCGGAATATAAGATTCTGGTTGATAAAATTAAAAGATTAGATTAATTTGCCAGATAATAAATAATTTGAATAATAATTGGAGAAAAATATGAAACAGCAAGCTGGATCCATCCGCATCGGTTGGGTAATCGAATACAAAAACAAACCGTGGACCGTAACCAAGACCAACTTTGTAAAGCCCGGCAAAGGCGGCGCCTTTATGCAAGTTGAAATGAAGTCGGTGGAAGAAGGCACCAAGACCAACGAGCGCTTCAGAACGGAAGACATGGTTGAAAAGCTGATGGTTGAAACCAAAGACTGCCAGTTTTTGTTTGAAGATTCCACCGGTCTGAACTTTATGGACAGCGAAACTTTTGACCAGTTTACAATGCCGGCGGACATTCTCGGAGATTCCCGCCCGTTTATGACTGATGGTATGGGCGTTATCATAAACGTTATTGACGGCAAGCCGATTTCTGTTGAACTGCCGCTGCAGGTCATTCAGGAAGTGGTCGAAACCGAACCCGTCATCAAAGGTCAGACTGCCGCTTCTTCTTACAAACCGGCCATTTTGGACAACGGCGTCCGCGTCATGGTTCCGCCTTTTGTCGGCACCGGCGAGAAAATCGTTGTCAATACGACTGATGCTTCCTATGTAGAGAGAGCCAAATAATGTCTTATTTGTCCGCAAATATGAATATGCTTATGACCGCCGTCAAAAAGGCGGCGTCTTTCCTGAGCCGCGATTTCAGCGAGATTGAAAAGCTTCAGTCTTCTGTTAAGGGGCATCAGGAGTTTGTAGCCGCGGCGGTCAGAAAGGTAGAGGCCAATCTGCGGACGGAACTCTCAAGGTCCCGTCCGGCTTTCGCTTTTGCCGAAAACGGAAAACCGCGCCCCGCCGGGTCATGTTTCATCGTTTCCTCGCTGGACGGCGTGGTCAATTTTGCCCACGGCATTCCGCACTTTTCCATTTCCATCGCCACTTGTGAAAACGGGGCTTTGACCGCTGCCGTCATTTACAATCCGGCCACGGACGAGCTTTATTTTGCCGAAAAGGGCAACGGCGCCTATAAAGAGGGTTTCCGCAATCATGAAAGGCTGCGCGTTTCTTTCCGTAAGGAACTGGGCGAATGTGTTTTCTCTACGCAGATTAACGATAAGGAAAACCTTGGCGCTTATGCTGCGGTAAGAGACAAGCTTGTCCCTCAGGCCGGTGCGTTGCGCGTCTTTGGCGCCGCAAGTCTGGATCTGGCCTATGTCGCAGCCGGAAAGATTGACGCTACCGTCAGTTTGGGCAATGGTCTTTCCGATATTGCCGCCGGCATTCTGCTGGTTAAGGAAGCCGGTGGTTCGGTTTATGAATTGAACCAAAAGGATATCCGTTCCGAGGACATCGAAGCCGTTCTCGCTTCGGGCAATATCATAGCCTGCAATGCAAATCTCGGCAAAAAGGTATATGATTTGCTGAACAAATAATTATTTGATGACAACTGAGATGAGGAAAAGAAAATGCGCTCGAAGAAAATCTTACTGCTTCCGGCCGTAGCGCTGGGGCTGAGCCTGACGGCTCTGGCGGCACCTTCTTTTGCGGAGGATGATGTTTATGTCGATTTTTCAGTATTGGATTCTCTGGGAGACAACAATTCGCCGGTCATTAACAGCGGGCCTCTTTTTCCTGTCGTTAAATCATCCGCGGCTGAGCCGGTCGTAAAAAAGGTTCGCAAGCCGGCCGGGAAAAAATCGGTTTCCAAACCGTCGGCAAAAAAAGCAAAACCGGCGGTTAAACCTCAGAAGACCATAGAAGAAGACATTAAAATTCCGCACAAGGAAGATATAAAGGTAGAGGTCAAAACACCGGAAAAGGAGACTTTGCCCGATGCTGTCGAAAATGCTTCCGTCGGCGGCTCCCTGCCGGACGATTCTCCGTTTAAAGCCGTTGCCGAGCCAGTTGTCAGAGAAGAAATTTCTGCCGCGCCGCTTGCGCCGGTGGAAGTAAAAACCGAACCGTTGCCCCAAAAGACCGATGAAGTGATTATGGAACCGGTCAACGGGCATACGCCGCTGCCGGAACCGGAAGAACTGAAGAGCGGTCTTGCCGCAGCGCCGGAGCCGGAGACCGAGCCGGTCGTACAGGCGCAGGTTTCAGCCGAACCTTCCGCCCCGCTGATTGAGAAAAAGGCGCTGCCGCAAAACGTTTCGAGCGACGTTGTGTTTGCCGCCGACAGTTCGGAACTTACCGAGGAAAACAAACGGCAGTTGGATGATATTATTACCGGCTTTGAAGATACGCAGAAAAACAAAATTGCTATCTTTTCGTTTAATGTCGATGACGGAAAAGACGTTTTCCGTAAAAAACGGCTGTGTCTGGACCGTGCCATCGCCGTTCGCTCTTATTATTTGGCCAAGGGATATAAAAACTACAGCATCAAGGTTGTTAACGTCGATGCCGAAAGTGACCTGAAAAACATCGTGCGGGTTGAAGAATTCAAATAAAATGCTCGATAACGGCCAATAAATTTAAAAAAGTGTAAATTAATGCTTGCCTATTTAAATCTGGTAATGTATAAGAGCTTAAAAATTATGCGTTTAAATAAAAGTTTTAGGAGTTTTTTAAGATGAAAAAAGGTATTCATCCCGATTATCACGAAATTACTTATGTAATGACTGACGGTACGGAATTCAAAACCAGATCGACCATGGGCAAACCCGGCGATAAAATCCGTCTGGAAATCGACCCGAAATCTCATCCGGCTTGGACCGGCGTTCAGCGTCTGGTTGACACTGGCGGACAGATTTCCAAATTTAACAACAAATTCGGTGCTTTTGGTCTTAAAGCCGGTGACACCGCAAACTAAATCTGGCGTTGTTTAGCGTTTTATTAACCTGCATTTGTTAAGTTGAATGCAGGTTTTTTTTTATATATGCTGCGGAAAAAATGGTAAAAATAACACACTATGAAGTTTATACGGATTCAGGGGACGGCTGGAAACTTGAGGACCGCTTTGCCAGCGATCAGCGCTATGAGGCAATCAATCTTTCCAAGGAAAAGGAACAGGAAAAGCTGAAGGTAAAGATAATCCGCGAAACTTTTGACGTTCAGGACAACAGCTATCAGGAAACCGTTGAATATGTCAGCGGATTGGGTCACGGCAAACCCAAGGCCAAAAAGGGCAAAAGGATATCTGCGGTTGATTTGCGGAGTCAGGCTGCAGCAAGGCAGGGTGAAGACGATAGCGGCGAATATGAAGCCGACGAGGCGCTTGTTTCCAGTGCCGAAATTCTTCGCGCGATTGCTAAGCTGGTGGTCATCATCATCGTCACGCTGGCTTTGTCAAACTTGTTTGTAACGCTTATATCGCCGCTGATTGAGGATTTTGTTCCCGAAGAATATGTTCATATCAGTTTGTTCATAATCTTCTTCGTCCTGTTTTTGGGACTTGCCGTTCCGCTGATTATGAAGAAGATCCCCTGGCATATTTTTGCCTATCGGCGTCAGGAGACGGCCAAACCGCGGCCGCTGAAAGAAAGCCGTTTTTACGAAAAAGCCCAGAATATCATCCGCCTTTATAACTTAAATGACGAATATGAACCCTCAATTTCGCCGTCGTATCCGGAAGCAACTCTGGAACAGAAGCGCTACATTGTAGATTTTTTGAAAGATATTTTATCAAATCTTGATTCAAAGAGCATGTTTCAGGACAGTTTTTCCAAATTGGGCGTCAAGCTGGTTGTTTACGGCGGCTGCCTGGAGCTTTCAAGATACTGCGGTCTGCATATTGCCGAAGCGAACTCCATGCTCTATGAGGCTTTTAAGATTATTGACGGAGACAATGCCGACCTTGAAGCCTTTTACGACGGCAAAAAATCCTTTGCCGATAATAAGGTCGCAGTATTTTTGACCGGTGTCGGCGCGCATTTGATGACGCAGGTTATCGACGAACGGCCGATGGACGTAAACATTTTGAAGCAGAGTTTTGCCAAATGGGAGGCTCAGGTGGCCGAAACCGGCTATAACGGTGCTGCCGAGGCTGTTCCGGCACAGCCGGTAGACACCCGGTGTCCGAGTCTGGTCAATGTCCAATGCCTGCTGAAGTTTTTTGACGAGGCGCTTCCCGGCTTGGAGGAACAAAAGAAAACCTATTGGTCCGATATTCATAACATCATAGCCAATCTGCTCGGAAAATATCGGGGACGGAATGTGATTGAGTTTGACGGCATAACAACCGTGGAATATGACAATACGGAAGACGCGGTTCGTTTTGCCGCCGCGTTTATTAAGGATATAAATACCTATAAAGACGAATTAAATGATGAAAATTTGATCTTTCTGAGCAAATGCAACATCATCGACAAGATGGAAGAAGACGGGCTCAATCCTCAGGATTATGTTGAAGATGTGTTGGAACACACCTATAACAACGAAATTCTGATAACCGAAAAAATCAAAAATGCCATTCCGTCCGACAAATACGGATTTGAGTTTTTGGGCGACAAAAGGTTGAATAAAACGAATAAATTGGTAGCTTTATACAAATTGGCGGATTAAACTTTATATTAATTAAACGGGTTGTTTTGAAACCGTTTTTATGATAAAATAATCAATGTGGGATTATTGGGAGAACGCCGATGGTAACCATTTCTGAAGTATTGGGCGAAAGCAGCGCCAAAACGTGGGAAAAAACGCTTACCGACATGAACAATGTCGATGAGACTTTTGCCAATGCCCGCGATTTGGGATACACCCGTCTCAACTATTCCCGCATCACTGCCATCGGCAAGCTTTCCAAATATTATGACAGCGTTGACATCTATAAAACGCAGGTTCAGTCCAATGGCAAGCTGGGAGTTTCCCTGCGTGACGGCACGGAAGACGAAAACGTGCTGGACCTTTCCAAATATGAAGAAGCGCTGAACAAGCTGAAACAGCAGACCGATCCCGAGGGGTATGAAAAAGAACAGGCCGAGAAAAAGGCCAAGGAAGAAGAAAACCTGCTGTCCCTGACCGCTGAAAAACTGAATATTCAGGTTTATATGACCAAAGGCGGTAAACAGGTTCTCATCGGTGACAGTACCGCCGAAAAAGGCAGCAAAATCCGCGAAGCGATGGATGAAATCCTCAAAGGCGAATATCGGGCGCAAAAAGGCGATTATTATTTCAAAATCACCCGCAATGAAGATACAACGACCAAAAACGAAGAAATCTCCTATGCCATGCAGATTACGATGGGCGATCATTTCAAGCATGATTATGTTATGACCGAGAAAATTTCCGAAGACAGCACCAATAAGAAAGAAAGCCGGGTGCCGCTGACGCAGACCTCTTCCGGCGGTTCTCTTTCGGCGGTAAACGCGCTGGAAATTCAGGCCACCCGCTACCAGGCGACGGCTCAGATGCTTCAGGTCGGATATCTGAATATGGCCGATATCTACTCCAAAAACAGCAAATATTAAAAAATTCCCGCATTTCCGCAAAAAATGCTTGTATATTATCCAAAGAAAATCTATCTTTAGGGTAATTAATTTGCTTTTGAATGTATTATCAAAGCGAAAATAATATTTTGCGAAAGAAAGGATTACAAAATGACAGCTCCCTTAATGCCAAGAGCAACTGCCGTATGGCTGGTCGAAAATACAACCTTAACCTTCAGACAGATTTCCGAATTCTGCGAAATTCACGAACTGGAAATTCAGGCCATCGCCGACGGCGACGTTGCCGGCAACATTATGGGTTTGAGTCCGGTAGACAACAGCCAGCTGACGCTTGAAGAAATCAGAAGATGCGAGGCCGATCCTTCAGCCAATCTGGTTCCGAATGAAATGGAGCGCAATGTCAAAGCCCGCAATGCCAAGGCCAAAAAGATCCTGTCTCCGTCTCAGAGAAGCGACAAACCGGCGGCCATTGCCTGGGTTATTAAGAACTGTGCGGATTTAAGCGATGCTCAGATTTGCAAGTTGATCGGCACCACCAAACCGACGATTGAAGCCATTCGCAGCGGCACCCACCGCGATATGGCCAATATCCGTCCCAAAAATCCGGTTACCATCGGTTTGTGCACCGAGAAAGATTTGGATCAGGCTTTAACCGTTGCGCAGGCTCGTCTGGAAAAAGCTGCCCAGCCCAAAAAAGCCAAAGCGCCGAAAAAAGAAAAAACCGCCAAGGCTAAAACAGAGAAGAAGACAAAGGCTAAGACCGAAAAAAAAGCCAAGGCTGAAAAGAAAGCAAAAAAATCCGCTTAACACAAAAAACCTCAAAGCTTGGCTTTGAGGTTTTTTATTGGAGAAACAATGATGAATGACGCCGTGGAAATCTGCCGGAAACTGATTCGTTTTAAAACCGACGGGGAGCATCTGTCCGAAGCTTTTGCTTTTGTTGAAGCGGAATTGGCGCCGCTGGGTTTTGAATGCGAAATTCTGCCGCTGCAAAACGATGCCGGTGAAGAGACGCTTGCTTTTTCGGCGGTTTTTGGCCGCGGAGAACCGCATCTTTTGTTTGTCGGACATATTGACGTAGTGCCCGCCGGCAATGTCGCGTCATGGAAATTTCCACCCTTTGAAGCGGCGATAGACGAGGGGCTTTTGTACGGTCGCGGCAGTTCTGATATGCTCGGGGGGCTTGCCGCGTTTATCGCGGCGGTGAAAAGGCAGATTAAAGCCGGCAAGGTCACCGGCCGTCTGTCGATGATTCTTTCCGGAGATGAGGAAAACATTATTGTCGGAGGCGCCGAAAAACTGCTGCAGTTTGCCGCCGGCCGCGGAGAAAAATTTGATTTTTGCCTGGTTGGGGAACCGAGCAATCCGCAAAAGCTTGGCGAGCAAATTAAAATCGGCCGCCGCGGAGACGTTTTTATCCGCATTGTTTCAACCGGATATCAGGGGCACACCGCTTACCCGCATCTTGCCGTCAATCCGGTGCACAATCTGGTTGCTCTGCTCGAAAAAATAAGAAATCTTACTTTGGATCGCGGCAATAAGTTTTTTGAACCCTCCGGTATTCAGATAACGACTTTTGACGTCGGCAATCCGGCCATGAACGTCATTCCCGCGCGCGCCGCAGCCGCGGTGGACATTCGTTTTAACAACGAACATACGGCAGAAGGCATTGTTCGGACAATTGAACGTCTGGCCGAAGATTCGGAAGGCGAATTTAAAATTGAGGCGCAAACGGTTGGCGAAGCGTTTTTAACGCCGGTTACCGCACCTTGTGAAATGTTGCGAAAGATTATTTTCCGCCATACCGGCATAATGCCGGAGTATTCGACTTCCGGCGGCACTTCGGACGCCCGTTTCGTAAAGGACTATTGCCCGGTATTGGAATTTGGTCTGACCAGTGCCTCCATCCATAAGGTTGACGAATGCGCGTCAGTGTCGGACATTGAGCGGCTTTCGCTTATTTATGAAGATTTTATCGCCGGTTTTTTTGCTTGACTACTGCAGAGCCTTTTGAATTTCCAAATCAACATTGCGGCGTTCGTTGAACTTCTTGTCAAGCAGAATCCTTTCTTCCGAATTCATTGCGTCCAAATCGCTGATTGTATTGGTGCTGGCAGGTTTGCCCGTATCGGCGATGGCTTCCAGATCACGCAGATAGCTTTGGTACATTTCCTGATAATTGGCCGCTTCCGAAACCGGCGGTACTGAGGCGTCGCCGGTTTTTTGTGCCGTCGGTTGCGGTTCGTTTAAAGGCTGTGCAACTGTTTGCGCTGCGTTGTCTGCCGTCAGTTTCTTTTGAGAATCTGCTTGTTGTTTGGAGTCATAAAAAGGTGTGCGCTGCGGAATTTTGTCGTCTTCGCGTGAAATATGCTTGGCGGTTGAAACGCCGGCGCCGTATCGCGGAATAATGACTTTTTCGGGGCGGCTTTGCGCCAGAGCGCCGTCCGGAATAAAAAAATTCGGCTGAACGGGCTTTCGTACATATCTTCCCTCTGTCTGCGCGCAGACGGAAGCAATATTCCCCCCCATGACAAGAGCGGCAATGATGACAAGGCATTTTGGCATTTTCATCTGAATTTATCCCATCAACCATAATTTAACATATTCAGTATAGCATATATTATATGAAAAAGCTTTTTATAATATTAACGTTAATTTTTTTCGGCTGTGTTTTGGCCCGGATCTCTGTGGCGGAAGACAACGGCTGTACGGCGCCGCGAAAGCCCCTGATAAGGTTTTCCACGTCTTACGGCCGCCTGCAATATGACAAAAGCCGCACCGTCGATGAGATTACGCAGATGTCTCTGGAATATGGCCGGCGGGAACAAGGCGTATTTTTGAGCGGTCTGGCGACCGTAATTGTTGAAAAGGAATATGAGTTCGGCACGTCCGGCGAAGCGCTGAGAGGCGGAAAAATGTGCGTTTTCCCGTCTGTAATTAACATTTTTGTCGGCTATACCCGGCCGATGATTTATATTGCCAAAAGTCTGAAACCCGGCAGCTGCGAATATAATTTGGTTTTGCGTCACGAACAGACGCATCAGCTGATTAACAAGAAAGCGCTGGACTATTTTTTGCCGCGCTTTAAGGCCGCCGCAGAAAAAATCGCCCTGGAAATAAAGCCGCAAAAGGTTTCAAGCAGCACCGAAATGGCTTCCGTTACGCAAAAAATGACCGACGAATTCGCCGCGCGCATGAACAAAGTCGTAGCCGTTTTTGAAAAGGAGCTGTATATAGAACAGGGCAAGCTGGACAATAAAATTAATTATTCCATGGAAGAAAACATCTGCCGCAAGTTTAATGCGACGCACGGACCATCGGAATAATCTTGTCTAAAAAGCCGTCAATGCCTTTGTAAGCTTCGTCGATATATGTTTTGTCTCCGGCGGAGTTTTCCTTATAATAAATGCGGACGGTCGTCATGCCGATTTCTTTGGCAAATTCCAAATTGGAATAGCTGTCGTCAACAAAAATGCACTCTTTGGGATCTTTGCCGATTTCCTTGCAGAACATTTTATAAACGTCGGAGCTTTCGTTTTTCTTGTAAACGCCGAAATCTTCGACGGAATAAAAACGTCCTTTGAAAAACTCATAAAGGCCGATTTTTTTCAATATCTTCTCGGCAACGTTATGGCTGCTGGTCGTAAAGATATATTGTTCGAAAGGAAGCTTTTCCAAACGTTCCAGCAGGTTTTCATAAGGAACGATAACGTCTACCGGCTTGCGTTCGTGATATGCGTCAAACAGTTCCTTGGGATCGATTCCGTATTCCATAATGAAAACTTCGCCGCCGTTGCGATATTTTTTATAAGATTCCTTGACCATGTTTTTGGCTGTCTCAATGTCCATTTTGAGACCAAGATCCTCCACCAGGGCAACCGCGGTTGCTTCGTCGAGCATATCCTTAAATTCTTCGGTTTCAAAATACAAGGTATTATCCAAATCCCAGATAATGACTTTTTTATCGCTGAGCACAGTTATCTCCATCTAAAAAATCTTTACAACTCTAGCAATTTAACAATACTGAAGCCTTTCGTCAATCCTCTTTTTGCCTGTTGAAAAAAGCGTTATCGTACATATATCAGAAATGAGACTAACAAATTGATTTAAACAAATAAAGGGGATGAATAATGAAAAAACTTTTATCGCTGGCCATGGTCGGCACTTTGGCGTTAATGGGATGCGATTCGCAAACCGCAAATGCACAGACGACCTCGACATCGGTCGGAAATCCGGATTCGCAGAACGTGTTGGTTATTGAAGAAGGCTATCAGGCCGTTATTCCGGTAGAAGCCGGCACGGTCAATCCAAACGACGCTTCAACGACGGATTGGAGTAAAGAAGGCAATGTAGAAGTTGCTCCGCAGCCGGAAACGCAACCGTCTGCGCCCGCAAGTTCCGGTCAGACGTCTGCTCCCGCTTCATCAAACTCGTCAACCTCAATGACAGTCGACGAAAGCGTTCTGGAAACGCCGACCGCCGTAGAAGTTGATGAAAGTGTCAGTGGCAGCTAAGATATGAAAAAAACAGCGCCTCGGTTAATTTCACCGGGGCGTTTGATTTTATTGTGAGGAGTAAATTAACCGCATTCATAGTCACACATCCATTCAAGTTCGGACTGAACAGACCAGATGTCTGTTGAATACAAGTTTTGGTTTCAGTTTGTTGTCTGCATGGCATAAAGATCTTTAACCACCCAATGCCCGTCTTTCTGTCCCATTACATAAATGATGTTGCCGTTGCACAGGCCAAACCACTGGCCGTTGCATTGGCTTTGGGTATAAACTTCCATTTGTCCTTCGGCAATGGGTTTGAGCTTGGTAATTTTATAACCGGATTCGGTCGGCCGCTGCAGGCTTTCGTCTTCCATAAAAATAAATTTCGGCATTTTGCTTTTATCACATTCCGCAAACTTGGGATCAATGGAACATTTTACGGTCAGGTTGATGGCGCAGATGATTTCGCTATCATCCTCGCAGCCGGCGGTCAGACTGTCTTTGGAGAAATGAAAGCTTTTTTGGGCATAGTCTATCATCTGGGGGGAAAGGTCTGTGCCAATTACACTACGGCACATTTGTGCAAATGCAATTGCGTATCGACCGGCACCGCAGCCAACATCCATAACAGAGCTGTCTTTGGTAAGTAGTTTTAAATCATTGATTAAAGTAAGGCAGTCATCTTCTCCTATTTTTGGAATTTCAAAGGCATCAAAAGTTGGAGCTAACATATTCCATTTGTCTATATTGCAAGTACTCATTTACATTCCTCCTTTCCATGAGTTTCTTACCATTTATTTTTATTATAATTTTGTTTGTATTTACTCCATAATATTTATTGCCTAATTTTTCTCAAATTTAGTTAAATGAGAAAAATTAGGCAATGTAAGTTTACAAATATGTTTTATCTGTACATCAGAAGGCATGTTTTGGAGATCTGGACACTATTGACAGTACATAGCGAAAGGAGTAAAATAAAATTAAGAAATTTTATTAAA
>ERZ779866.1697-NODE-1697-length-21559-cov-5.355980_pt1 | contig 21559 bp, 18 predicted proteins | sample MGYA00511248_ERZ779866 | MGnify/ENA primary metagenome ERZ779866 (study PRJEB29588, sample SAMEA2155758) | human gut metagenome | biome: human gut; feature: human-associated habitat; material: faeces | place: Denmark | collected 2008/2010 ... | reverse complement strand
GTGTAAATCTATAAGGTAGTAAAACAACCTCCTTGATTTACTAAAATAATTATGAGTTTGAGAATAGTGTAAATCTATAAGGTAGTAAAACTGTCAATCGGTGTAGCCACAGCGTAGTTTTGTTTGAGAATAGTGTAAATCTATAAGGTAGTAAAACAAAGTCAAGTAGTCAAGATGATTCTTATTTGTTTGAGAATAGTGTAAATCTATAAGGTAGTAAAACATCATACCACTCAAACAAATCGGTTTCTGAGTTTGAGAATAGTGTAAATCTATAAGGTAGTAAAACTCTGAGGTCAATGGATAACGGTGTAAAGGGTTTGAGAATAGTGTAAATCTATAAGGTAGTAAAACTAACGAAAGGCAATACAGATTTCATTTTCCGTTTGAGAATAGTGTAAATCTATAAGGTAGTAAAACTAATTAGCTGAATTTGTTCACGACAGACACGTTTGAGAATAGTGTAAATCTATAAGGTAGTAAAACATATAGAAGTCACCGCACAGAAAGCCTCACGTTTGAGAATAGTGTAAATCTATAAGGTAGTAAAACTTGATATTGAAAGCTCTGTTAACCGCCTAAGTTTGAGAATAGTGTAAATCTATAAGGTAGTAAAACCTGACAATTACGGTGTGTTTGAGAAAGATGGTTTGAGAATAGTGTAAATCTATAAGGTAGTAAAACTATAAAACAACAGGCACGGAAAACGGCAGTGTTTGAGAATAGTGTAAATCTATAAGGTAGTAAAACTTTACATTCTGTCTTGACTGCCACTTATAGTTTGAGAATAGTGTAAATCTATAAGGTAGTAAAACAAAGGTATTGACAATCAGATAAATCTGTGGGTTTGAGAATAGTGTAAATCTATAAGGTAGTAAAACTGACATTGAAACAAGTACAGACGGCACTGTGTTTGAGAATAGTGTAAATCTATAAGGTAGTAAAACTTCGTAGCCGTTATAATATGTTCCTTTAGCGTTTGAGAATAGTGTAAATCTAATTAGGGTACAAATTTTACTCGTAGACTGTGAAAAAACAGCATTGCAAAAAACAATAAGGCACATAACCGTTATCACTTTCGGTTATGTGCCTTTTGTAGTTTAATAAGTTTGTTAAGAATACCACGATTGATTACAGTCCAAAACAAGGAAGATTTCAGTGCGTTAATTTCCAAAGTAAGTTCCACCATGAAAGTTACTTTGGAAATTAACTATTTACTTTTTTGTTTAAGTTTGCGGTAAATATGAATTGTATAATCCGTTTTATTGTGTTATTATGTAGTAAAATGGTGTGCAACATTGGTGCTTTGAAAAAATTATGTTGCTGAAATTAAACTTGAAATAACTGACGGGTGGCATATGGTTCGCAAAGTTGACAAAACAAAGCTTCTGACTGTTGTCGGGATAATTATATTCCTGTTCGGAGGTGCGGTGAGAATTTTTTCTCATCTTACTTCCTCGGCGGATAATTATATTGAAAATTTTGATGTTATTATCTTTTCGGGGCTTATTATAGGCTGGGGTGTGTCTGTTGCATATCGCATTGTTCAGAAGAATATACGAATCTGCCTTGTGATATCTGCGGCGCTTATGCTCTTGTGGATGGCTCTTCGTGCCATAAAATACAACAGCCCTGCCGACATCAATACATACGGACGGTATCTTTGGTATTCATATTACATAGCAATGGTGTTTTTGCCGCTTATGATGTTTTTTGCAATGCTGAATATCGGTAAGCCTGAAAATACAAATAACCGAAAATATCTTTTGATTATACCTGCCGCCGTTCTTGTGCTGCTTGTTATGACGAACGATTTTCATCAGCTTGCTTTTGTATTTGAACCCGATTTTCACAATTGGAACAAACAATACAGTTACGGTCCTGTTTACTATGTAATTGTAGTGTGGATTTTTATACTTGTACTTTCGTCAATTGTGCTTTCAATCAATCGATGCAGAATTTCCGCAACACGCAAAAAGCTGTGGATTCCGATTGTAATAATTCTTGTCGCAATAATTTACACACTCTGGAATAATCTGAATCACGGATATTCGGGACTTAGAATTTACAATGTTCCCGAGGTGTTCTGTTTTGCCTCAATTGCTCTATGGGAAAGCCTTATTCAGATAGGTCTTGTGCCGTCAAATACGGGTTACGGCGATTTTTTCAATGCGTCAAATCTTAATACTCTCATATTTGACAATGAGGGCAATGTGAAATACCGCTCTAAAAACGCAACAAATGTTTCAAAAGATGTTGTTCTGCAAAACGGTAACAGTGTTGTGATTGATGAAAATATAATTCTTAAAAAGCATAATATAAAAGGCGGTAAGGCAGTTTGGACGGAAGACATATCGGCAATTAACCAAATTAACAGAGAACTTTCGGAAGTAAAAGAGCAGATTTCGGAATACAATGTAATCTTAAAATCAGAGGCAGAGCTGAAAAAACGAAGAGCGGCAGTAACCGAACAGAACAAGCTTTATGACAGTATAACCGAATTTATCCGTCCTCAGCTTTGCGACCTTGAAAATATACTCAAAAATATTGAAAACAACAGGGGAGATATTTCGGTTAATTATGCCGGTGCCTGTGTTGTTAATGTCTACATCAAGAGAATAAGCAATCTGCTCATTATGGCAAAAAGCAGAAAAATGCTGAATGCTTTTGAGCTTGAAAACAGTATCCGAGAACTTGCCGAGTATATTTCTGTTTACGGAATTTCGTGTTCATTTTTCAGTAATGTTTCGGGAGAAATTTCAGCCGAAAAAACGATTGCACTTTTTAAATTCATCGGGATTTTTATAAGGCATATAATAAACTGCACAGATGCGTTGCTGTTTAATTTAAAAGTCCATGACAGATTTATTGATTTAAAAATCAACTGTGACAGCAAAAATGAAATGAAAATTCCCGATGATTTACTTGACGACATTATAAAACTCGGCGGAAATGTCACCACGGAATATGACGCTGACACGCTGTTTGTGTTTGTTCGTATGCAAAGCGGAGGTGATGACATATGACATCCATCCTTGAAATGCGTTCGTTTGTTTGTGTTATATTGATGAGTGTGCAATTTGTTGTTGCCTGTGCGGCAATATACAACGCAACGCAATCTTTTCTTTATAAAATCAGGTTGTGGAAACCGATTTCAGCGGTTATAATTGCAGTAATCTCTTTGACAATGTTTTTGGTAAGCACTCATGTCTTGAGTAAAATATATTATGATAACCAAATTAATAAAATGGCTGAATTTTTTGGCAGAATGCCGTTTGCTCTGTCTGTCGGCATAACGGCATATTGTGCGATAATGTCTGTGTACATAACGGTAAGGCTTCACCATTGCAGGAATACCGATATTACCGCAATGTCAATTAAAGAAAGCTTTGACGGCTTGCCGACAGGACTTTGCTATTTTGACGAAAACGGACTTGTTGTATTGAAAAATAACCTTATGGAAAGCATATGCCTTGAACTTACGGGTAAATCGCTTAATGTTGCAATGCCATTCAGAGAGAAGATAAAAGAGGCTTCCCAATATGAAAATGACGGGGCATTTACAGTCAGATTAAAGGACGGCAGGGTTTTCAGCTTTTCGTTGTCGGAAACGGAAATTTTTTCAAAACCGTATTTTCAGCTTGCGGCAACCGATATAACAGAGTTTACAAAGCTTACATCAACATTGGAATATGAAATAGGCGAGTTAAAAAAGGTTAATGCTCATCTGAAAAAATATAATGAAATGGTCTGTGACCTGACAAGAGAAGAAGAAATTCTTCGCACAAAAGAGATAATTCATGACAGGCTCGGCAGTACGCTGATAACAACAAGAAGATATCTTGAAAACGGCACTCTGTCTGAAAATAACAGTAAATTACTTGAAATGTGGAAAAACAATATTTCTGTTCTGAATACCGCAGAGAATGATTGCAAAGGCGAAAACTTTGCTAAGGATATTGAAAATGCCGCAAAGCTTGTCGGAATAACGCTTGAAACAGTCGGAAATCTTCCGACTGATAACAATGCGGTTGCACGGGTTCTGACTTTTGCAACAATGCAATGCCTTAACAATGCCGCAAGACACGCAAAAGCAGATAAAATGATTCTTGAAAGTCTTGACGACGGTGAAAAATATATTTTTAAATTTGCAAATAACGGCAGAAAACCGCCTCAAAAAATCAATGAGGGCGGCGGACTTTCTTCCGTAAGAAAAAAAGCGGAGCAAATCGGCGGAAGCATGAAAATATCGACTTCCGAAATTTTTGTTCTTGAAATCACAATACCGAAAAGCGAGGTGCTGCAGTATGACAAGAGTGCTGATAGTTGAAGATCAGTCAATGCCGAGAACTTTATTTGAAATGTATGTAAACCAAAGCGAAAACTATACGCTTGCGGGCTCAATAAGTAATGCCGATATGACGGATTATCATTGTGAAAATTCCGATGTTGACCTGATTTTAATGGATATATGCACTTCAATGGGAGCAAACGGTCTTGAGGCGGCTGAAAGAATAAAAGCAAAGTTCCCGAAAATTAAGATAATCATTGTTACCTCAATGCCCGAATATTCCTATCTAAAGCGTGCCAAGGATGCAGGAGTTGACAGCTTTTGGTACAAAGAGGTAAGTCCCGAACCTATTATTGAACTTATGGACAGAACAATGAACGGTGAGCGTGTGTTTCCCGACACAACTCCGAAAATTAAATTCGGCAACGCAATGAGTACGGATTTTACCGAAAGGGAGCTTGAGGTTTTGCGTGAACTGACAAGCGGTGATACAAACACGGAAATTGCCAAAAGACTTTACATTGCTCCGGGCACTGTCAAGAACTATATACAGTATATGCTTGAAAAAACAGGCTTTAAGTCAAGAACAGAGCTTGCCGTAAAGGCAAGAGAGGCGGGACTTGTAATCCTTGACGATAGAATTAACGACAAATAAATACTTTTTTCTGAATATGTGCCGTTCGGCACATATTTTTTTGCTGTTAAAACAGTATAATACAATTACAGGATATAACTGCTCAGACGGTGAATATCTTTTGTGCAAAACGCTCTCTTTGTCCGATTAATAATCAGAGACAAAGGTGCATAAAATTTATTATTTAATGACAGGAGGAAAAACTATGGAGGCAAAAGGTTCAACTTTTCTTAAAGTAACGGGAATCCTTATGATTGTATTCGGTGCTATTGCATTGATTGTGTCAATCATCGCCATTCTCGGTATCGCCGCACTTGCAGCTTTTAACGACGGTACATACGATATGACTATGCTTTATGTCGGCGGCGTTTTCGCGCTTATCAGTGCGGTTGCTGAGTTTGTTGCAGGTATTATCGGCGTTATCAACGCAAAACTTCCGCACAAGGCAAATACATGTATTGTATGGGGTGTTATTGTTGCGGTTATGTGTGTTGCAGGCGAAATTATCAGCATGATAGGCGGATCACAGTTCAATGTATTCTCTCTTATCTGCGGTCTTGCTATCCCTGTACTTTACATTATAGGCGCTGTTAAGAACAAAGCATAATTATTTTATTATTTACCCCCCTTTTAATTACCCACCGTAAATATTTTTAGCACAAGGTCACAGCTGTCCGAACAATCGGGCGGCTGTGATTTTTTGTTTATGTTGTGAAATATGCCGTTTGGCACATTCATCTTCTATCGCAAAATTGTACAATATAAGTGAAAGATATAGGTGAAAAGGGGTGATGTCCGTTGAAGAAAATTTTGCTCAGTGTTCAGAATAATTTGCTCAGTGAGGCTATTCAAAATGCCCTTGTAAAGAAGGGAAGATTTTGTATTGAAAATGTTTCACCGAATCAAGACGGGAAAATTCTTGATTTGTGCATTGCAGAAAGAGTTGATGTTTTGCTTATGGATGTCACAAGACTTGCCGATTCAACTATTGAGAAACGGCTTGAGCTTTGTGGAAAAGTAAAGGAATATCTGCCAAGCTGTAAAACGGCTCTGCTCTGTGACGAACAGGCATATCCCGACCTTGCCGACAGGGTTAAACAGGCAAAACAATTCGGAAAAATAAGCTCATTTTTTTATTCATCCGTAACGGCAGATTATCTTGCCGCCGCACTTGACGCACTTTAAAAAGGAGGTACTGTTTATGGGTATATTTGACAGCTTAAAAAATATGACAAATCAGGCTGTAAAAAACAATGTTTCAAAGGCCGTTTCGGGAGCGGTAAACAATGCGATGCACAAAAGCAAAACATTTGTATTTGCCGATTATCCGAAAAATGCAGATGAACTCAAAAAAATGCCGGAGCTTGACTTTTCGTCACCTCTTTCAACAGCGGCATTTGCAATGCTTGTGTTGCTTGAATATGATGAAAGTCCGGAAAACACAATAGAAATGCTTAATGTATTAAAAGGACCTCAGCCGATGAACGGGATGGATGTTCAGTTTTTGCGTGACAGAATCAAGGGCAGGGGATATATTCCTCGCTCGTATTTTGAGGGTTCATCCGTGAAGAACGATTATACACCGAATGTTCCGTACAAAATAACCGTTTCCGAGTATGCATATACCTATCAGAGCGAGGGTTATGCAAAGGTTCAGGTTCAGTCGTCGGGAGCAGACTCACCTCGTCCGATTGAGCTTCGCAGAAAGGGCAATCAATGGTTCTTATGGCGTAATCTTGCACTCTCTGATATACGAACTCCGACTTCGGTTGATCCTTGGGCATAAAGGAGGGATTTTTATGAAAATCAAGAAAAAAGTAAAGCGTATTTCGAGTGTTGTTTTATGCTTTCTCATGCTGTTGACAACACTTCCTATGACAGCCATAACCGCAAATGCGGCGGCTCAGGCTTATATCAAATATATCGACACCGAGGTTTACATAGGAGATGTCCTTAACATTATCGTGGGAGTAAACGGCGGCAGTACAGACGAAACCTTTACCTATCAATGGCAGGCAAAGTATCCGAGCCTAAGCTGGGTTAACCTCTCCGATAAAACCAACAGACCCGACTCGAAATTTTCGGGTGTTTTTACAGACCATCTTAAATTTCAGACCTACGCAGAACTTGTAGGACCTGACTCAGGGTGGAAAGATGTTGTCTTTAGATGTAAAGTAACGGGTTCAAAGAGCGGTACTTTTTATTCGGGAAAATGTAACTTTCCGGGACTTCTTGAGAAGACAGAAATTCCTACAATTGGATTTTTAGGCTTGGAAAAACCTAAACAGGGAAAAATCCCCTCAACAACGGCAACTCCGATAAACAGCACATACTACAGTTTTGATTATATTGAGTGGTATAAGTACGAAAACAACAAAATTAGCAGAAAGCTCGACAGCGGAGAAACTTTTGACAGCGGTATGTATTGTTGTCAGCTATACTTTAATATGAACAAAGGATATGCGGTTGACAAAGACGCAGTATGCGGTTTGTACAATGGCGACAGTCAGGCGACAATTCTTCAGGATGAAACCACAGGTCAATATTATATTTGGGCATATTACAATGTTCCATATGAATCGCCATCATTTACACATCAGTTCCCTGAGGCAGAAATTATGATTATGAAAGGCAAAGAAGAAATTATATGGGTTGCTGCCAAAAATGCCGCAAGCTATCAGTGGCAGATGAAAGTAAAGAGAAGAACACCCACCGGTATAATAAGAATGTGGAAAAACATAGATGACGACTCATCTACATTAAACCAGTTTTCCTTCAAGGGTACAAAATCAAATACTTTGAGAATCAGACCGAATACGGATTTTGATGAAACTCAGTTCAGATGTGCTGTTACGGGTAAAAACGGTGATGTTATTTACAGTGAATCGGTTAAAGTTACGCAAAAGTTTAATGCATGCATTATAATAGATTTCAGAACGGGCGGCTCACCGGATGACACTATTACTGTTAAGTTTGATAAATACACTCCTGGTGGCGTTTATAAGAGTAGCTTTACAGATGAAATAGTGCACAAAAATGCAACTCTGTATTATTATCAAACAGGTACAGGTAAATATGTCATTACCGTAAGCAAGCCGCAATGCGTGACACGGGTATATGAAGTGAATGTTGATAAGAAAGGTGTTAACCTTGATGTAAACATTACTGTTCCGTATGATGTCAATATGGATGGTGTTATTAATGTTGTGGACGCAACCTTGGTTCAAAAATACATTGTCGGGCTTGAAGAATTTGACGATTACACTTTCAAAATTGCAGACACAAACGGTGATGGCACAATATCAGTTATTGATGCTACAAATATTCAGAAGAAAATCGTGAATCTTTTGTAAAGGAGAAAGTTTATGGGACTATTTGAAAAGAAATATTGTGACCTTTGCGGTGACAAGGTAAACGCCCTCACAAGGCAAAAGCTTTCAGACGGTTATCTTTGCAGCGACTGTAAGCACAAGCTCAGTTCGCTTTCATCAGGCTGGAAAAACAGAACATTAGCAGATGTTAAAGCTCATCTTGAACAGCGTGAACAGAACAGACAGAAATATTCGGCATTTGTTCAGTCGGCAAGTGCCGGTACAAACGAAAAGCTTGTTGTAGATTTTAATAACAGAAAATTCTATTTTACAATAGGCAGAGATTTCAAAAACAGCAATCCTGAAATTTTTGATTTTTCACAGCTGCAGGACTTTTGGCTTGAGCTTGGATATACAACTCTGCAGGATTCCGACCGTGACGGAATTCCTGATGAGTATGACCGCTATGATAACCGTCAGGGCAGAAACAGCGGTTTTGGCAGTCAGTTTGATACAACAAACTCATTTTCGGGGCAAAACGGTATGCTTGATGTTCCGCTTGCACTTCAGCCGTATGTTCGTGATACAAACACATCGTCATCGCCGCAAAGAATATCTTCTTTAAAAGCAAAATTCATCGTAAATCATCCGTTCATAACCGATATATCAATGTATGTTGATTCGTCAATCGGTACTGTAAGGAATGAGCTTATGAGAGCGTTTGATGACGGAATGCAGTTAATGAGACTGTGTGAACAAATAAGGAACGGTATGCAGAACAATATGGGCTATCAGCAAAGCGGAATGTCTATGCAGAACAATATGGGTTATCAGCAAAGCGGAATGCCTATGCAGAACAATATGGGCTATCAGCAAGGCGGAATGCCGATGCAGAATAATATGGGATATCAGCAGAACGGAATGCCCATGCAGAACAATATGGGTTATCAGCAGAACGGAATGCCCATGCAGAACAATATGGGTTATCAGCAAAGCGGAATGCCCATGCAGAACAATATGGGCTATCAGCAGAACGGAATGCCTATGCAGAGCAACACAGTAAATCAGCAAGTTTCACAGCCGTTTACTCCGCAAAATGCTGCGGCAATTGTTTGCTCGGCTTGCGGATATAAGCCTGACGGCAATCCGCCGAAATTCTGTCCGTTCTGCGGGGCTGCCATGACATAACCGATATGACTTTACAGTCGTTATTTCATAATATTTCCAAACGAAAAATGCGTGTAAAAAAAGAAATTGTATCCGTGAGCTATTCAAAAAATCATTCAAATTTTGATTACTGCTGTTCTTTTTATGTGCGAAAAAAAGGTGTAAATTTCCTTTTTGACGCTATCTGCAAATGCGGTTATATCGCTTTTGAAAATGTTTTGATCGACGAAACGGATATGAGACTGCTGTGTGACACCGCCGAAGACGCATTGGAAATTCTGAAAAAATATAATCCAAAAAACAAAGGACTGACAGTCGATGACGCCACGGTTACAATCGTTGAAATCATATTTTCCGACAAAAACAGTATGTCGGTCAGTATGACGGAACAAACCTTGGATTCGCTCGAAAAAGCGTTCTTTGCCCTTGCTGAAAAATATTGCAAAGATGTTTAATCTCTAAAAATAATTGAAAAGCAACCCTATGAAAACAACCCCACGGTAAAATAATCGTGGGGTTGTTTTTTTCTGTAACAGAAAATGAGTTCATTTTTTCTTGCCATTACCGTAGTAATTGTTTATAATTAAGGTATGACAATAAAAGAAGGCATGAACAATGCAAACGATAGATGAGGCACTAAACAAACTGAAAAAATCTGATTTTCGCAGTCGGTTTCATTTAAAGCAAAAGGACATTGACTATATTAATGAAAAGGGAATGAATAAAATCCGCTCCCATGCAGAAGATTTTGTCAGAACACGGCTTGCACCAAAATATATTCCGAATGACGGAAAGCAAACGCCTATGAGGGGACACCCTGTTTTTATCGCACAGCACGCCTGTGCCTGTTGTTGCAGAGGGTGTCTTAACAAGTGGTACAGAGTTGCAAAGGACAAACAGCTTAACGAGGTCGAACAGCAGAAAATTGTAAATCTGCTTATGGCTTGGATTGAAAGGGAATACAATGATTATAATTCCAATAAAGAATGATAGATAAGGGCAAAAAGATGAGTGATAAATTAAGCGTGTTAAAAGATTACTTCGGACACGATTCTTTCAGAGACGGACAGGAACAGATAGTTGACGCTTTGCTTGACGGCAGAGATGCACTTTGTATTATGCCCACAGGTGCGGGCAAGTCTATGTGCTATCAGATTCCCGCATTACTTTTTGACGGGGTGACAATTGTTGTGTCACCTCTGATTTCGCTTATGAAGGATCAGGTCGGCTCACTCGTTCAGTCGGGAGTTCCTGCGGCATACATAAACAGCTCGCTTTCATATCCGCAATTTCTGCGAGTGCTTTCAAATGTTGAACACGGAAAATACAAAATCATCTATGTTGCACCCGAAAGGCTGTTGACTGACGGATTTCTCGACACCTGTCAAAAGATAAAAATCTCAATGGTTGCAGTTGACGAGGCTCATTGCGTTTCACAATGGGGACAGGATTTCAGACCGAGTTACCTCAAAATTATTTCATTTGTTGAAAGCCTTGCAAATCGTCCGATTGTCGGAGCATTCACCGCAACGGCTACAAATGATGTAAAAGAAGATATAAAGAAAATTCTCAGGCTTGAAAATCCGTTTGAAATTACAACGGGATTTGACCGCCCCAACCTTTTCTTCGGCGTAATAAAGTCATCGTCAAAGGACGAAAAGCTTATTGACCTCATTCGGGAGCGTGGCGACAGGTCGGGAATTGTCTATTGTGCAACCCGAAAAAATGTTGAATCTGTCTGCGAATTGCTCTGCGATAACGGCTTTTCGGCGGCAAGATACCATGCAGGTCTTGATGAGTACGAACGCAGAAAAAATCAGGAGGATTTCGTTTTTGACCGAAAAAATATTATGGTCGCAACCAATGCTTTCGGTATGGGAATTGACAAGTCAAATGTTACATATGTAATTCATTACAATATGCCGAAAAACATTGAAAGCTACTATCAAGAGGCAGGACGGGCAGGTCGTGACGGCGGTGAGGCAGATTGTATTTTGCTCTACAGTCCTAAGGATGTTCGCCTAAATCGTTTTATGATTGAAAATTCCGAGGGCAACGATGAGCTTACAATTGAAGAAAACGAGCAAATTCGTGAGCGTGATTTTGAACGCTTAAAATATGTGACCTTTTACAGCACAACAAACGATTGTCTGCGTGGATTTATTCTGCGGTATTTCGGCGGCGAAAAGAAGGCTTACTGCGGAAAATGCTCCAACTGCCTTTCTGTTCACAAACTTGTTGATGTCACAATTGACGCTCAAAAAATTATGTCCTGCATTGCAAGAACAGGACAAAGGTACGGCAAACCCGTGATTTGTGATGTGTTAAAGGGCAGTAAAAGCGAGAAAATTCTAAAAGCTGAGCTTGACAATCAGTCAACATACGGAATAATGAAAGAGGTTACGGCAAGGCATATTTTCGGCACAATTGACTTTCTTGCCGAAAAGGAGTATATTTCATCCGACAATGAAACCGAGGTTCTAAAACTTTTGCCAAAGAGCAGAGATGTGCTTTTTGGACGGGAACGGCTTGTGATGAAGAAAGTTGAAAACTCCGAAAAGGTTGTCAAAACGCACCGTCCCGAAGTGCCTGTTAATTCCGATTTACTTGACGCACTCAAGGTTTTGCGAAAAAGCATTGCATCCAAAAAGAGCGTTCCTGCCTATGTTATTTTTACCGATGCAACGCTGATTGATATGTGCAAAAAATGCCCCGAAACACCCGATGAAATGCTTGAAGTTTCGGGTGTGGGCAGAACAAAGCTTGAAAAATTCGGAAAACAATTTCTCGAAGAAATCGCAAAATTCAGATAACTTCATATACTGTTAAAGGATGAACGAATTCGTTTGTCCTTTTCTTTTTCAATTTTCAAAATTGTATTGAAACAATTAGTACAAAGTGGTACAATAGTTATGGAGAGAAAACAGATTGGAGGCATTTGTATGGCTTACATATTTGATTACATAAGTCGGAGAGGCAATTTGACATTTGAACAGGACGGTTTTAACGAGCTTGACGCACTTGTGCTTTCACGGCTTTCATATCTTCCTTTTGACGGTGCAGTATCGTCCTGTCTGTTTGATGAAATTACCCTTGAACAGGCGGCAATGCGTGTGTTTGCAACCGATGATTACGAGAAAAATCTATTGTGGAAGGGTGACGCCGACCTTTTGAAAGCGACGGCAGAGAGCAAGAGATTTGGCAAAATTCTTGTTTCGGGGTATGTAAACGAGGTTGAGTCCGATGTGAGTATGCAGTTTTCCGCAATCACTTTTGAATTTCTTAAAAAGAATTATTTCATTTCATACAGAGGAACGGACAATTCTCTTGTCGGTTGGCAGGAGGACTTCAATATGTTCTTCACATTTCCGTTGCCGTCACAGAAAAAGGCTCTTGATTATTTTGAAAAGGCAGTCCGTATGCTCAACGGAAAATTCATTCTGGGCGGTCACTCAAAGGGCGGAAATCTTGCGGTTTATGCCGGTGCTTTTACCGATGAAAATTCAAGAAATCATATTGATTATATTTACAATTTTGACGGACCGGGGTTTTCTCTTGACAAAATCAGGGACAGCGGATTTTATGAAGTCGATGACAGAATCTACACCTTTGTTCCGCAGTCAAGTATTTTCGGCATGATGTTTGAGCATGAGGAGAGCTACACAATTGTAAAGAGCAATCAAAAAGGTTTTCTCCAACACGATGTCTATTCGTGGGAGATTGAGCAGAACAGCCTTGTCAGGCTGAAAAGCACTACAAATTTCAGCGTTTTCTTTGACCACACGCTGAAAGAATTTGTTGAATCTCTGACAATTGCTCAAAGACGGGAGTTCACAAAAGAGGTTTTTGCCCTTTTGTCGCTGACCGAAACCGCAACCTTTAATGAGATGCTGAAAAATCCGCTTAAAAACACGGGAACAATCCTAAAATCCTTTGCAGGTCTTGACAGCAAAACAAGAAATATGCTTTTGAAAACAATCTTCGCATTCGTTAAAAGTGCAAAAAATAATTTTTCCGACATAACAGGCGGTCAGAACAAAATTACCGTCAGTTAATTATAAAAAAGCTCATATATGCTCCGATACTTTTTAGCGTCGGAGCATTTTCTTTGCGAAAAATTATTTGTCAAGACAAAATTCCCGTTTTGTCAATTGACGCTTTTAAAATATGTATTGTCGGTCTTGAAAATTTTTCTTAATATACAAAAAATCCCGACACGGTGTATGCTGTGTCGGGGTTTTTATTTTGCTTTTTAAATGTCAATCGTCAGTTCAACGGGGCAATGGTCAGAACCTAAAATTTCGGTATGAATTTTTGCACCGTCAAGCTTGCTTTCAAGAGCTTTTGAAACGATAAAATAGTCAATACGCCAGCCCGCATTTTTTTCACGAGCCTTGAATCTGTATGACCACCACGAATACACGCCCTCTGTATCGGGATAGAAATAGCGGTAGGTGTCGATAAAGCCGTCATCGAGCAACGCTGTCATCTTTGAACGCTCTTCATCGGTAAAGCCTGCATTTTTACGGTTGGTTTTCGGATTTTTCAAATCAATTTCTTTGTGTGCAACATTCAAATCACCGCACATAATAACCGGCTTTTTTTCTTCAAGTTTTTTCAGATATGCCTTGAAATCATCTTCCCATTTCATTCGGTAATCAAGCCTTTTCAGCTCGCTTTGCGAGTTTGGAGTGTAGCAGGTGACAACAAAGCAATTGTCAAATTCTGCCGTGATAACTCTGCCCTCATGGTCGTGTTCGTCAATGCCGATCCCGTAACATACATTCAAAGGCTCTTCCTTTGTGAACATAGCCGTTCCCGAATAGCCTTTTTTGTCGGCATAGCACCAATACTGATGATATCCTTCAAGCAAGAGGTCAATCTGTCCCTCTTGGAGCTTTGTTTCCTGAAGACAGAAAATATCTGCGTCAACATCTTTAAAAAAGTCCTCAAAGCCCTTTGTAACACAGGCACGAAGTCCGTTTACATTCCACGAAATCAATTTTTTCATAATTTACTCCCGTACACACAAAAGGGAGCAAGCATTGCCTGCTCCCAAATTGCCAATTTGTTAATTATTCTTCTGCGGAAAATTCGTCCTTGCCTACACCGCAGAGAGGGCATACCCAATCCTCGGGTACATCTTCCCATGCCGTGCCTGCATCAACGCCGTTATCGGGATCGCCGATTTCAGGATCGTAAACATATCCGCAAACATCGCATACATATTTCATACTATCAAATCTCCTGTTCAAAGTCTGTTGTGTAATCGGTTAGTTGTTGGTCATACGATTATCAAGCTGACTTTTTTGATTTTTATTTTTTAATGATTACTTAAAGTATCTGTTAAGAAGACCTCTAAAGCCTGCGCCGTGTCTTGCTTCATCCTTTGCCATCTCGTGAACCGTGTCATGAATAGCGTCAAGGTTCTGAGCTTTTGCACGCTTTGCAAGGTCAAACTTACCTTCGCAAGCACCTGTTTCTGCATCTACACGCATCTGAAGATTCTTCTTTGTGCTGTCTGTAAGAACTTCGCCTAAAAGCTCTGCAAACTTGGCAGCGTGTTCAGCCTCTTCAAAAGCATACTTTGTAAATGCAGCAGAAACCTCGGGATAGCCTTCTCTGTCTGCAACTCTTGCCATTGCAAGATACATACCGACTTCGCTGCATTCTCCCTCAAAGTTAGCTCTGAGATCCTTGAGAATATCTTCGCTTACGCCCTGAGCAACGCCAACCTCGTGAACTGTTGCGAAAGATGCCTCCTCGTCCATCTGCTTAAATTTTTCCTTCGGTGCCTTACAAACAGGGCAAGCCTCGGGAGCTTCGGGACCTTCATAAACATAACCGCATACTGTGCAATACCATTTCATAATTACTTCTCCTTTGTAATAAATATTAGTGTACTTCTGCCGAACATTTAGGACATATGCCGTAGTAGATAACAAATCTGTTTTCCACCTTAAATCCCTCTTCGGCAAGCTGTGACTCAAGGTCATCAGCATTTTGATTGTCTTCAACATCAATAACTGCCTTGCATTTGTTGCATACAAAGTGGGGGTGCGGCTCTGTGTTGCCGTCAATACGCTCCTCACCGTTTACATTGCATATAACGCTGACCTTTCCTTCATCCTTAAAAAGAGCAATGTTTCTGTAAACCGTGCCAAGACTAAGGTCGGGAATTTCGGGCTTTAATTTATCATAAACCCAGCGTGCGCTCGGATGAGTGTCCGTACCGCACACAGCGTTATAAATTGCATTGCGTTTTGAGCTGAAATTTCTTTTTGCCATAATTCATAAATCCTTATGCAATATTAGTCAGTACCGATTGACCAAAATCAGTAATCAGTATTAACTTTGGCTATATTCTATCACGCAGATGCTTAATTATATTTACAATAAAGAATTATAAATAAAAAATCTTGCACAAAGAATTGGGAGGAAATATAGTGAAATCAAACAAAACAGTAAAAATTATCATTTTTACGGCACTTTTCCTGTCTGCGGTAATTTTAATATCGGTAATGACAGGTGCAGTAAAAGAAACAACGGCTGATACCGACAGCGTAAAACTGCCCGTAATAATGTATCACTCACTTTTAAAGGATGAAAAACTGCAAAATGACTACACTGTTTCACCGACTCTTTTTGAAAACGATTTAAAATATCTTACCGAAAACGGCTACACAACCGTTGTTGTAAAGGACCTTACCGATTATGTTTACGGCAAAAAATCATTGCCCGAAAAATGCATTATGCTGACCTTTGACGACGGCTATTATAATAATTATTATTATGCACTCCCTTTGCTCGAAAAATACAACTGCAAGGCGGTCATATCTCCGATTGCGTCAGTGTCCGAAAAATTCACCGAAACCAAGGACATTTCCGTGACCTACGGTCATATAACTTTTGACGATATGAAAGAAATGTCCGATTCGTGCTATGTTGAAATTCAGAATCATTCGTACGATATGCATTCTTTAAAATCACGAAAGGGTGTTTTGCCAAAAGCGGGGGAGAGTGACGAAGCATATAAATCTATTCTTACGGAAGATGTTGTCAAAGCTCAAGGCTTGCTTGAAAATGCAACAGGGAAAAAACCGACCTGCTTTGTATATCCGTTCGGTGCAAAAAATGACCTGACCGAAAAGCTGATAAAAGAAATGGGCTTTTCGTGTACACTAACCTGTACGGAAAAGCCCAATATAATTACTAAAAATCCCGACAGCCTCTACGAGCTGGGACGATACCGCCGTGACCGCAACGAGTCAATGCAGAATCTTCTTATCCGAATTGAAATGCAGTCATAATATTTATACGGCAGATTTTTCAGCCTTGGCGTTTCTTACAAAAGCCTCGCACAAAGCTATGAAGATGAAAAACAGCGGAGTTGTAATCGGCTGATAAAGGTTCACAACAGCCTGAACAGCATAGCAGATAACAGCCGAAACGCACGCAATCAGCATCGGATTTTCCTTTGCATACTTAACTGCGTTCTTAATCGTACCGCACACAATGGCAAGATAGGAGAACAGTCCCGTAATTCCGATTGTGATAAGGTAGTTTAGATATTCGTTATGGGCGGCATTTGTTGAGCTGTCACCGTATTTTGAAAGGTCGTTAAAGTACGGGCTGAATGCGGAGTAGAACATATCCGGACCTACGCCGAACAGCTTTTCAATGAATGAAGCGTCGCCGAAAATCCATATCGACCTTATCCACATAAAGCCTCTGTGCGTACCCCATATATCGTTAAAGCGGATAATTCTTTCAAAACTGCCGAGGTCGGTTTCCGTGTCAATACAGCTGAAATAAACCATAATTCCTATCATGGCAACAGCACAAAGTCCGAATACAACGGCAAGAGCAATCGGCACGGCTTTTGAAATTGTGATGTTTGGTTTTTTGTAATCAATAAGATACAAAATCCCTGTAATAACGGCACAAGCTGCAAGCAATATCCAGCCGATGCCTGAGAAAACGAAAATTTCCTGAAACTTATCAAAGCCCTTGCTTTTGTCGTCAAAGCAGAGCGAGAACAATCTGAGCAGCTTTGCAAACGACAGCATAACAGTTGCAGAAAGGAAAAATCTTTTCAGTCTGACAAGGCTGTTTGAAAACCATACAAGGTAAATAATCATAAATACAGCCATACCGAGAATGCCGGAATCGCTGTCGGCAGTCATAAGAGCCGCAAAGCCAAATCCTGTTGCAATAAGATAAATTGTCCTGAGCAAGGTTTTCTCCGTGATAACCGACATTGCAATCATAACAGGCATTGCAATACAGATGTAGCTTGAAAGCAGATTTTTGTTGCCGATTGTTGAAGTGAAGTCGGTAATAGTCTGTTGGTCGGTGAGAAGAGTAAACATTCCGAGAGGATCAATATAGAATGAGTTAAGCACCGCAAGTGCAAAAACTATCATTGAACCGAACGCAAGCGCAACGAATATGTATTCAAAATATTTAAAGCACCTTGTAATCATAAAATATGCTGCTGTGTAAAATGCCATAAGCACAAGACCGTTGTTTCGTCCCTGAGTACCCAGAAGTGCGTCCAAAGGATTTGCAGACAACAGCGTTGAAATGACATTTATTCCGAGGAATACAATAAATGCCCAGTCCATAAACGAAAGCTCTTCATACAAATGCTTTGGTTTAGGCTTTTCAAGCTTTGAGTCTTCCGGCGGTTTATCAACGCTTGCGGTCATAATAATAAGAAATTCCGCAATAACGAGAATGCCCGTCAATATAATGAAAAAGTAATACTTGTCATGCCTGATGTTAAAATATGCGTCGGTAAAAAACAACGGAAAAAGCGTGAACATAATAAGCAGATAGTAGTTTGTAAGCGCCTGCTGTACCGAATATTTTTCTTTTGGCTTAGCAGCGGGATTTTTATGCTTTGCAGAAGTCATAATAAAATAACCTTTCAATATAATGTACTTCAATTTTATAACGCACGCACGATGTTGTCAAGAAATAAAGTAAGTTGAAAGCTCTGGTTTTCGACTTGTTTCGATTGGCATATGCTTGCAAAAGAACAATAATTGCATATTTTTTGGCACTTTTATTCCCAAATTAATACTTGTGGAAAAATTAGTATTGTATTTATCTCCGTAAAATGGTATAATCTCCCTTGAGATGTATTTCCATATTTGCAGGACAAAGACTTTTGTAAAAAATTGTTTATGAATTTATCTATTTGCAGATTGGGTGATTTTATGAAAAAATTAGTTGTTTTTGGCTTTGACGGCACTCTTGCCGACACAGCCCCCGGAATTTTATATTGTTTCAATACAACAGCAGTTGCAATGGGCTATGAGCCTGTTGAACACAGCGCACTCTACGGAGTAATCGGCACACCGCTTGAATACGGATTTAAAACGCTCTTTAATATGAGTGATGACGAAATTGAATATGCCGTAAAGAATTACAGTAAACTTTATTCCCAGAAAGGAAAAGAGATGTTCACCGTCTATGACGGAATTTATGACGCTCTTCGTGAACTCAAGAAAAGCGGTTTTAAGCTTGCAATAGCAACTCAAAAGCACAGAATGTTCACAACGGATATTCTTGAAACCTACGAGGCGTCGGATGTTTTCGACGCAGTATGTGCAACAGATGTCGGTACAAACCTCACAAAGAGTCATCTGCTTTTACAGGCGTGTGAGCAGACAGGAGTTTCCGTTGAAGAAAGTATCCTTGTCGGCGACAGCACAATCGAGGCAAAGGGTGCGGAAGAAATAGGTATGGACTTCCTCGCTGTCCTATACGGCTGGGGCTTTAGAACCAAGGAAGAAACCGAAGAGTACAAGTGCGTCGGCACAGTGTCATCTCCGGCAGAAATCTCTCAAAAAGTCATGGCACTCTGATTACGGTTAGTGCGTGTAAAACAGTGCATAAATAGGATTAAAATTGTAAATTTTCCAAAAACAAATCGGGCAGTCATAACGATTGCCTGATTTTTTTATGCAAATTTAATTCTGTATAATAACAATGATACAACGATATACTTTTGCTTGTAAACGGGATGTTTGATAAACAGAAATATGATAGTACGGAATTGATATTGTTAAATTCTTTTGCATAAATTTTAAAAGTTAATTTAAAATAATATTGAATTTTCATATATTGTATGCTAAAATAAAAATGCCAAACAAAAATTTAATTTTAAGTTCACCTAAGTGTGTATTTTTATTTCGGTAAAAATACAGGCTTTACTTTTCACACCTTACAAGTGAAATATTGTGTCGCAACAATCAAAGCTATGTATTTTTCGTGCGTAGCTGAAGCTACGCACTTTTTGTTTTATGCGAAAAATATTTGCTTTTTAAAAAAATCGACAAAATTTGAAAAATTTTAAAATTTTTTCGGATTTTATAAAATCAAAAGCCGTTTTAAATTGTCTATATTATGAAAGGAAATGAGAGGAGGTCATTTTATGAACATTTCCCACTTAGTAGAGAAAATTAAGAAGGGAGATAACAAATCATTTGAAAAGCTCTACAAGCTTACAGAGCGTGAAGTGTGGTTTACTTGTATCAGCTTTTTAAAGAACGAAACAACCGCACAGGACATTATGCAAGAAACTTACATAACGGCTTTTTTAAAAATCCAATCTTTGGAAAAGTCATCACAAATCAGAAGTTGGCTTAACAGAATTGCCGTTAATAAGTGCAAAAATTATTTGAAAGGTAAAGGTGAAATCCAACTGGACGATGAAATTTTTGAAAATCAGGCAATAGTTGACGAGCGTATATCAATTCCCGAAGAATACATTTCAGACAAGGCAAAGAGAGAAATTATTCTTTCAATTATGCAGGAAGTACTGTCCGATGTTCAGTATCAGACAGTGATTATGCACTATTTTAATGAAATGACTGTTGATGAAATCGCAGAAGTCTTTGAATGTTCAAGGGGTACTGTGCTTTCAAGGCTCAACTATTCAAGGGCAAAGATGAAAACTGCAATTGAAGATTACGAAAACAAAAGCGGTGACAAGCTTCACGGCGTTGTTGTTGTACCTTTCTTTACAACTATTTTCAAGGAAGAAGCAAAGAGCCTTGCAGTACCGAACATTACAATCAAGCTCCCGAACGGACAGACACTTGCAACCTCTGCAACAAAAGGCATTGCAACAGGTGCAAAGTCAACAGTTTCATCTATCGTAAAGGCAACAGCAACTGCGACAGTAAAAACAAAGGTAATTGCCGTTGTCTGCGGTGCTACAATACTTGCAGGCATATCAGCAGTCGGCATAAGCATTCTTGCAGGCTGTAACGCTGAGAAAGAACCGACAGAACCGTCAGTAATATCTTCAACCGTACAGACTTCAACCGTACAGACTTCAACTGTATCATCTGAGGTCAGCAAGGCTATTGAGGATAACGGTCTAAAAATCGACAAAGACGGCAACATCACTGATAAGAATGGTAAGAAAGTTGAAGTAAAAGACGGCAAAGTAGAAGTAAAAACCGATGACGGTAAGACAGTTACAGTTAAGGTTGACGATGTAAAAACTACGGTATCTAACAACAATAACAGCAACAAGGGTAACACCGAAAAGAAAGAAAATACATCATCAAAGAAAGACAACACTTCAAAGACAAATACATCTAATAACGACAAGAAGCCAGCGTCTAAGCCAAGCAACTCTTCAAAGAACGACACAAAGCCAGCTCAGAAGCCAGCATCTAAGCCAGAATCTTCAAAGACTGAAACACCTACAGAAAAGCCAAAGCAGAAGGTATGGGTAGATGACTACAAGACAGTACACCACGATGGTTATTGGAAAGTAGTAGGTACAAAGGAAGAGCCAGTATATGAGACAAGATGGGTAAATATTTGCAATAATTGTGGCAAAGAGTTATTAGATGATAACCAGATGGATGAGCATTTATTTTGGGAATTGGAAACAAACGGTGCAGGTGCTTATCATGCAGAAGAACGACAGGTTCAGGTAGGCACAAAAACAGTAGATGTGAAAAAGTGGGTAGAATCTTATGATGAAAAGGTTAAAGACGGCGGTCATTGGGAGTACAGATAATTAAATTCGACAGCAAGTATAAATCCTTAAAATAATTATTGGGAAGAGAGGGTCCTTTATGGACCCTCTTTTTCTATTCTAAAAATAAATATTATACTAAAGAAAGT
>ERZ779866.1679-NODE-1679-length-21747-cov-8.575512_pt1 | contig 21747 bp, 16 predicted proteins | sample MGYA00511248_ERZ779866 | MGnify/ENA primary metagenome ERZ779866 (study PRJEB29588, sample SAMEA2155758) | human gut metagenome | biome: human gut; feature: human-associated habitat; material: faeces | place: Denmark | collected 2008/2010 ... | reverse complement strand
TATCTTTCATCCTGAACTTACTTTTTCTTCTGGAAGTTAGTTTTTCATTTTACCTCTTTTACAGCCTGCCTGCTGCCGGAGCTGAAATCCAACTTCTTTATCATATGAGAGTTTCAAAATACCGGGAACTTTCCACCTGTCTCTTTCATACAATATTATCAGTTCATGGAGGTGAGCTATGTCATTAACAACGCGCGAACTTTTTGCCCGGCTCATCCAATGTGAGGCGGGAGGAGAAGGTGAGTATGGTATGGCTGCAGTAGCTACGGTGGTCATGAACAGGGCAACCGCCACAGAAGGCGAATTCAGCCGCGTGGGCAACGGCGGCGATGTACGGGCCGTCATAACCCAGCCTGGTCAGTTTGCCTGTATGCGTGAATCCATCGCCGGTTCCTACAACTCACAGAATGTATATAACATGAGGCCTACGGATATACATTATCAGATAGCTGACTGGGCAATGGCCGGCGGCAGACTTGCAGGCGTTGATGATTCTCTTTTCTTTTTCAATCCTTACAGCGCCGTATGTCCGGAATATTTCCCCACAAGAGTGGCCAGATTCCATATCAGGGTCGGAGACCACTGCTTTTACTCTCCAACGGCATATTATGCCGAAACTTAAATTAAACAAACAGGAGGTTTTTTATGGCACCTTGCTGCAATAACATTGTTACGCCAAAGATGATCAGGGCCGGCCGTGTCTCGGTCGGTGACAGGATACAGTTTGAAGACGATTACATATCTGCACGGTCTGATGAGCTTTCCGTCTCTGAGCGAAATGAGCCGCAGCCGTCAGGTGCGGCAGTTTCTGTGCAGGCAGAAGCTACTACGCCGGCCTCGGCAGCTTCATCAAAAGAAGCTCCGGCAGCAGTCATGGCTGCAGGCCCGGCAGCTGGATCCGCATCTGCAGCTGCTCCGGCAAACAACAGCAGCACTGTTTGGTCAGGTCAGAACCCGGCTCCTGCAAATGCCGAAAAGGGGACTGCCTCTGCTGTACGCTCCCAGTTTCAGCCCCTACCTTACTCAGAGATGACTTCTTATATGAGCAATGTTTCTATCAATGGTCCTATGGACTCTCCTTCTGTTATCACACCACAGGATCCCATGACTCCAACCGGATTTGACAGTTCCATCGACCTTGATGCCGTACAGACGCTCAATGGCTTTCTCAGGACCCAGATCGGACGATACATGCGCATAGAACAGCTCATCGGGTCCAACACCATACAGGACAGGTTCGGCTTTCTGGTCGGAGTAGGCAGCAATTTTATCATCCTTCAGGAGATCACCACGGGAAATATAATGGTACTGGATATTTTTTCTGTCAGGCTTGCTTATGTATACTACTCGCAGCCGGTGCTGCCGAATTTCTGATAGCAAGTGCCGAGGCTTGTCGCACCGCTTCCGCCAGAAAAAAGTTCTCATTTCTGTGAAACACTCCCTTGCCGAGAACCAAGTCATCATGGAAAGAGCCAAAACGGTTCTCATCAATGCCCTTTAGATGCCTGTTGAGAATCAGGTTCGCTGAAAAGTTTCTCAAAGGGATTTGCGCACGGCAAGATGAGAACCATAAAAGCTCCATTGGTTCTTGCGAGTGGGATTTTTGCCAAAAAGAGAACTTTTCGCTGGCGGAACTTCCGCTCAGAGCAAAAAAATACGGGGCAGGGGGTATGATCCCGGACTTTCCGGGCTCTCCGTATTCTACGGACTCTCCATACTCCCTGCCCCGTTTCGCTGTCTCGCCGGGCTGCCGGCAGCCTCACAGATGTCCGGCGGATCTCACAAGCGGTCGCCGGCCACTTCTGATGATCAGGCAATTTCCGTGACCTTGTAATCCTTATCTTCCACAGCTTTCTTGAGTTTTTCATCTGCTATGTCTGCGCTGAGGGTCACAACAGCTGTGCCTTTTTCATGGCTTACCTCTGCCTGTTCCACCTGAGGCAGTTCCTCAAGGGCTTTCTTTACGGCAGCTTCGCAGTGAGCGCACATCATTCCTTCGATCTTCATTGTCTTGTTCATTGTTTCTTTCTCCTTTTCCCAATCAGATTCTTTAAGTTTATTTTTAATCTTATGATCCGATTTTGGATCATACATTTTGAACCAGTTAAGCCTCAGGGCATTTGATACTACGCAGAAGCTGGAAAGGCTCATGGCGGCTGCGCCGAACATCGGGTTCAGCTGCCATCCGACCAGTGAAATGAACACTCCGGCGGCCAGAGGTATTCCGATCACATTATATATGAATGCCCAGAAAAGGTTCTCATGGATGTTGCGGAGGGTTGCCCTGCTCAGTCTTATGGCAGCGGGAACATCCAGCAGGCTGCTCTTCATCAGCACTATGTCAGCAGCATCTATGGCCACATCCGTACCGGCTCCGATAGCTATGCCTATATCGGCCCTTGTCAGGGCCGGCGCATCGTTGATGCCGTCTCCTACCATTGCAACTTTTCCCTTTTCTTTAAGCTGCCGGATGACGCTCTCCTTTCCTTCCGGCATTACTCCTGCAATGACCTGGTCAACGCCGGCTTCTTTTCCGATGGCCCTTGCCGTGCGCTCATTGTCTCCGGTGAGCATTACGACCCTGATGCCCATGTTCCGCATTTCTCTTACCGCTTCATAGCTGTCATCTTTGATGACATCCGCTACGGCGATTATACCTATCAGATCACCTCCAGCTGCGAAAAACAAAGGTGTCTTGCCTGAAGCAGCCAGTTCTTCCGCCTGCCGCACCATTCCGGCAGGAATTTCAGTTATGTTGCTTATAAATTTATGATTGCCGCCGTACAGCTCTTTTCCGTTGAGGACAGCAGAAAGTCCGTTGCCCGGCAGAGCTTTGAACTGGGAAACTTCTGCCGTCTGCCTGCCGCTGTCTGCTGCAGCTTTGATGATGGCTCTGGCCAGCGGATGTTCGCTCTTTGCTTCCAGCGCAGCCGCCAGATCCATAAGCTCGTCTCCAGAATATCCTTCGGCAGGCAATATATCTGTTACAGTCGGCTCCCCAGATGTTATGGTTCCTGTCTTGTCCAGCACCACTATCTGGGTCCGCCCGGTTTCTTCAAGGGATACGGCATTTTTGAAAAGTATGCCGTTTTTGGCGCCCATACCATTGCCCACCATAATGGCAACCGGGGTCGCAAGTCCCAGAGCGCATGGGCAGCTTATGACCAGTACCGAGATCCCCCTTGCCAGTGCAAAGCCTATGGTCTGTCCCGCCAGGAGCCAGACGATTATCGTAACAATGGCGATGGCGATGACTGCCGGCACAAATACCCCCGATACCTTGTCTGCGACCTTGGCGATAGGCGCCTTGGTGGCAGCTGCGTCGCTGACCATCTGTATTATCTGAGACAAGGTAGTGTCCTCTCCGACTCTCGTCGCTTCACATTTGATAAACCCTGACTGATTTATTGTCGCAGCCGACACCTGGTCCCCGGTTTCTTTATCCACAGGTATGCTTTCTCCGGTGAGAGCCGATTCATTGACTGCGCTGCTGCCTTGGATTATCACTCCATCGACAGGGATGTTTTCTCCCGGACGCACAACAAAGATATCACCTTTTTTCACCTGTTCAACAGGGATTTCCTTTTCTTCACCCTCCGACATTATTACTGCCGTCTTTGGAGCAAGCTTCATAAGGCTCTTGAGAGCGTCTGTGGTTTTTCCCTTTGATCTTGCCTCCAGCATCTTGCCCACAGTTATCAGAGCAAGTATCATGGCTGCTGATTCAAAATAAAACTCATGCATGTAACCCATGACTGCCTGATGATCTCCTCTCATCTGTGCATCTGTCATGGCAAAGAGCGCTACGACGCTGTAGCCGAAAGCGGCTGATGAGCCCAGAGCCACAAGAGTATCCATATTAGGCGATCTGTGTATCAGTCCCCTGAAGCCGCTGATGAAAAATTTCTGGTTTATGACCATGACAATTGCCGTAAGCAGAAGCTGCAATATCCCCATTGCCACATGGTTTTCTGCAAAGAAAGCAGGTACAGGCCATCCCCACATCATGTGGCCCATGGAAAAATACATCAGTATGACCAGAAATACCAGCGAAGCTGCCAGCCGCTTTTTCAGCAGCGGAGTCTCCCTGTCACGGAGCATATCTTCCTGCTCTGAAACCGCAGAGCTGGCCCCTGCCCGGGCGCCTGAGGTTCCTCCTTTAAGGGACGCACCGTATCCGGCTTCCTCAACTGCTCTGATTATCTCAGCCGCCGGAGCGCTTCCCTCAACTCCCATGGAATTGGTGAGCAAACTAACGGAACAGGATGTGACTCCGTCAACCTTCGAGACTGCCTTTTCAACTCTGGCACTGCATGCAGCACAGCTCATACCTGTAACATTATATTGCTCCATCTGTATCACCCCTATTTCATAAGTTTTTGCAGAGTAGTTACCAGTTCATCGATAACTTCATAGTCGCCGTTTTCAATGTCTCTGACGACACAGCCCTTTATATGGCTGGAAATCAGTTCACGGTTAAACGCATTTACGGCGGCGTTCACCGCTGCTGACTGGATCAGGATATCGTTGCAGTAGCAGTTATTTTCCACCATGCCTCTGATCCCCCTTATCTGGCCTTCTATCCTGTTCAGACGGTTGATAAGGCTCCTGCGTTCTTCGTCCGGACGCATCGTCATTTTCTCACAGCATTTATTTTTCTCCTGTGCTGCTTTATTATCCATATTTTCACCTTCGCTTTTCTCTGTGTTATATTTGTTCCGCAAATACCCTATCCGGGTATGTTCATTATATACCCGGATAGGGTATTTTTCAATCACTTTTTTTATGTGTGTCGGTCTCATTTTGTATTTTTACAGACGAAAAGCATACAGCATGACCGTCTTTTTCACCTGGGCAAGCTGTCATGCACCCGTGGAAACCGCATACGCAGTGGTTCCGGCCTGCCATCAGGCGCACCGAAAAACCCTTGCAAGTACCTAGCTTGCAAGGGTTTTCATGTTTTTATGCAAAAGAAGGGAGCTGTCACACAGCGGCCTGATCTGGTCAGCTGTGCGACAGCTCCCCTCAAAATGGAACTTCCTCCACTGAACCGACAGGCCACCAGGCCGCCGTGGCCGTAATGACCGTTGTGGCGCAGCCCATATCATTCGAGTTCAAAGGCTCCCGTATAAAGCTGGTAATAACGGCCCTTTTTCTCAATGAGCTGTTCATGGTTGCCTCTCTCGATTATCCGGCCGTGATCCATTACCATGATGACATCGGAATTCTGTATCGTAGATAAGCGATGGGCAATAACAAATACAGTCCTTCCGTGCATCAGGTTGTCCATGCCTTTCTGCACTATGGATTCGGTCCTGGTATCTATTGAAGAAGTGGCCTCATCCAGTATCATTACAGGCGGATCTGCAACAGCCGCCCTGGCAATAGAGATCAGCTGTCTCTGTCCCTGTGACAGTCCGCTGCCGTCGCCTTCCAGCACCGTGTCGTAACCCTCCGGCAGCATCCTGATAAAGCCGTCGGCGTTGGCAAGCCTGGCCGCTGCGATACATTCCTCATCTGTGGCGTCAAGACGTCCGTATCTGATGTTTTCCATAACGGTGCCGGTAAACAGGTTCACATCCTGCAATACTACCCCCAGTGAACGGCGCAGGTCAAATTTTTTGATCCTGTTGATGTTGATGCCGTCATACTGTATCTTTCCGTCATCTATGTCATAAAACCTGTTTATCAGATTGGTGATGGTGGTCTTTCCGGCGCCTGTAGCTCCAACAAGGGCGATCTTCTGTCCAGGCTCGGCATATATGCATATATCGTGGAGAACAAGCTCATCATCGTTATATCCAAAGTCCACATCGTTCAGATCTATGCGGCCTTTCATCGGGATAAGCTTATCCCCGTCCTTCCATGCCCAGTGTCCTGTTCTTTCGCTGCACTGGCAGAGTCCGCCGCTTTGATCTGTCCTGACATTGACAAGAGTAACGGTCCCCTTATCCTCCTCAGGGGCTTCGTCCAGCAGTTCAAATATCCTGGATGCTCCGGCCATGGCCATGATGACTGAATTGAGCTGCTGGGAAACCTGAGCTATAGGATTTATGAAGTTCCTTGACAATGTCAGAAACGATGCTATGGTCCCCAGCGTGAGCACTGCCTCGCCGCCTATTGAAAGGTTGGTCACTCCCGCTATGCCCATGGCTCCTCCAACTACTGCTATAACCACATAGAGCACAAATCCCAGGTTGTTGGTGGCAGGCATGAGTATGTTGGCCAGGGTGTTGGCCATTGCCGCAGTTTTTCCGAGGTTTTCGTTTTTGACGGCAAACCTTTCCTTTGCCTTTTCTTCGTAGCAGAAAACCTTTACGACCTTCTGCCCGTTTATCATTTCTTCAATGTATCCGTTTACATCACCTATGCTCCGCTGCTGTTCCATAAAGTATTTTCCGCTCTTGGAAGCTATCTTCTTTATGACCATGAGGATCAGGCCTGTAAACACCAGCACTATGAGGGTGAGCCATATGCTCAGGTGCACCATGGAGATAAAAACGGCGATCATTGATACAATGGATGAAAACAGGTTTGGCAAACTCTGTGAGATCATCTGTCTGAGGGTATCTGCATCGTTGGTGTAATAGCTCATTATATCCCCGTGGGAATTGGTATCAAAATATCTTATGGGCAGGCTCTGCATCTTGATGAACATTTCATCTCTGATCTCCTTGAGCACGCTCTGGGCCATTACGGCCATTGTTCTTGAGTAAAACAGTGATGCTACCACCCCTGCGATGAAGACAGCCGCCATCGCTGATATGATCCTCAAAAGCCCTCCGAATACCGGGGCGGCGTCCATGAGAAGAGGCTGGATATAATCGTCTATCAAAGTCTGGAGGAACAGTGAGGACGCTACGCTGGCTCCTGAACTTACCAGGATGCAGATAACTACTACTGCAAGCTTCAGACGGTGCTTTTCCAGATAAGACATCAGCCTCTTGACTGTTCCCGGCTTAAATCTCTGTCCTTTTGGCAAGGCCTTGAATCCTCCATGGCCCTGCGGCATCTTCCGTGTTTGGCTACTGCTCACTGAGTCCACCTCCTTTGTTCTGCGATTCATAAACTTCCCTGTATATCACGCTGGACTCCATCAGTTGGTCATGACTGCCCACATCTACTATCTTTCCGTCATCCATTACGATGATCTTGTCTGCATCCTGCACAGAAGCAGCTCGCTGGGCTATTATTATCTTGGTGGTGTCAGGTATCTCATTTCTGAAAGCCTGGCGTATCATGGCGTCGGTCCTCATATCTACGGCACTGGTGGAATCGTCGAGTATGAGGATCTTTGGCTTTTTGAGCAGAGCCCTTGCGATGCACAGCCTCTGCTTTTGTCCGCCGGACACATTGGTGCCTCCCTGTTCGATATATGTGTCGTATCCGTCTTCAAATGAATTTATAAACTCATCGGCACATGCAAGCTGGCAGGCGTGGCGCAGCTCTTCATCGGTGGCATCCTCATTGCCCCAGCGGAGGTTTTCCGCTATGGTGCCAGAAAACAGAGTGTTTTTCTGCAGTACCATGGATACCTGATTCCTAAGGCTTTCAACATGATATTCCCTCACATCCCTGCCTCCGACCTTTACCGAGCCTCCCGTCACATCGTACAGTCTTGGTATGAGCTGCACAAGGCTCGATTTGGCAGACCCGGTGGCTCCTATTATGCCTATAGTCTGACCGCTTCTGATATGCAGGTCTATATCGTTGAGGACTTCCTTATCTTTGGATTTGCCGTAGCTGAAGTGTACATGGTCAAAATCTATAGAACCATCCGTCACCTCATATACCGGTTCTTCCGGGTCGTGCAGGTTGCTCTGTTCATCAAGGATCTCCACGATACGCTCTCCGGAAGCTCTGGCCATGGTCAACATTACAAAGATCATGGAGATCATCATAAGGCTCATGAGGATCTGCATGGAATAGGTGATGAGGCTGATAAGCTCACCTGTGGACAGGCCAAGTGCAGCGTTATTACCGCTTGCAACAATGGCCCTTGCGCCAAACCATGCGATCAGCAGCATCGTAAGGTACATGCAAAACTGCATCAGCGGATTGATAAAGGCCATGATCTTCTCGGCCTTGGAAAAGTCCTCATATATTTTCTGTGATGTTCCCTCAAACTTTTGGATCTCGTGATCCTGTCTGTTAAAGGACTTTACGACTCTTATGCCGCTGAGGTTTTCCTGTACCACATTGTTCAGCTTGTCATAAGTCTTGAACACCCGGTTGAATATCGGGTGAACGGCCTTTATCATTATGCCCAGCCCTATGAGCAGCACAGGCATCACGCAGAGGAATATCAGGGAAAGCTCCGCATCTATTCCGAATGAGGCGACAAGGGCAAATATCAGCATCCCCGGCGACCTGGCAGCTATCCTTATGAGCATCTGAAAGGCTATCTGTACATTGCTCACATCTGTTGTCAGACGAGTAACTATACTTGCCGTTGAAAATTTATCTATATTTGAAAAAGAAAATTCCTGTACATGATCGTACATATCCCCCCTGAGGTTTTTGGCGAAGCCCGCCGCAGCCACTGCGGAAGTTTTTCCCGCCCCTACTCCAAAGGCCAACGAGGCTATGGCTGCCAAAAGTATTATCAGGCCATATCTGATTATTTCCGGCATAGAACCTGCATCTATGCCGCTGTCAATGAGTTCCGCCATGAAAAGAGGTATAAGTATCTCCAGAACGACCTCTCCCAGCACCAGGATAGGGGTCATTATGGCATATTTCTTATATTCTCTCACATGGGAAGCTAATTTTTTTACCATATGCGCTTTTCCTCCTTCTCGTATTATCTCATCAAGTTGTCTTTAATGCGCTCAAGATACCCGTAAAGCTGCTGTATCTCTTTCTCGGAAAACCCTTCTTTTAGCTGTTCTTCCATCTTATCCTTTATGGCTATCATCTTTCGGCGAAGTTCTTCCCCGTTTTCTGTAAGCGTTATCTTTTTCAGTCTTGCATCCCCTGCCACACTTTCTCTCCTGACCAGTTCCTTTGTCTCCATCAGGGAAAGTATTTTTGAGGCCGTTGATCTGGTTATACCGAAGTTTTCCTCAAAGTCCTTCTGATATACATCCTTATCTTTGTTATCATACAAGTAAAAAAGTATATATCCGTTTGCCATGGATATTTTCATCAGGTCGCTGGGTATTTCTTTTTCCAGTTTTCTTCTTATCATGTGATGGATAAATCCCATCTGTTTTCCGATATCATATTTTTCTTTCATCTGTCTGCACCCTCGTCTGATTTTTGTCATACATCAAACTGTTTTACATTCAACAATTATAATGACGAAACGCCCCTCAGTCAAGGGGCGTTGTGTGTTGTTTATATGAAAGTTTATCTATGAGCCGTAAGATCCTCTTCCTTGATGGTCTTTACTCCAAAGACAAAATACATCACATGGCATACCCATACTGCGCCGAGGATGATCCTTCCAACCGGCACATCTCCCATCAGTGCGAATCCTGTTCCCATTACCAGAGTAACAGGTATTATTATGCCCGCTTTAGTCCTTGCGGTCATTCCTTTCTTTTTAACAAAAGATTCTAGATTTTTCTTATATATCTTGGTATTGATGAACCAGTCATGCAGCTTTTCCGATGATCTTGCAAAGAAAAAGACCGTTGCCAGGAAAAACGGCACTGTAGGCAATATTGGAATGGCTGCACCTACGCAGCCAAGCCCAAGGCATATCAGTCCTAGAACAAGAAAGACAGTTCTTTTTATCTTCATAGAATACCTCCTTATCCCTGCGCTCTCAGACAGACATCACAAATGGTTTTCCGTCTATACGGCACACATCAAGCTCCACATCGTAAACTGCGTTGACCAGATTTCTCATAAGTATATCCTCTGGTTCTCCCTGACCTACGATCTTGCCGTCCCGCATTGCTATTATGTTGTCACTGTAATACAGGGATTGGTTGATGTCATGGAGAACCATTATTATGGTAATCCCATATTCCCGGTTCAGCTTGCGTATCAGTCTGAGTATCTGCAGCTGGTATCGTATATCCAGATATGTGGTCGGTTCGTCAAGGAACAGTACTTTCGTGTCCTGAGCCAGTGACATTGCTATCCACACCCTCTGCTTCTGTCCTCCGGAAAGTTCGGCTACGGGCTTGTCTCTGTATTTATCTGTATGGGTGATCTCCATGGCCCAGTTGATCTTCTCCTCATCTTTTTCTGTATCTCCTGGAGAGCCAATGGACCGATATGGTGTCCTTCCATATGATACCAGCTTCTCCACCGAAAGATCAGCTGGCGCGGTATTGTGCTGATGGACAATGGCAACCTGTTTTGCAAATTCCTTTATGTTCATATGGGATATCCTGCAGCCCGCAAGTTTTATCTCACCGGAAGCAGGTTTCAGGTTCTTGGTCATCAACCCAAACAATGTGCTCTTTCCGCAGCCGTTGGCTCCTATCAGGGTAGTCACCGCACCTGAAGGTATATCCATATCAAGGTCCTTCAGTATCTCGTGTTTCCCATAAGAAAATGACAGTCCTCTTATGCTGAAAATATTGTCACCCATAATTCTGCTTTGACCTCCTTAGAAGAAATATAAAAAACGGGCCTCCGGCTACAGCCATGATCACAGATGCGCTTATCTCATAAGGCGCTGCAACAGTGCGCCCGGCCGTGTCGGCCAGGAGTAGTACAAACGCTCCCAACAAGATACTATAAGGTATCAGCGTTTTGTGCCCACTCCCGACCAGCAGCCTGGCAATATGGGGCACTATCAGCCCCAGAAAACTTATTGGCCCTATGATGGCTGTGGAAATCCCTGCAAGCAGGACAGCCGTCAGCGATACGGCTGTCCTGCTGCCGCTGACATTGACCCCGATGGATCTTGCAGTCTTATCCTCAAGGGCAAGCAGATCACACTTCCCCGTCAGGACGAGCGAGGCAGCAAGCCCAATCAGGGAATACGCCAGCAAAGTCTCAAAATCATCCCATGTCTTCATGGTTATATTGGCATTTACAATGCTGGCGACGCCTGAATAGTTACTGCCTGTACCAGAGTTAAAGGCGCTCATCAGCCCCGTAAACATTGAATTTACTGCCACGCCTACGAGGATGATCCTCAGGGGCGACAGTCCTCCTTTCCATGAAAGACTGTATACAAGCCCAAAGGCGGCAAGTCCTCCTCCAAAAGCGATCAGCGGTGTAAAAAAATACAGCGACGGCACAAAAGCCGTTACCAGTACAGCTGTAAGGCTCGCTCCGGAACTAATCCCTATTATCCCAGGATCTGCCAGAGGATTTTTGAGTACCGCCTGCAGGAGTACGCCGGATACAGCTGTGGCCGATCCCCCTGCCATAGATATGAATATCCTCGGGAATCTCAGGTCATACACGGTCGCCACATCCGGGTCGTATGATATGAAGAGTCCCCTGATTAGCCTCATGGGCGAAAGATCTATGCTTCCTGTATTTACCGACAGCAGGAACAGCACTGCCAAAGCTGCCGCTGTCACGGTAAATGAAATGATCTTTTTTCTTTTGCTGATCAAAATTGCATTTCCTCCGTCATTCTCCGTAAAGCATAGGCCTTAGTTCCTCCAACGCTTCCGGATAATTGAATTTTGCGCTCATTCCGAATTTATCATAGGAAAGATCAAATACCCGCCCTTCCTGTACAGCGGCAAAATGTCTCCATATATCATTGGTGGCAAATTCCTCGTTGAACATCTCTACCACATCGTCAGGCAGCGCATGTGCGGCCCGGAGTATTATGTCCGGATCTTTCTCCTTCATGTCCTCTGTATTGGCCACGAGAAATTCCTGCCCGTCTCCATCACCGTATATATTCATTCCGCCCGCCAGCTTTACGAGGCTTCCAACATAACTGCTTTCCGTTGCCACTATGTATGAACCGGGCAGGCCCATGAGCACCAGCACTCTGGGACTTTCTCTGCCTTCACTGGCACTCCTGTATTCTTCCATGAACTTTTCATATTCTTCTATGAGATCTGCCGCCTGTTCCTGACGCCCGAATTTTTCTCCAAGATCTTCAATGGACGCATACATCCCCTCTACGCTCTTGAGATTGAGAAAAATAGAGCTCAGCCCAGCCGAAGCATATTTGGGCTGAAGATCATTTTGGAGGGAATTAGGTGACAACACATAATCGGGGGTCAGCGATTTGAGTATTTCAAGGTCGGGCGACATGGGCATCCCTACCTTTTCCACATTGCTGTATCTTTCCGGTATGGTGCTTACAGTGGTATCGCATACGCCCACCAGTTCCAGTTCAAGTCTGTCGCATATATCGGCGGCTGCCGGAGATGTGGCTATGAGTCTGAGGCTGCCGTCTGAATTGGCGCTGCCGCCGTCATCACCGTTTTCTCCGCTGCTCTGGTCGACACATCCGGCGCATGAGGCCACCATCAAGGTGCAGGCAAGGAGAGTCATTATCTTTTTTCTGATCATAACAAGTCATCCTTATCTTTTTTATTTCTTATCCTGAAAAACCATATGGAGCCTCCGGCTGCAACAATGATGACCACAGCTCCTGCAATCCACCAGACGGCAGATATGCCGGAGCTATCATCTGCCTCTTCTCCGGTTTGGTCAAATTCCTGTATCCCCATGTGTTCCTCATGGGTTTCACCAGTCTGGGCTGTGGGTTCCTGCCCCTGGCCGGAGCTGTCCGACCCATCTGATGTCTGGGCAGTGTTTTGGCTTTCTGTCTGAGTTGGAGTCTGGGATCCAGCTCCGTTGGTCACAGATGACTGAGCCTGGTCCACCTTTATGGTTGTCACAAAATCACCAGATCCCTGCTGGAGACCAGAAAGCGTTATGTAAAAGATGACTTCCCTGCCCATTGGCACCACATACATATTGCATCTTATCACAGCATTCTCACTTGGTACTTTCATGCGGAAATCTGTGGTGTTTTCGGTGAAATCTTCATACATGACCGTAGAAGATACGGGTGTAAAAGAACCGTTCCCGGCAGCGTCTACCTGAAATTTGGGGTCCTGTATGTTGTCCATAAGTTTTAGCCTCACGGTAGCATATGTGTTTCCTGATGAATCAACTTCTACCAGGGCCTTTGTATATGTGGCCGAATCTGTCATAGACTGTCCCAGCACGGCAGAACTTTCCCCGCCTGAATCTTCTATGATGCCGGTCTGAGGATGCCGATAGTGGGGCGTGGCCGTGGCAAGATAGATGCCATGGCTGGCTGCCATTGCAGTCATAGGAGCGACGCCCGCCAATATGGCGAGTATCGCTCCTATACAGCACAGCGTTTTCAAAAAATTAAGCGCAGTACTTTTCATAAGCTATCATTCTCCTTTTCCGGATGATCTTCTGTATGCGGCACCCAATGTCCCGGCTGCGGCTATGGTGCACATCAGCAGCCACAGAGCCATATCGTCTCTTTCCCCTGTCTTTGGTATCTGCTGCGCATTTTCTTCATCCGTTATGGTACTTCCTGTTTCGACGAGGGCATAAAGGCCTCCTGTCCTTGTGGCAACAGTATATTTTCCGTCAGTGAGTTCCCCTTTCACGAGCACCTTCGTACCATCATCATTTATCCTGTAGACAGCCAGTTGTGAATCGTCATATCCTTCAGCCACAGGGAAGCTTATACTTATAACCCCGTTAGGTACTGCGGCAGTTCCTGCACTGTCTGCAAAGCTTATATCATATAGCTTGAATTTTGCTCCGATGTCGCTGAGGGCACGGACTGCTTTTTCATAATCTTTGCCCGCAGTTACCGCTTCAACGACTATCTGTACTCCTTCTTCAAATACACCCTTTTCAGCGGTTATTACAACTCCGGTCTTTTCATCGGTATGATCCACTGCCGGTGACTGGACTACGGGTTCGTCAGGCTCAAATGCGGGATCGTCCTCAGAAGCCGCCTCTATAGTTGACCAGTCCAGTTTTAGGAGCACATCCTGGGAACCGGTCCCCGCTGAAATATCCTCCATCACAGGTACAAACACATGGAGAGGCACATAACCTTCTTCATCGGCCAGAGCGCTGCTCACCAGCGGGAAAGTCACCAGGTCCGGATAGAGGATGCCTTCCGATGAACCGCCCTTTTGATTAAATTCATCTATGACATCCGTACCGTCGGCGTTCTTCTGGGTAGACAGCACTTCTGCCGCTTCTTTCTGTCCTTCGATGACACCATACCGGCCGTAAGTATATCCGTCCTGATAGTAATACAGGTTGGCAAGGTATCCGAACCTGTTGAGATAGGATATGCCCTTGAAATCCATGGTCAAATGATATTCTCCATCCTTTACTGTCAGCTTGATGTTATGGTTTATGGCATCGTTGCTCATGGAATAATCCTGACGGTTTACTTTGATCATTTCTCCGTATACAGAATAAATGCCGTCTTCCAGACTGAACCTGTCTGTGTTATCGCCAGGTTCAGGTTCCGGCTCTGGTTCGGGTTCTGGTTCCGGCTCAAGCACCGACCCCTTTTCGACGAGAGTAAAGTGGACAGGCTTGTCAGTCCTCGCATTGTAGGTGAAGGTAAGATATCCTTCTTCTATGGTCCATCCGGTTATATATGTCATCGGACCGATGTTGTCTTCCTCATCGTTTATGCGTATGAGGGCGAGACTGTCCGCATCGTAATCTTCCGGTACGGGTATGCCGTATGTCACCTTTCCGTTAGGCGTTGCGTTTTCTCCGTCTGCATCCTTAAAATATACATCGTAGAGTATGAACTTCTCTCCCACATTCTTTTCCTTCAGGGTTGCCTTGGTCTGGTCATAGGTTGCACCTGATGTGAGGTTTTCTGCTACAAACTCTGTGCCTGACTCAAATACTCCCTTTTCTGCATGTACTTTTATTCCCGTGTCCTCATCGGTAACATCCAATGCCGGAGACAGTACGGGCGGATCCTGAGGCAGTACGCTGCCGTCGTCGTTCCTGAGTTTTGACCAGTCAAGTTCCATGTAGACCGTCTGGGTCCCCAGGCCTTCGGAGATGCTTTCCATGATCGGCACGAAGACCTGGAGCGGCACATACTGTCCGTCTGCTTTCTCCACCAGCTTGAACCTTACCATGGCAGGATAAAGGTTATCTTCGTCGTTATATCCGTCGATAACATCGTTGCCGTCAGAATCCTTCTGGGTGGACAGGACTTCAGCGTCCAGCAGTGTCCCTTCCGGCGTCCCGCCGTTTCCGATGGTATATCCTTCATCGAAATATTTCAGGTCCATAAGATAGCCGAACTGGTTATACATGGACATGCCTATGAACTGCACAGTCAGGTAATACTCTCCGTCCTTTACTTCCAGCCAGACATTGTGGTTTATGGCATTGTTGGCCATTGAATAGACGGTCGGATCGGAAGTCTTGTACATATGTGCCTTCAAAGTGTACTTGCCGTCTTCCAGGCTGGCCGGATCCGCATCGAGCACCGGCTTCTCCTCAAGGGCATCCAGAGCGGTCTGCAGCTGATTGATGTAGTATGAAATCCCCAGTATGTTCACCATAGGCAGCTTGCTGCTGGTCTCGTAGGATTTGAGCCGGTTCCAGGTGGAAAGGAATGTGGCCCAGGAGTCTTCCGTATAGTCGCTTTCGTCCATCTCGTCGGCTTTGTTCCACAGGTTGCTCCATTTCGTGGCATCGTCACATTCTTCCAGGGACTCCTTTGCCTTCTGCAGATCGCCGAAAGCCTTTTCGATCTCTTCCTGAGTGGCTTCCTGATCGTCTGCTGTCATTTGAGCTGCCCTGATGGCTGCCAGCAGTTCGCTGTAGGTGGATTCAGTGTAATCCGTATCTCTCAGGGCCTCCGCCTCTTCAATGAGGTCGCTGAGGTCATCCTTGCTAACCGGCGAGGTCAGTCCGGCCTCAGCATCGTCCAGCTTTTTGATGAGAGCGGCTTCTTCCTCATCTGTAAGCTGCTCCATATTCAGCACCGGCTGAGCCTGAAATCCGCCTTCTCCCATATCCAGGTGTTGTGACGGCCATACATTTTCCATCTCCGCCGTAACCTCTTCTATGGCAGTCTGCAGGGCCTGATATGATTCGTCAGTATAATCGCCTTTTTCTATCTGGGATGCTTCCCACAGCCTGTAGTTTAAAACGCTGTCCGGGTCCTCTATCTTTTCAAGGCTGGTCCAGTCCACCTGCATCCTTGCATACTGATCTCCTGACGAAGGAGAAATGCTGAACATCACAGGCACGAATACATGGACTATGGCTGCATGTTCCCATGTGTACTCTTCGGCTGACTGAGGAACCGTTACATTTTCTCTGGTCTCCGGTGTAACATCAAGGGCCATAAGCCTTGCATAAGGCTGGTCGATCAGATTTATGGGTCTTTCCTCCTGTCCGTATCCGGCTGGTCTGGTCTGGCTTCCGTCAAATGCCGACTCTGAATCAGGATCATTAAAGTTGTCGTAAACTATCTGTCCATCTGCAGTCTTATGATATGTGAGCACCTGGGCAGGATAATATCCGGTATAGTCCTCAAGAGGTGCGGAAAACTTGCTGTAATACTCCGCCTCTACGGATTCAAGCTCTGAGAGCATCCCGTACATGCCAATATATCCCATAGGCATGAATTCCACCAGCGCCGTCGCCTTGTTGTCCTTTACTATGACGATGGAGCTGTACTCCGTATCGGCAGGCTGTTTTTGCAGATAGCTTGAGCTTCCCCTCAAAGCCACATTGCCCATGGATGCCTGGTTCTGACTGTAGTGGATCAGGTTCACATCGGCATAATATACGCCATCCTCAACAGGAACATCCAGCTTCACCGCCTTTACACTGCCTTCCGGTACCGTCTCAGCCGCAAAAGCACTTGCCGGCCAAAGGCTCATCAGCATAATGGCGATCAATAAGATTGAAATACATCGCATGGGTAAATCAAGTCTGGTTGATCTCATCGATTTTTCGTCCTCCTTAAAAAAAGTTTAGTTAGTTATCACTAACTATATTGCCGAAAAAAATACCTATCGTTCAGGTATCGTTTTTATTCGGCTGATGGTATCATACCACACATATATCCATAATGCACCTTTGCTTTTGATGCATGTCTGCACGGCCGGCCGTTGTTCTTCCCCCCCCCTTTTTTCTTTTTTCTCCGCCAAAAGGCCATATCTGTGCCGTTTACGCTTCCGTGCAGATGTGCACCTTTTCAAATAAACAAAGTAAATATTGCTGTAGCTTCCGGCATATGGAATTCTCCCACCGTACATTCCATTTTCAGGCTTACCATGCCATGAAACACTCTGTTCAGACCTTTTCCAATATTTTTAAATGTAAGGGAGGATGCCGGTATTGAAAGGATATCCCCATTTTTATCAGCGTTTATATACCTGCCGCTGTCAAAATATTTTACATACTTGACATGACCAGTCATGATCTTTCCAGTAGCCTGGGAGCGTGCGCTCATATCCGTATATCTCAGCTGAAGTATGCCGGATCCGTTTACTATGCTCAATGTACATGGGTGTTCAAATCCTTCATTTGCCATGGATATGTTGTTCCCGTCTTTTACATCTTCCCTGTATATGACAAAAGGCAGCTTATATTGTCCGTCATCCATATTCCTGCAAAGCACTTCTCCCATGAATTGTTTTCTGCTTCCCAGGATATCCTTGATACGGCGTTTTTTCACCGTCTCCTTGATGGTCCTCATGGTATCTTCCGTATTATAAAGAGCCCACAGAAGCCCGTCAGACTTTGCGCTTTCCACCTCAACACCGCTGCTGAGCAAAAATGCCAGAGTGGTATCGACCCTCTCAGAATAAAAAAGAGCCCTATCCCTGCCGGCTTTGGTCAGATACGGTCTCCTCTTGGTTTTACGGCTTATCAATCCTTCCTTTTCCAAACATGAGATTGCTCTGCTGACCGTGTAGTGTTTTTCGCCCAAAGTCCTGGAAAGGCCCATTACGGTACAGTCTCCGCAATCATTTAAAAAAGCCAGCATGATCCTCAGTTTTAAAATATCAGTATTGTCTTTCATTTCGGTGTCTTTTGGGCCTCCTTTAGTTAGTATTAACTAACTAAAGGTTATCATTTTAATGGATTTTTGTCAACCTCCCGCCTATATTAAATTTTCTCAACTAAAAGTTATAATATATGTACTATTAGGTTGATTTTCTTGCCTAAAAAGAGTATCATATCAACTATAGAGCTAATATGAAAGGCGGATAATAATATGTATAACCCTCTTCTTGACTGCTTCATATATGTGGCAGAACACGGAACATTTACCAAGGCCGGAGAGATAATGCTCATTTCTCCTACGGCAGTTATGAAACAGATAAACGCACTTGAGCGTCATCTGGGTCTGAAACTCTTTGAAAGGAGCAATCAGGGCGTAGTGCTTACACCTGTAGGAAGATCGGTGTATGATTATGCTCTACAGATGAAACAATATTCCAAGCAGGCTCTGGACGATATACACCGCCAGCTTAGCAGCGATACTGCTGTCCTCCGCATAGGAACCTCTCCGCTTAACCCATGTGAGCCATTCCTCAATGTATGGTACAAGATCAACAGTGCTTTCCCAAGGTACAGCCTTAACCTCATATCATTTGGCAATGAATATTCGGAAGTGTTTTCTGCCCACACCATGCTCGGAGACAAGCTGGATTTTGTGGTGGGTACATGCGACCCTGACCGTGATCTGGGAAGGCTCGATCATATCCCCATCGGCGAATACAATCTCTGTTGTGCCGTGCCGCGGACTCACCCTTATGCTTCAAAACGCCGTCTTGCGGTGGATGACCTGCGCGGTTTTACGCTGATGATCGCAAAAAAAGGCCTGAGTGAAGGTATAGACAGGGTACGGGCGGATCTTGAGATGAACTGCCCTGATGTGAAACTGGAAGATATAGACAAGATGTATTCCCTGGAACCCTTTGACCGCTGCCGACAGGTCGGGAAGTTCTTTCTCGCACCTGAATGCTGGCAACATGTAGAGCCTGCCATCACCTTCGTGCCGGTAGACTGGGAACATACCATACCGTGCTGCCTCATATACAGAAAAGACCCCGCCGATGTGGTCAGCAGGGTCATTCAGGAAATCAAAAAGCGTATGCGCATCACTTTCGGCTGATCCCGGCAGTATCGTATTCGCTGTACTCGGAAGCCAGCCGTCCGGCGTTGTTATTGGAGCCAACTACCCACAATATATCTCCTCCGGATATGGTCATTCCGGCGTTAGGCATGATGACAGGAAGTCCCTCTTTCTGTATTCCCAGGACCATACAGCCCCATTCTCTCAGTATGTGGCTGTTCTTTATGGTCTTTCCGGCAAAGGCTTCCTGTCCTGTTACCATTACTGCACATATGGAAAGGGCGTTGTCTGTATCCGGATATCCGCTATCCATAAAATCGCGCAGAGTCCTCATCCGCTTGCATGGTTCCTGGCCGATAACTTTATAAAAGTTCATTATCGCCCGCTGCTCGCCTACGACATATACCTTGTCACCCGGCCTTAAAGCGGCGTTTTCCTTGGGCATGACATAGCTGTGGGTATTGCGGCGTATCTTTACTACATATATGTTCAGACGCCTTCCCCAGTTTAGGGTCCTGAGAGGTTTTCCAACATATTCTCCTGATCCGGGGACGATAAATGAAATTATATGCAGCTTATCGTATATCCAGTCCTGCTTGCCGTATATCGCTTCTTCTCTTTCTATGAGCCGCTCATTGAAATTTCTAAGGAACCTTGTTTCCATCTGAAGATAAAGGCTTGTTATCCTGTCTGACCTTCCGGCAAATGCCATTACCCCTATCACGATGATGAAGAGCCATACAGGCCTTATCTTAAACAGTGACCACAGGGGCACCATGGCTATCATTGTGACGACGCCCACTTTTATCAGATTGAACACCGCAAGAGGCCACCTGAAAGACTTATGTTTCAGCCATAAGGCAGTATAAAGACTGTTGTGAAGGTTCATCATCGGTCCTGCAAAGATGGCCATTCCTATGTATATAACAACGCATGTGAGGATGCCTGCCGTCTTTTCGCCCATGTATGAAAGTACGACCGGATAAAGCCCATTGACTCCGATGATCACTATGACCAGCATCAGGCCGCCGAATATAGTAAGCCGTTTAAAAAATTTCTTGATATACAGATACCAGTCGCTGTCCTTTTCGTTATCCTGCTGATCCTCGGAAGTGTATTTTCCCAGTTTGGATAACATCTCTTCCGGCAGATGTCTCTTTATGGCATCTATGCATGCGGGAGCGTTTTTAATAAAATACGGGGTTATAAATGTAGTTGCCGCTGACACAAAGACCACTATCGGATACAGTGAATCTCCTGTCACTCCCAGGCTCATGCCAAGAGACGCTATGATAAAGGCAAATTCACCGATCTGGGCAAGAGTAAAACCGCACTTTAGAGCGTTTTCAAGAGTCTGGCCGGACAGAAGCATGCCAAGGCTGGAAAATCCAAATTGCCCTACGATCGCCACAAGGGCGATCACTATGACAGGTATTGCATTTTCTGAAAGTATCTGCGGATTCACCATCATTCCGACAGAGATGAAGTAAACTGCCCCGAACAGATCTTTCACACCCATGGTCAGATGTTCTATCCTCTCCACATGGATGGTACCCGCCAGCAGGGAGCCGGCAAGAAATGCTCCTAGGGCCGAGGAAAATCCCAGAAAATCCGCCAGCATTACCATCCCGAAGCAGACCCCAAGGGATACTATCATCAGCATTTCGTCGTTCATCAGTTTGATAGTCTTGTTCAGGAATGTAGGGAGAAAAAATATCCCCAGCACCAGCCACATGACCAGATAGAAAGCAAGCATGGAAATGTTCCCGATCACTTCTCCACCTGAAACATTTCTGCTTACGGAAATCGCCGACAAGATCACCATCATAAAAATACCGGCAATATCCTCTACCATAAGAGTGCCGGCAACCAGCTCCGTAAACTTCTGACCTTTAAGTTTCAGTTCATCTATCACACGGACTATGATCGTAGGAGAACTCATGGAGAGCATACCGCCCAGGAATATGCTGTCCATCACACCAAAGCCCAGCAGTCTGCCTGTTGCGAACCCGACTGCCAGCATACCGCACACTTCCACTATGGCAGTTATTATGGATGTGCTGCCCACCTTTGCAAGCTTGTGGAAGCTGAATTCCAGTCCATGGTGGAACATGAGGAATATGATGCCTATCTCGCTCCATGTATCAATGCTGCTCACATCCGAAACCGACGGCAGGACAGGGAAAAAAGGGCCCAGCATAAAACCGGCCAGTATGTACCCCAGCACAAGTGGCTGATGTATTTTTTTAAATAATATGGTTATCAGCCCTGCCGTTATGAGCATTACAGCAAGGTCTGAGATCAGCGCCGGTATGTGATGCATCTGTATCTCCTTTTTCTTTTTATTTTATCATTACATGGCGCTGTCAGGCAAGGATAAACTGTTTGAAAGGCACAGGGCTTTCAAACTATTTTGCGCAAAGAAAAACCCCGATAAGATCGGGGTTTTTCTCGGACAATATCTTTTTCGTTGCCCATATCTGGTGCGGCCAACGGGACTCGAACCCGTACACCCGTTCGGACACAAGCACCTCAAGCTTGCCTGTCTGCCAATTCCAGCACAGCCGCATAGATATACGCCTTCAATCAGGCTGCGTGTCTATTATACTTTTGAATGTATGATTTGTCAAGATATTTTTTAGACGGAATGGTGCCCTGATGGCGGTCTTAAAATGAAAAACTAACTTCCAGATGTACCTTCCTTTAACGAAGTTCGTTTT
>ERZ779866.1678-NODE-1678-length-21760-cov-6.342732_pt1 | contig 21760 bp, 16 predicted proteins | sample MGYA00511248_ERZ779866 | MGnify/ENA primary metagenome ERZ779866 (study PRJEB29588, sample SAMEA2155758) | human gut metagenome | biome: human gut; feature: human-associated habitat; material: faeces | place: Denmark | collected 2008/2010 ... | reverse complement strand
GACACTTGTCGCCAACAATGAGTTTCACTCCGTCCAGGCCACGCCCGCGGAGCCACTGGAAGAAGCTGACCCAGCTGGCCTTGTCCTCCTTCATACCCTCAGCGGCACCCAGAACCTCACGGTATCCGTCCTCATTGACCGCAATTGCCACCAGAATGGCTACATTTTCAAATTCTCCGCCCCAGTTACGGCGCAGATAGATCCCATCCACATAGACATACGGGTATCGTCCGCCTTGCAGAGGACGGTTCCGCCAATCCTCGATGTGGACATACGCTTTCTTGTTTAACTCACTTATAGTGGAGGGAGAGACTTTGCTGCCCCAGAGGGCCTCGGTAATATCCTCCACACGCCGAACGGATACGCCTGCCAGGTACATCTCAATGAGGGCTTCTTCCACGCTGCTCTCCCGGCGGCGATACCGCTCAATGATGGCGGTTTCAAAGGAGATCCCCTTGAGCTTGGGCACCTTCAGGGTAACGTCCCCGGATGTAGTGGTGAGATTTCGGTTGTAGTGGCCGCTGCGATAGCCCTGACGCTGCTCATTGCGCTCGTACCGGGCCGCCTGGGTCAGCTTCTCCGCCTCGGCCTCCAGCAGTTCGTTGAGGGTTTCCTCTACGCTGCCTCGTACCAGTTCTTTGATTTGACCCTTGATTACTTCCTCGTTAAGCTGTACAATCTTTTCGGACATGGTTTGCTGTCTCCTTTCAGAATGGTGTGTCGTGACTTCATTCTACCAGAGGGCTGCAAACCATGTCTCTTTTTAATTTGCGAAACTTATTGTACCCTATCTACCCTATCTCCTCACCAGCAGAGCTGGTGGTTCTGTTCGCTAAAGCTATACAAAAAGGAAATCCCCATTGACCATATGGCCAATGGGGATTAAAATTCAGAAACTTAATCAAGATTTGCGAAACTCTGATAAGTCAAGCATTCCCCTCATAACCCAAGAATTACAGTCAATATGCCAATCGGAAAAAGAACAGATTTCTTGCGATTGTTGATGGGTATTCACGAAGGCAGTACAGATTTCTTCATGGGATAAAGTCCCCAACCATAGTTTTTCATCGCGGAAAAAGCAAATGTCCTCTGGCATCCAAAAACAAGGGGCCTTTACGCGACAATACAAATATAAATCTTGAAACGTAGATTGTATTATCTTTTTAGCGCCGACTTCAGTACGATATAAATAGACGGTGAGCGGCGTACGATGGGACACAGAAATTCGAAACCAACGGTTGGTCTTTATTTCATCGCATTTGTATGGGAGCAGATGACTTAAAAAAGCATCCTGACGTTGATTATACAATACTTCATCAGAAGACTGGCGAGTTAAAGAAAAATAGTCTGAATGTTGAAAACAGTAGTCCATAAAGCGCTGAAATCCATCGTCAGCGATATACGCATCTTCATTTAAAGTATATGCAACAATATTATTTTTCATAATATTAAATCAGACTCTGACTTGCAATTAAACCAAATATGTGTATTACTACAAGACATTGCATGATAATGATACCACCAGCCACGCGTGTTGTCCATTCCCTGATCAATATGTGGTGAATTTTTGACTGGTCCTCCAAGGAATGTACACATAACCGATGCTGAGATTTGGTCAGCACAAAATACGCCACCTAGTTTACTATTTTCTTCTAGTATGACCACTGCCACTTCAAATGGGACAGATGCTATGCAAACATAAACAAGATCATTATCGCCTCTAACAGCAGGATAATATTTGTCAATTTCAAGACTTTCTACGCCTTCCTCGGCAACTGTTCGGCAATTATATTTTGAACCATCAACGGTTATCGATTTACCCCCTCTATTGATACTAACATCATGTTCGCTATCTAAGTATCCATCAACCGCTTCATCGTTGAGTGTTCTAAATGCCGATAAGATGTTAGATACCGAATCAGTAAAGGTCCGTCTAAAAGCATATACAATATCATCCCATTGCGGTGCAACGGCCGGCCAGTATAAAATACAATTAGCGACCAAATTCGCAGTAGCTGCTGCAGCTAGAATATCTCCGATTGGCAAAGGGCCGTCTGCCACAGCCGCTACCATCCCGACGCCTGTCGCTCGAATTGCATAATTAACAGATGTCGGTAAACCTAAACGCGAGATATATCCCATTAGCGTACTTACCGCATCAGCTCGAGCACTATTTATAGGCGCAATGGAAGATTGATAATCAGGATTTACATAAGTTATATGAAAAGCTTCTAATTCCGGATCTTGTGCTAACGCGGTTTCAAAAAGAACCTTAGCTTCATCAGATAGTGAAGCAAAAGCTTCCTGCGCAAGTAGAATTTCTTTGTCCTGGGTTTCGGCAGAAGGTTCCACTGTTGTGACAGAGGCTACATCAGAGGAGAAGTTTACAGCACTGTCAGCTGCAAGTGCCGGGGTGAAAAGTGATATGCTAAGAGCAAGGGTCAATGCCCCAGATAGTAGTTGGTGGAATAATTTTTTCATTTAAATACATTTTCCCATATAATTTTAATTATTCATTGGCAAAAGTTTGAATTGGTAGCTACCATTCAAAATATACAATTTTTTCAATCAAATTTCTAGTATTTCAAAGAAGATATTACTTAGATTTAATACCACTGTTACATTAGCAATACTATCACACATTGTTAGAGTTATCCACTTCCGGTATTGGCATTACTCATGCCCAAAAGCATCAAGTAAAACAGCAACTGCGACCGCCGTTCATCAAGGGCAATTAGGAACGAATAAATCCACCAAGAGGAGCCGATAGTGTCCCCATTTTACCCTACTACGAGGGCCCCGTCGGTTGCTTGTCTGGTACAGGCTTATTACCATTCCTGTGCAAGAACATACCAACAGACACTCCACAGTGAATCTTGCATTATAAAGGCCGGAGCATTCATCCTCCAGCCTTTACTGTTGATTTTAGATTTTTAGTGTCAGTTTGCTTCATTCACAAAGTGATAGTATCATTAAGACCAAATTGCCCGCTGACGTAGCTACCTGCAATTCCTTCTCTGGATGCCTAGTGGACTTTCTTAGCTTACCAGGAGTCCTAGCCCCGGGTAACATTGTCAAAGTCCGTGGCACAGTTGCTTGAGCATCCTTCCCACTCCCCTTGACACTTCCGCTCACTTCGTTTAGAATGTAATTAAATTAAAATAATTACATATGCTTTATAGAGGAGGCGAGTCAGTTGAGCAGAACCAATTACCGAAAACTTTGTGTGGAGCTATTTGGAACCGATGATGTGGGCCAGCTCCGTAAAATTGCGGAACTGGCGCGGAAACAAAATCCCCGCAACGCTGGACGGAAGCGAAAATTCGGAGCAGAGGAAATCGCCCGGATGCGGGATCTTCAGGTCGCCGGTGCCACGATACAGCAAATTGCCAATAAGTTCGGCACCTCCAGGCAGATTGTCAGCAAGTATCTGCATACCCCGCTGGCTGCGCCGTATACGATGCGCATCACCTATATGTACCGCCAGAAGCCATGTACCACGATCGACGTAGATTTTCTGGAGGAAAAAATTCAGATCTGCAACCTGACCTCGGACCCGCTCCATCGCGCGTTCGGCTCCAACGAACACCCAACCTGGACAGATTTCCAGCAGTTCCTGCAGGATCGCTGCATTCCTGCATCCCGCGGCATGCTGAAGGAGGCGCTCAATGACATTGGCGTAGACACTTACGACCCATTGCGTATTGCGGAAAAAACAAAGGGACGAACTGCTGACGACGACCTTTGGCTGAAATTTCAATACCGGACGGAAGGAGGAGCGCCCGCTTGAAACAGATCATTTTGGATGACGCAGCTCTGGTGCCGGCTGCGGGCCACACGTCTAAAGGTGATCAGCCAAAGTGGCAAATCGGGAGTCAGTGGTATAAGGCAGATCACATGGGCTACGAAGCACTTGTGGAGTGCCTGGTCTCATCGCTCCTGAAGAAAACCAACCTCCAGGATTTTGTCTCCTATGAGCCGATTCAGATTATATATCGTGGACGCACGCTGCGCGGCTGTGTCAGCAAAAATTTTCGCGGCAAGGACGAGATGCTGGTACCGCTGGAGCGGCTGCACCGGGCCTATCACGGCCGCGGCCTGGCGGAGGCAATCGCCGCTCTGCCGGAGACAGCCGACCGTATCCGCTACACCGCAGATTTTGTGGAATCCGTCACCGGTCTGATGGGATTCGGCCCGTATCTAAGCGTCATTTTAGAGCTGGACTGTTTGTTTCTCAACGAGGATCGGCACACCAACAACCTGGCAGTCATCCGCAACGAAAAGACCGGCGTCTACCGGTTCTGCCCCATCTTCGATAACGGCCTTGCGCTGCTTTCTGACCTGAACGACTATCCCCTGGACAATGACGTGTACCACAGCATTGGCCGCGTACAGGCCAAGCCGTTTTCACTGGACTTTGACGATCAAGTAGAGAGCGCCAATGTACTCTATGGAAGTCACCTTCAGTGCTCTTTTACCCGAAGCGACGTTACTTCGATTCTGGAGTCTTTTTCTGATTTCTACCCGCAGGAGATTCTCTCCCGAGTAGAGCGTGTCTTGTTTGAACAGATTCGCCGGTACAGCATTTACTTTTAGTGCGCCGCCCGCAAGGGCGGCTTTTTTATATGTTTTCACCTGAAAGTGCCCACAGCTAACTTCACCCCACACGGTTCTGGTCCTAATTACTATTTACCATCGCCCAGGCGAGCATGGACTCCCAACCAACATCGAATCGCTTTGAAGCCTATACAACTATTTTTCTTCATCTGTGCGTTATCCTTCGAAGAACATAGTTGTCAACATAGTAAAAAAACAACTGTATTACGGTTTACCCGTTCATACATCACAATATAACGGGTAAACCGTTACTGTGCTTCCCTCTTAATAAATCACTTGTTGGGGATCTTGATAATCCTATAAAATATACAAGTATAGACAACCACTGCCAATATGTAAAACACAATATTTTTCATATTAAAGGCCGCTACAGCTGATTTTTCACCATATTCTATAAAATAATGACAAACTAAACCAATTAAAGTAAAAACAATCATTCTTTGTGAGATAAATAAATACTTTTTTCTTTTATTATTATAGTATTTGCTATAAAATGCAATGCTGCATATACCATAGCCTGAAATAAAAAATGCAAGCTTATAATTAAGTAATAATTCCATAATACTCTTTGAAACTGGTATTGGGAAAACTAATCCACCCAGTGCAATAATCATTATGCAATGTACAATATTATATGTTCTCATCTCATATTCGCCTCTATTTTAAATAAAATACTTATAACTAATGGAAGGTATATTCCTATACCTTCCATTAGTTATAATAGATATAAAGTTTATCTTATTAATCTTCCAACTATTTTTCTTTTATTTAGTCAAATGCACCAAAAAGCTCCTGCCATGCAGCATCACAGTCTTTAATACCCTGTGCCAAATTATAGCCTGCCGCACCTATCCCAGTAGCACCAATTCCTGCAAGAATAGAATCGATGCCAGCATACAATTCAGCAAGTGGGATAATACCTTTGCCTATCAGCCATGCTCCAATTGCAGCAACTCCTGCTACACCAATTACCAATTCAGCACTATTAATCTTATCAACTCCGTCAACATATGCATTGATTTGACCAGTATACTCTGAACCATCAATCGGGTGTTCATAAACACTTCTTTCTTCTGGATCTGCCTTTGGATGCCTCAAAAACCAAAACGCATCCCCAGGATAATCGTCATACAATCTTTCATCGTATTCATAATTAAGAAAAGTATACTCATAGTCAATACGATCTCCATCCTCTTTCTGATGGCCATCAGAAAGAGGATTTACACTATTTGTGACCATTAGTTCATCTACCGCTTCATTCAAATCAATTGTCAAACTGTCAACCAAAACATCATTTCTTACTTCATTTACCGTAAGTATATTACTTTCTTTATAATACTCACTTATATAAGTAACTCCTTCTGTCTCAACCGAAACTTTCCGAACTGCATCGGTATCTTTCAAAACCGTCGATACAATCCCGGATAACGGTTGCTCCACTTGCTCCGCCGCAAAAGCAGGAACCGCAAGTGAGAACATTGTAGCCATTACTAAAATAGCTGAAATGACTTTCTTCATATAAATTTCTCCTTTCTTTGTCCGGTTTATGTATTTTAGACTTTTTTCGTTTTGGTATTTTGCAAACCCGGAAATTTTAACTGTTTCAGTAGGATTTTCTATCTCCTCCATATCGAATCTCTCCATTGTTAGTACATGGTAGGCTGAGTTTCTCGCTGCGGTTACTGTGATCACAGCTCTAGAAGTCATATCAAAGGAGCTCTAGCCGCCTTTGAGGTATTAAACTCGATCCTTCAAAACAACCACCCCCCTCCTTCGTTATCTAATACGAAGAGAGGAGGCAACTTTGGACCATCATAAATTTAATTACAGAGATTTTTTTCGAATTTGATGAATGTGATCCCATTGAACGCTATTCCGCCGGGTTTATCCATTTGTTTCTCAACAAGGACCGGCACGCCAACACCCTGGCAGTTATCCGCGACGAAGAGACAGGCGTCTACCGGTTCTGCCCCATCTTCGATAACGGCCTAGCGCTGCTTTCTGACCTGAACGACTATCCTCTGGACAATGACGTGTACCACAGCATTGGCTGCGTTCAGACCAAACCATTCTCAATGGACTTTGATGAGCAGGTAGAGAGCTCCAATGTACTCTATGGAAGTCACCTTCAGTGCTCTTTTACCCGAAGCGATGTCATCTCAATTCTGGAATCCTTCTCTGATTTCTACCCGCAGGAGATCCTCTCCCGAGTAAAGCGCGTCTTGTTTGAACAGATCCGCCGTTACAGTATCTACTTTTAATGCGCCGCCCGCAATGAACAGCACCCCATTTGTTAGACAGTTTGGTATAATAAATATTTTTTTGCTACTCATAGTTAAAAGTCCTTTCTTTATCTTTTTCGACTTTAAACTTATAAAACTTAAGCAATTATATGACTATACTGTTTTACCCCTTCCGAGTACGCTGCAACCGATAGCCTGATCCATCGTTTTTGCTTTTTTCATATGCGTTATCAATGTACTTACTCGGATTCAGCAAAAAGTCATCCTCCTTCACATATTCAATGTAAGAACCGGTAAGCCAATCAAAAGTTTTACATTGATTACAGTGCCATTGCTCCGGATCAGAATTGAAATGGTTGTTTGAAATAATGGGGTAGGTCAAACTATTCTCATAAGTAACAACCGAAGCGCCGTGGCAGTTCACGGTGGGATGAATGAACCAATCGTATCCGCCATTTATTTTCATAACAACGCCAACAATCCCATTGATATGTGACGTGCGGTCGCTCCGGGTGATTTGCTTGAGGCTGTACTCAATCTCCCAATCGATCCATTTACTTTCTTTCATGTGAGGGGAAATAATCACAATGGTAACGGACGTCGCATAAATCATATCTGAAAGCTTTTTGCGGATTGTTTCCGTTTTCAGGTCGCTCATATCCGGTGATTCACTGGTCTCACCGTTATAATAAGTGGCATCAGGGCCCAATGCGCGGATAATACGATCCCGCAAATTGCGGCTTTCAGTGTACTTGTAGGAAATGAAAGTTTTGTGTGCCATACTTAACCTCCTTGACACCGACAAATCTGAATAAGCTGAACGATGAGATACAAGGCACTGATGACAGTCGGAATCCCATAAAAATATTTCAGCGTATCAGAGAAAGCGACTTTACGCATCGACGTCCCTATGAGGTTTGCTTTAGATTTATACTCCTCGAAATTTAATTCGTACAACAGTAGCCGATTGCCCTTTGGGCGTTCCTGGAGAATCCAACTATACATCTCTCGGTAGTTTTTTTCTGTTGTCAGGAAAAAACTGTCCAGATACCAGAACATGAGTGAAATAGCCAGCATAACGATACCCAGGAAAATTTTATTGGTTTGCTCTACTTTCTCAGGCAGCAAGGCTAAAATCACCGCAAATAGAGTGACCGTCCATCCTTTAATTAGGAAGGAATTTTGCGCCATGCGATTGATGCAGCCTTGAATCAAATCAATTTCTTTATGAAGTTCTTCCATTTTTACGGGTTCGCCCATTTTTATCGCACTCCTTATCCTAACAACATTCGAAGTTTATCCACGTCAATTCCAGGAACCTGGGTATACAGGGCATCCAACGGATACTGGCACCGGGTCCTCTGATATTGTTTTTCCCAATTGAGCAGAATGTTTGTATCCAGAGGGTGCAGGTGCTTGGTCGTAACTTTATAGGCGGGCGTAAAACTTTCCTGCATAGCTTCAAATCTTCGCTCATCATGCTTTAAGACCATCATGTCTTCGCGATAGTTGCTGAGCGGCTGCTTGCGAATCAATTGAGAGCAGACAATCTCACTGTAGATCCAGGGCGAGATCGTCGTATCATGAGGCATCTCTCCATACCTCTGAATAGAGTTTCCTGTATTTAGCAGAAACACGCACTCACATCGGTCAATCATCTTATACAGAGCCATTGTTAGCATCGTGTCGACATGTTTTGAAGCGGCAATACAGCTCTGATGATCATAAACTACGTCGCCGGACCGATCTACACGCTTGTTGCTGTACTCTGAATTGATTTCCTCCAGAAGGTCATCTGCATACCCCCAAACATTGTAGTCGATGAAGCAACGCAATCCGAAAGTCTCGTTCAGCCACCCGGCAAGGCCTTCAGCAAGGCCAATATCTTTGTGGGAATGGGAGATAAAAATATTAGCGTCTACTTCAGGAAACCAATCATCCTGAATAGCAGTGCCATTCGGGATGTTTGTCCCTTCGAGTATAAATTCACTCAGATTACGCCTAACAGTGTTTTCTTGTGTTGCAAGGTGCGTTTTCCCCCGAGTCCGATATTGTGAAAAATCAATGTTAGGAATCAGCCTCTGACTGATATTAAGATTAAATCCAGCATACATAATATTTCCTCTTTTATTACTATAATTTCAGTTTGATGCGATAGGTGTAAGTAGTGGAGGTCTTCCAGCCATCATCGCTGCTGCTAGTGATCTGGTTCAGGTTGTTCAGCTTGTACTCCAGGCTCTTGTTGCCCCGAGCGGTCTCGTAGATCAGGTTTCCAAGAGGGTCGTAGTGTAGGAACAGTTGTCGATGCCACAGTTCTCGTGGACGCTGGTAACGCGGTGCAGCGCATCGTAGGGGTTCTCCACCGTGCCTCGCAGGATCCGTTGCCTCGCATATACTCATAGACCAGATTGCCGCATACGTCGTATTCGTAGACGTGCTTCTACTACTCCGGTGCATTTATATTTGCCCACCGGTCCAACTAAACGGACCGGTGGGTCTTAGTGTGACACCGGGGTCTTCGCGTAGATAAATGAATTCCCCGCTCTTATTGCTGTTTCTCTTTTACTTTTTGCAAAGAAACAAAACAACCGCTAAGCTTTAGATATTTTTCTATCATAGATGTCATATAGCTTTTCAGTGCAGATAAACCTACATTCCTTATCTAACTGAGTAGAATACTTAACTCCTCCTTCAATAATGTCCAAACTGGAACACAATTTGTGGGAAAAATCAAATGGATCAGATAAAGTCAGTATTTCTCCAAACCCTTTATTAGAAAACACATATAGCAATAGTTCGGAGTTTTTTTCAAATGCTTCGTTCGGATTTGAACTACGAAAAATTGCTGACTTCTGTTTTCCTTGTGCCAGATAAACTTTGCAGGTAGCTTTATTTTCATCAAGCGTAAAAGTATAGTTAAGTACAGGGCACCTCATTTCTTTTGACATGTCACTGATGATATGAAACATCATATCTTCAGCCTGAAATCCACCAAAATATCTTGACGAAAATACACTAACCGAATGAGGCGATCTTATAAAATCTCCAAAAAGATTAAGATGCAATTCCTTTTGTGCAAAGTCATGTTGTATAATAAAACCTGGTGTGTAGTTGGGGTAAAACTTTTCAAACAGCTTTATAAAATGACGGTCAAGATCATGGAGCGGAACGGTGTCTAATTGTTCTCCTCTGCACCTGAAATAGTTTCTAAAATATGTATCAATTATCCCGCATTCATCTCTTTTGCTCTTAACATCTTGTGTGCAATAGGATAACACATCATTTGTTCTGCTGGTAAAGAAATTGGCAGAAGACCATAATCGCATAACAACACCTCACTATGCGGCTAGCGAAGAAATTAAATCCCAGAACGTTTCCGCTGCTTCAACTGCCCCCTCTATACCAGATTCACTGAAAATATTAACAACATTATCAAGCGTAGTAGCAGTTACACCTCCTACTTCGATATCATCAAGGGTTCCAGGAGTAAGTGCAGCAAGTAGTGATGCCCCCACTAATGTTCCAAGATTCCTTATATCTTTGATTGTTCCAAAAAACTTGAACAGTGATTGCAACTTTGCCGCCATGTCTTTTGCTCTCAAGTTTGTGTTCTGGGTATCTCCATAACAAACCATCTCAAAGAAATATCCAACCTTCCCTGGCCCCTTACTTTCAACACCAATTATGTACTGAATACCATCAACTTTAAACAACTTTACTCTCTTGGTATCGAAAGACCATCCAGGTTTATTACCAATTATTTTTTCCAGAAGATCATACTCTGTAGCATCTTTATTATCTTGATACCCAATTATATACTTACTGAGAGAATCAGCCCAAGATTTTGCCCTATGATACGATGGCTTTACTTCCCAAATATAATCCCCCCACTTGATATCAATTTCCTTTCGTGTAAGATATCTTGCTTCAAGTTCTGGATATCCAAATAAGTACTGTAAACCGCTAGCATTCCCTTTAATCTGTTTAGCTGCGACAACTTGCGCAATTTCATGAAATGCTACGTAAATACTTTCGTTAGTCGGAATATTATCTTCAAGCAAAGATGCAGTTTCATCGTCCGTATATAGCCAATCCTGCAACATTGCAAAAGGAGATGCCGTTAAGAACGAACTGACATTGTCCCACAGTGTTTTTGAAGAATGAGCTAAATTTGCTAAAATAACCACTAAAGCAATATTATCATCAGAGATAAGGCCAAATCTATATGCAGTGCTGATATTATTTAATGTATCTTTTGGCATTAAGCCTAGCAGATCAATATGATTAGCTGGATTATTTTCTACATATAGATACTGTAACAGCTGTACAGGATTACCTATATAATCTTCTACCGCATACTGGCTAGGATCAAGAATCGGATCCACCGCCACAAAGTGCCGCCCATCCGCATCGTAGAACCGCGCCTTGGCATAATACAGCTCCAACACGCTGTCATAGTCATGGGTAACATAGCGCTTTACCAGATCCAGCTCCCGCTGGCCGCACTTCAGGACTGCGTTGTGGGTGATCCGGCCCCACTCGTCATAGTGGGTCCAGGACTCCACCTTCAGGCTGACCGGGCTGGTCAGGTAGTCGGCAGTCCCCAGGTAGTCCATGTGGTAGTACAGCCGTACATGGTCCCCATTCTCAATAATATGGTTGGCCCCCTGCGGAATGGGCGTGATGTCCACACTCAGCCGGTCATTGCCATAGACGTACTTGTAGTCCAGACCGTTGACCTCATGCTCCGTCAGCGGCTCAAAGGTTTCCGTATTGTAGTCCACCACGAATTCCTTGACTACCGTACTGGTCTTGTTCAGACTGCCGTTTCCGTCGCCGTTGGAGGCGTTGTTGCCATTCCCCTGACCATTGTTCCCGGCACTGTTTCCGTTACCCTGATTGCTGTCCGGAGCAGTGGCTGGGGTATCCGGTACCTGCTCCTCCGGGTCGCTAACCTCGGGCTCCTCCAGGGTCGGCTCCTCTGTTTCCGGAAGTGTTTCTTCTGGGGGCACTTCGCTCTCGGGTTTCTCCGCATCCGGTGTTTCCTCAGAAGGTTCCGGTGTCTGAACATCCGGTTCCTCTGTTATTTCAGGCACAGGCGATTCCGCCGTGTCAGACGCATCCATGTCAGGGGAGTCAGGCTCGACCGCCGGTTCTTCCTTATTGGGCTGTTCGGGCTCCACCACGGGTTCTTCCTCGTCGGGCTGCTCAGGTCCCACCACGGGTTCTTCCTCGTCGGGCTGCACAAGCTCCACCATGGGCTTTTCCTCGCCGGGCTGCTCGGGCCCCACCACGGGTTCTTCCTCGTCGGGCTGCTCGGGCCCCACCACGGGTTCTTCCTCGTCGGGCTGCTCGGGCTCCACCACGGGTTCTTCCTCGTCGGGCTGCTCAGGCTCCACCACGGGTTCTTCCTCATCGGGCTGCTCGAGATCAGTGCCAGGCTCCTCTTCCAACAAATCGGAGTCGTCCGGCGCAGAGGGATCCAAATTGGGCGCAATCTCATCTCCAAAGTAGTGGAGATTTACCGTTTCGGCCAAGGTATCCTCGTTGTAGATCTCCAGCGCATCCATCAGCTCCTGTCCCGTCAATACGCTCATTTCCGAGACGAGAGAGTCCACATCGTGATAGCCATAGCCATTTTTGGCGATCACCCAGGTATTGGTCACCAGAGCACCCAGACCGTTATACAGATACTCGCTGCTTTCCCGCAGTGCGTTGTAGCCCAGGACCATCCGATTGGTTTCGTCATAGACATACTCGCCTACTGTGGTAACCTTCTTGTTCTTGCCGTAGGCCTTTTCGACCAGATTGCCGCGGCCATCATAGGTATAAGCAGTCTGAGATTTCCAGCCATCGTCGGAGCTCTCCACAACCTGGTTCAGGTTATTGAGAATGTAATCCACCGACTTATTGCCCTGAGCCGTTTCATAGGTCAGATTACCCAGGCTATCATAGGTATAGCTGCGGTTATCATTGCCATAGTCCTCGTGGACATTTGTGATCCGATGCAGCGCATCATAGGTATACGTGTTCTCCACGGTGGCTTCGCCGGTGCCGTTGCCCCGCATATATTCATAGGTCATGTTGCCGCACGCATCATACTCATAGACGTGCTTTTGCTGCTTCATGTCCTTCTGACTGGGGTCGATGTCGGTTACCCGCAGCAGCTGTCCGATGGAGTCATACTCATACTCCTCCACCCAGCCGTGAGGGTACTCCATACGGACTACGCGGCCCATGCCGTCATACTCATAACTGGTGGTGCGGCCATCGCTCTCCGTCACCGTAGACAGATTGTTCACCAGGTCATAGGTATACTCTACTGTGGTATCATCCGGATAGGTCAGAGAAGTTTGGTTCCCGTTTCCATCGTAGGTATACTCCACCACATTGCCTTTGTGGTCCGTGACACGCTTCAACTGACTGAGCAGGTCATACTCAAAGGTATTGATCCCTGTCCAGTCCTCCATCCGCACCAGATCGCCTACGGCATTATAAACATAATCTACTTCTTTACCGCCATTATAATTGATATGAGTGACCATATCAAGGGCGTTATAGGTAAATTCTGTTACCATCGCGTCGGCGTCCACCTTGTAGACCAGATTGCCGTTGCCATCGTATTCGTATTCCGTGACATTGCCCAGCGCGTCGGTCTGCTTGGTCGTCAAACCGCGGCCATCGTATTCATAGGTTGTGACCTCCCACTCATCCACGCCGTCCTGGGTATCCACGCGGTGAAGGGATGTCTTAGTCAGGTTCCCCATGGCATCATACTCAAAAAGGGCAGAATTGCCTAGAGCATCAATGGTTTCCACGATGTTGCCGTTGCCATCCAGCACATACTGCGTGGTGTGGCCGCCCTTATCGGTCTTGCTGAGAATTTGGCCCTCACCATTATAGGTAATGGTTTCCGTCTCACCGTCTGGTGTGGTAATAGAAATCAGACGATCCAGCGGGTCATGAGTATAGGTGGTCTCGCCGTCCGGCGTAACCATCTTGACCATGTTTCGGTTGCCGTCATACTCATAGCTGGTCACGTAGCCCTCAGCATCTGTCACGGTAGCTACATCGCCGCGCTCTGTGTAGGTGTAGGTGGTAACACCGCCCTCGGGATCCGTCACAGTCAGCACACGATCCATCTCGTCATAGGTATAGGTGGTCTCATAACCCTCGGCATTTGTCATAGAGATCACCCGGTCACAGTCATCATAGACATAGTTGGTGACTGCACCCTCTTCATTGACAACTTGAATCAGGCGTCCGTCTGCATCATAGGTCTTGGAGGATTCACCCCCCTCACCGTCTACTTTTCCAACCAGACGATTCAGGCCATCGTACTCATAAGTCGTAGTGTTCCCATTTCCGTCTGTCTCAGAAATCACATTGCCTTCCCCGTCGTAAGTGAACCGATGGACATACCCCTCTGTGTCCACATAGGATGTCAGATTGTTGGCTGCATCATAAGTGTAGGTGATGGTGCCGCCATCCGCCTGCATGATCTTCGTAATATTGCCGTTTCCGTCATATTCCGCAGAAGTCACACCACCTTCCGGGTCAGTCACGGTCAGAACTTGTCCCAGCTTGTCATAGGTGTAGCTTGTCGTGTAGTTGTCCCGATTGGTAAACGAAAGCAGATTCCCGTTGGCATCATAAACATAAGAAGTGATGCCGTTCATCGCATCGGTAACTTTCGTAATGTTGCCTACGCTGTCGTACTCATACAGAGTATCATAGCCTCGGGCATTATTGACTTTCGTGATCCGGTTATCCGCATCATAAGTATAGGTGACAACATACCCCTCCTCATCGGTGACGGTGAGGTTGTTGCCGTTGGCATCATAGGTGTAAGCAACCTGTGTGCCATCCTTATTAGTCATGCCGATGACCTGCCCCAATGCGTCATAATAAAACGTCACGACATGGTCCATGGGGTCCGTCTGGGTCGTCATCCGATCCATATTATCATAGGCATACTCTGTTTCACGGCCAAGAGGTGTCGTTTCCTTTACCAGGTTGCCGTTGGCGTCATAAGCGTAGACCGTTGTGTTGCCCAGAGGATCGGTCATACTGGTCATATGGCCATCCGCATCGTAGGTATAGGTCGTGGTATTTCCGTTCCGATCTGTTTCTGACACCAGCTGTCCCAGCGCGTCGTAGGATTTTGAGGCCACGTGCTGAAGCGGATCAGTCTCTTCTGTCAGATTTCCTTCCGCGTCGTACTCATAGCTCCAGGTATTGCCTCGAGCATCCTCAATTTGGGAGACTCGGTTGAGCGCATCGTAGGTATAGGTAATTGTATTGCCTTCTGCGTCTGTCACACTCTTCTGATTGCCAGCTGCATCATAGGCATAGCTGGTCACTCCTCCCATGGCATCCGTCACGGAGGCAACCTGTCCATTGGCGTTGTACGCATAGGTAACCACACCGCCAGCAGGATCGGTTACGCTGGCAACCGCATTATTTCCATTATACGTGTAGGATGTGACATAGCCCATCGGGTCCGTAGTCGATGTTACATTCCCCATGGCATCATAGGTGTAAGTAGTAACGCCTCCCATGGCATCCGTCATGGAGGTGACCCGGCCGTTTGCATCGTAAGTATAAGACACCGTGTTGCCAAGTTCATTGGTTGTAGACAAAACCTGTCCATTGGCATCATAGGTGTAAGAAATGGTGCTTCCATCCGGGTTCGTAGACGTCGTAATCCGTCCCAGCTGATCGTATACATATTGCGTGGCATACCCACGTGCGTTGGTAATGGAAGTCGTGCGGCCCACGCTGTCATACACGTTCGTCGACTCGTTTCCCAGCGGCGTGCTTGTTTTTGTAACTTGTCCGTTCCCGTCATAGGTATACGAGGTTACATTACCCAAAGCATTGGTTTCGCCCACAAGACGGTTGTTCTTGTCATAACTATAGGTAGTCGTGCTGCCATTTCGGTCTGTGTAAGAAACCAGATTGCCGTTTTCATCATAGACACTGTAAGATGTATGTCCCATAGCGTCTGTCTGTGCAGTCTGATTTCCAACCCCGTCATAGGAGTACAAAGTGGTATTTCCGTTTGCGTCCGTAGACGAATCTGCCCGGCTATTCACATCGTAAGAACTGAGCGTTACGCCGCCAGCGGGATCGGTCGTCTTAATAAGCTGCCCGTTGGCATTGTACTCATAGCTCCAGGTATTGCCCATTCCATCTGTCATAGAAACCATACGTCCTTCCGTGTCATAGGTATAGGACGTTACATTTCCATTGGCATCTGTTGTGGTGGAAAGATTTCCTGCCTGATCGTAGGTATAGCTCGTCGTGCCGCCAAGCGGATCAGTAGAAGAGATAACCTTATTCATGTCATTGTAGACATAGGCGGTAACATTCCCCATCCAATCGCTCTCACTGGTATTAAAGCCGTTGCCATTAACGGTGTAAGACTGCGTACTACCAGCAGGATCTGTAATTTTGATCAGCTTCCCTGCCGTTGTATATTCATAAGTCGTGATAGTTCCGTCTGCGGCTGTTTCTGTAATCAGACGTCCCTGCTCGTCGTATGTATAGTTGGTAATATTGCCAAGCGGGTTGGTCATAGATGTACAATTTCCATTGTCATCATAGGTATAGGTCGTGGTGTTTCCTTCAGCGTCTGTCTGAGAGGTAAGGAGTCCGTCCGTATAAGAATAGACCACACTATTCCCTCGGCCATCTGTCATCCGCTCCATCAGATGGTCCGAATTATACTGATAGCTTACCTCAGAGCCGTTTCGGTCTGTATAACTGGTGACTTGATTTTCGGCATTGTAGCTGAACTGCTCAGTAGTGCCATCCGGATAAATAATTTTAGAAATATTGCCTGCGGCATCATGCTCATACTGAGTCGTGTTTCCCAAACGATCGGTTTCGCTGGTACGCTGGTTCAAATCATTGTAGGTTACAGTCTCAGTGCCGTCATTCGTAGTGGTTGAAATGATACGCCCAATGCGGTCGTACGTAATGGAAACCAGGCTGCCGCTAGCGCCAACACATGTATTTGTCCGATTTTCTTTGTCGTAAGTGAAAGTAAAGGTATCTTCACCCTGGACATACTGTTGGATAACACGGCTCATCTCGTCATATGTATTTTGAATATATACGGCTCCATTAAAGTCTTGGACCGTGGTCAGCCGTCCGCCGTCATCATAGGTATACTGCAGCGTGTCGCCATCCGTATTTGTAACAGAAACCAGGTAGTCTCCTGAATAAGAAAATGACGTGGTGCGGCCTACATTGTCAGTAACAGAGGTCAAATTGCCGTCACCATTATACCCAAAAGAAAATGTGCCCGAATCATTGGATACGCTGGACAACTGATCCCCATCATGTGTGAAGACAAGGTAATTCCCATCAATATAGTCAATCCGTGCAATTTTCTCATCAGCACTAAAGGTGTAGACAGTCCCGTCACGGTTGATTAACTGATAAGAATTCCCGTTCCATTCAAATGTAAACGCGGAGCCTGGCGCGCCATAGAATCCGCCGTCCGATCCTCGTTCAAAGTAAATTTCATTGCCGCTGGGAAGAGTTATGCGGGCCGTCATGCCGCTGACATCCAGCGCAACACCAAAATTATGGCTCCATCCATAACCAAGGCCGGTGTTTTTATGGGCCTGAGCAGACTGGTAATGACGAGTAAACTCCAAATCATATTCGCCATACAGAGCAGTATCTGTATATTCCCAGTCGAAGCTACCGGTCAAGAGATTGACTGGATCTCCGCCCAATACTTCAACCAGCTCCGGGAACATCTCTAAAATCTGCTCCAATCCAATTTCCGGCGGAATTGTGGGGTCAACCACAAAAGCAATAAATGTGTTGTAGATCTTGTTAATCGCAAGTTCTGGGGTCATCACAATTACGTACTTTTTTGATGTGTCGGTATAGTCAACAGAGACAATATTTCCGCTCTCATCGACTACCGTCCCATCCCAAAGCAAATAATTTTGGATAGCATCGTCCATTGGCATGATGGTCGGGACTTCAACATCGAAAAAGTCTTCGTCCATCACAGAATTGATTGCATTTGTGGCCGGTGGGATGTATGGTTCCCCTGATGTACCATATACATAGACATTGTGCATATCTGTGTATTCATACTCGGTACTCTCACCACTTTCAACATCAAGCAAAGCCCGTACGCAGGCTTCATTGATCTCAGTGGGGGTCATCTCAACATGGGTATAATATCCCTCAGAATCACCCTCTGCCACATTATCTGTAATCCGAATTCCACGGAGATATCCGATGGGGCTATCTCCCTTGAGAAACGGTTCAATGGCATCCGCATTGGTTAGATCAGGTTCCAAAACAATGGGATTTTCATCAAAGCTAGGATAACTTTCGTCCAGTTCCCAAAGCGTAAGACTGACATTTTGGTTGTTAATCAGGGCAAAAGAAAGCAGCATCCACTGTAGTGGACTGTAGCAATCATATCCCAGAGTGACCGGACTTTCATAAAAGCTGGCATAATGGTTGTCATCTGTTTGAAAGTAGCTGCTAATGCCTTGCGCTACAAATGCCCGTTGTAAGCGCATACTGGTAGGCACACCCTCTACAGGGGGCTCCGCCGCAACAACAGTAGTGGCTGGGAAAAGGCCGACTAACAGAGTGAGCGATAAAATCAGCGCAAGGATTCGGTTCCGTTGTTTATATTTCATATCCAACTCCCTCTCTATTTTACATTGGTCATAAATATATCTATCCTCCTGCATATGAACCAGGTGTCTCCCCACTTTCTCGCCTCCTCATAGCTTTGATTTGGCTCATGCGCAGAGTTTTTCATTATAATATTTGGTGTTTTAACACTAGAGTCAATATATTTCTGCTCTTCTCAGTTCGGAAACCTTCCTTTTTTCTTCGTCAACTTCTATCGCATACCTTTTATTCATAAAGAACAAGTCATCCATATTATTTAATACGAAAATATGCAGGCATTTTAGACAGTCTGCGCTATAATTTTTCAAAACTTTTTGTATCTTTTATGGGGGTGGTCTTATTGGATGATATTCTGTTCGGACTACCTATCTGCCGTAATTATAAATTGAAAAGTATTCACCCGCCGCAGCAGATCAGGGCATATAGGACTTTTCCAGTCTGTCTTGGAGCTGTTCGGCCGCGATATAAAGATTCCCTTCTGACACACCAGTTCCGGCCAGCCTCTGCAGGCGGGCTGGAGTACTCGTTACAAATGGGAAGTAAACTATTCAAAAAAAGCAGCTGCGGATCCAGGACATCCGCAGCTGCATTCTTGCGTTGCTGTTTTAATCTTCGGGAAAATAGATTCCATCTTCCATGAGTTCCGGGTAACAGCTCTGAATAATACGATTGGCCTCTGCTGGAGAGGCACATGTATGCTCTCCCCATTGTTTGCACAGAACTACCGTTTCATTATAATCACTAGTTGATACGTCCCACTGCCTACAGATTTTCTCACAAGGCTCTTTCCAGAGCAGTTCGGCAACTCCGTCCCACACAAAGCAGACCGGGACACCAGTGTCTGGATGCTGAAAATCCGGGGAATATAATTTATCATACATCTCGTAGTACCTCACATTCTTCATTTTTACCACCGTATCCGCTTTCGTCGGACGCTCAATGGAGAATCTACCGTGACTTGAAATTATGGCACAAATCATACTCCTGTCAACACCTATTTTTTCGGCCGAAACTCGTAGTACAAGAATCCAAGTTTGTTTTATCGCCGCCGGAAGGCCGCAATAGTGCTTTGGATCGCACACACTCCCTTTTCTCCTAGCATCTCCTCAGCCTGTCTGCGGACCTCTTTTGCTCGTTCAACCGGCATGACCGGCACCGCAGTTCCCTGTGGCTGCGATTCCTCCCGGAGCAGTCCTTTCTCCGCCAGTACATGGAGGATCACCGCCTCGATGGCAGCACTGTCTGCGGCCGGCTCCAGTGCTCGCTGTATCACCGGCGTCTCTGAACAATGGATGTAGTGTGAAATTGCATTGACGATAAACTGCGCCTTACGTCTGGGCCCCTGGCGGTTAATGACCTCGGCCACCTCCCGCTGGATCGGGTCCTCCAGGTTCAGGCTGATCGTAAACCGCCCTGGTGTCTTTTTCTCCGGCATGCTCTCACGCCCCCTGCTCCGTTGCCAGATAGAGCTTGGCAAAGCCTTTGGCGTTGGCATTGATATCCGTGACGAACAGGCACCGCCCTACCTTTCCTGTGTTTTCAATTATACGCCGAAGAAGAATTGCCCCACCACCGGTAAAGATGGTCAGACCGGTGCGCAGATCCATCCCCCGCTCTCGCAGGGTCCCAAACAGGTCGCCCACAAAGCTGACCGCCTCCCGCTCCACCATCTCGGCAAGCGCAGGGGCATACCCGCCTTTTCGCTCCAGAATCGCGTCCACGTCACTCTCCTCCAGCCGCAGATCGAATTCCGCGTTGACTTTGGACAAGATCCGGTTATAGAGAAGAATCACTCCATTTTCCAGGGAATCGCTGGCGCTGAGCTGACCTTCCCCAAACTTGATCTGTAAGTAGTCCGCTGTGAAGCCCCCAATATCTACAACCACCGCCCGCGGCTCATCACACAGCTGCGTGAGCATCGTGCAGGCCGCGGCATAGGCCTGGGGGAAGCAGAGCACATCGGTAATCAAAATGGAATAGGGCCGCCGCTGAAAGGTGAAATTGACGTTGCGGCGCTCTTTGAAGTACCGCTCAAACTTCTCGTACTGAGAACCGTAGTGTGCCGGCGGGAGACCTACCGCCAGCTGGACGGGCAGGACGACATTTGGGGAGTACGTCCCACGCTTGTCCAATTCTCGCGCAATCGCAAACAAGGTCAAGATAAAGAATCGTTCATCCTCCGTTTTATCCCGCCGGTAGGGGATGCGCTCATCCATCAGAGAGTAATATTTCCCGTCGTAGAAAATCACCATATCCCCAAGCGGCTGGGTCCGGCTCTCCCGGAGCCCGGATGTAAACGGAGCGCAATTTTCTGTTTTGATCTGTTTATTCCCATGGTCAACTGCAATCAGCATAAAATCATCTCCTTATCTTTGCTGTACTTTTCCTATACGCATACACTGCGCCTTCTTCAACATCTTTTCTCTTAACTCGGTCTAAATTGAATGACTGCCACGGATATTTGATCCGCGGCAGTCATTTTGTCTTTATTTGCAGTCTGTTAAGATGAAATAATGACGGCAAGGTAAGTTGGTGTAGTGAAACTCGTATTTTCAAGCAGATAAGCGTTTAAAAGTTAGAGTTGTAGCTATCAGTAAACTACTGAAAAACAGGCGCAGATAATGGGGCTTCTTGACACAAATTGCCTGCCCATATTACTGAAACGGCTCATTACATACACTGATGCCTGAATTGGAGATAAAAATTAAGAGGAACTTGTGAACAAATTATTGATGTTTGGTTTCAATGATAACCCTGGTTTACTACAGCCCAATTGTTTTCCCTTCCATCACGAATCAACGTAAATTCCCATTTATGCAAATAGGCCCCGTCTTCTGAAATTACATCCCCAAGCACAACTATGAGATCCCCTCTTTCAACTGCATCACCCATCCCATACAATTCAGTTCCGCAATAGTCGCTTAATCGTTCTTGGTTAATTTTGTCATCGAACCAAAGATTGATGATAAAGAGTTCCTGATCTGCACAATTTTCCTTAACTGCATTAAAAGCAGTATTGAGTTCATCCTCCGAATAAAGCTGTGTTGGCGTAGATTGTTTGGATAAATCCATTGGATTGCCTTGAGTTAGTGCTGTTTCTTTTATTACTTCAAAACCACCAAGGTCAAGGATATCTTCGCTGTACTTAATATCTATAATAGATTGTTAAGGCCAAGCTGTTTTGTCCAGAAATAGCCGGTCTGTTTTGTCGCATAGCC
>ERZ779866.1674-NODE-1674-length-21811-cov-12.039529_pt1 | contig 21811 bp, 11 predicted proteins | sample MGYA00511248_ERZ779866 | MGnify/ENA primary metagenome ERZ779866 (study PRJEB29588, sample SAMEA2155758) | human gut metagenome | biome: human gut; feature: human-associated habitat; material: faeces | place: Denmark | collected 2008/2010 ... | reverse complement strand
TCCCCACACCGTGGGGAATCACCCTTTACAAGGGAGCCTAAACAATCCCTCAGTCTATTCGCGTTGCTCACAGACAGCTCCTGACGGGAGCCCGTCCCCTTTGTCGCTTCGCGACATTTCCCCACACCGTGGGGAATCACCCTTTTCAAGGGAGCCTATTACTATTAGGGTGCCGCGCCTTGTAAATAAAACCCATTAAAAAAAGCTCCCCTTGGGGGAGCTTTTCGTTTTTATTCGCCGCCGGTACGTCTGAAAAGGTCGTTAATGTGTCTGAAATAATTTTTGTCTATACCGTCTATTGTTTCCTCGGTGGTTCTGAACTGCCAGTTGCCGAACGCTCTGCCGGGAACATTCATACGCGCGTCCGAGCCGAAGCCGCACATATCCTGATAAGAAATGACGGCAAGCTTTGCCGAAGAGCGCCACACGGTTTCGATAATCTTGCGGCAGGACGGGCTGTAATATCCGCCGTCGCCCCAATTATCGCCCGTAAATCCGCAGTAATCAAGCGCAAAGGCTCGCTCTTCGGGCGTTGCCTCCCAAAGCCACGCAAGCAGCGTTGTATTGTCGTGCGTGCCGACATATGCTACGGTATTCAGCGGATAGTTATGCGGCAGATGTGTGCTGTTTCCGCACGGGTCAAAGCCGAACTGTATTACACGCATACCGGGGAACCGAGTTTTATCAAGCAGCTGTGTGACGTCCTCGCCGAACACGCCGAGATCCTCTGCAATAATAGGAACGTCTCCCATTTCTTCCTTTACGGCGTCAAAAAATTTCATTCCGGGCCCCTTGACCCATTCGCCGTTTTTCGCCGTTTTTTCGTCCGCAGGAACCGCCCAATATGACGCAAATGCGCGAAAATGGTCAATTCTGACCGTATCATAAAGCCGAAAAGCGTCCTTTATGCGGCTGAGCCACCAGGCATATCCCGTTTTTTCAAGCACTTCCCAATTATAAAGCGGGTTGCCCCAAAGCTGACCGTCCTTTGAGAAGTAATCGGGCGGAACTCCCGAAACTCTGCGGCGCACAAAGCTACGCTCGTCTATCTCAAAAAGCTCCGTATTGCTCCAAACATCGGCACTGTCGGTTGAGACGTATATCGGCATATCGCCGAGTATTTTTACGCCGTTTTCGTTGGCAAACTGCTTTATGCGGTGCCATTGAGAAAAGGCAATATACTGCTCGAATTTATAAAAATCGGCTTCGTCTTTCAACTCGTCTCTGTTTTTAAGCGCATTTTCGTACCGCGCGAATTTTTCATCCCACTCATACCACGGCTTGCCGCCGAATTTTTCCTTTGCGGCGCAAAACAGCGAATATGCTTCGCACCACGGGTTCTCCTCGCAGAATTTTTCAGTCTCCGCAGATACTTCGTTTTTCTTGTTTTGATACGCGATTTTTAAAAGCTCCCTGCGGCTTTTTGCGGCAAATTCGTAGTCCGCCGTGTAAGGCGAGCCGTAATATACGCTTCTTGCAAGGTCGTCTTCCGACACAAAACCGTCATTTTTGAGCGTGTCCGGGTCAATCAGAAGCGGTGACAACGCAAATGCCGCCGGAGACGCATAAGGTGAGCCGTAAAAATCCGTAGGACAAAGCGGCAGCACCTGCCAATATGAAAACCCCATATCCTTGATACGGCGTATAAACCGTTTTGTCTCTTCGCCCATTACGCCGATTCCGTATTTTGACGGGAGCGACGTGATATGCATTAAAACTCCGCCGGCTCTTGTGTTAAGCATTATATAATTCCCCTTTTTTGAGCTTCGTCTTGATTTATGCCGCTTTGAGATACTCCTCAAGGCACAGGCCGCTCTTATTCATCGCCTTTGCAGCCTCTTTGCCGACATAACGCCAATGCCACGGCTGATAATTCATACCCGTTTTGTCAGTTTTATTTTCGGGATAGCGCAAAATAAAGCCGTAATCCTGCGCATTTTTTACAAGCCACGAAAACTCCTTTGTAGAGGCAAAATCGGAGCTTGCACTCACAATATCCATTGACAGACCGAGATTTTGCTCGGAATATCCGCCCGGCAAAATAAACGTGCGCGCCTTTGCGGCGGCGTCGTCATCGGACAAGCCCTGATTTTTATAATAACTCACCTTTCGGTTGTAATTATCGTTTTGACGTGAAACCGAGCAATACCCTGCATACGGAGTTAAAACACAGCCGTCCTTCTTTGCGGCGTCGTACATCTCTTGATACGCTTTAACAACTCTCGAATCAAGCTGCACGCTGCTTCCGCTTATCGCGTTTGCAAGCGACGGCACATATCCGTCGGGCAGCTTATGCCCTGCGTTAACAAGCGTGAGCTCCCAATTGCCCGAGCTCGGGTCTACGGTTTGAGGATTGTTAAAATCGGCTGCCGAAGCCGTAACGGGCGGTGCCGATGCGGTCGTCTCCGGAACGGGTTCAGGGGCTGTCGTTTCCGCGGTAGTCTCTTCTTCGGTCGTCTCCTCCTGCGGTTCTTCCTGTGTGGTTGTTTCGCTGATTTTTGCTTCGAGCCTCTCGACGGCAGGGTCCTTTACCTCTCTTTGCCCTATCGTAAGCTCACCGACTATAAGCCCCGTCATTATAACGGCCAAAATTACAAACAGCAAAAATTTTCTTTTTACCGTCTTTTTCAATCTGACTTTTTTCTTCATATTTCGCGTCCTTTTAAAATCTCTTCTTGATATTTTAAAATGTTTACGTCGGATTGTCAATCAAAAGGCGCATTTCGGCGACAAAATTCAGCCGACGGAGACTTTTTTCTCATCAAAGTAAGCGAAGCCGTCAATCCACACATTGATTTTTTATCTTTAAGGCGCTCCGACAATGCGCAAAAAAGACCCTGCGGATTTTACTCTGCAAGGTCTTTTTCCTGTTATGGTTTAAAAATTGGGGTTGCCCAAAATCAAGCTCTGATTATTTGTTCTTCTCTGCGATTGCAGCCTGAGCAGCAGCAAGACGAGCGATCGGAACACGGAACGGTGAGCAAGATACATAGTCGAGGCCGATCTTGTGGCAGAACTCAACGGAAGACGGGTCGCCGCCGTGCTCACCGCAGATACCGCAGTGAAGTGACGGACGGGTAGCTTTACCGTTCTTAACAGCCATTTCCATGAGCTGGCCTACGCCGACCTGGTCAAGCTTAGCAAACGGATCGCTCTCGAATATCTTCTTGTCATAGTAAGCACCGAGGAACTTACCTGCATCGTCACGGCTGAAGCCGTAAGTCATCTGAGTAAGGTCGTTGGTACCGAAGCAGAAGAACTCAGCTTCCTTAGCGATGTCGCCTGCAGTAAGAGCCGCACGCGGAATCTCTATCATGGTACCTACTTCATACTTCATATCGGAGCCGGCAGCTGCAATTTCTGCATCTGCAGTCTCAACAACGATGTACTTAACATATTTAAGCTCTTTAGCGTCGCATGAAAGCGGAATCATAATTTCGGGAGCAACAGTCCAGTCCGGATGAGCCTTCTGAACGTTGATAGCGGCGCGGATAACAGCCTTAGTCTGCATCTTTGCGATTTCCGGATAGGTTACTGCAAGACGAAGTCCGCGGTGACCCATCATCGGGTTAAACTCGTGAAGAGAAGCGATGATAGCCTTAATCTGCTCAACGGTCTTGCCCTGAGCGTCTGCAAGCTTCTTGATGTCAGCTTCTTCGGTGGGAACGAACTCGTGAAGAGGCGGATCGAGGAAACGGATTGTTACCGGGCAGCCCTCAAGTGCTTCATAGAGCTTTTCAAAGTCGCTCTGCTGATAAGGAAGAATCTTATCAAGAGCAGCTTCTCTCTCTTCAACGGTGTCGGAGCAAATCATCTCTCTGAATGCGGCAATTCTGTCCTCTTCAAAGAACATATGCTCTGTACGGCAAAGGCCGATGCCCTCAGCGCCGAGTTCTCTTGCCTTCTTAGCGTCAGCCGGAGTATCTGCATTGGTACGAACCTTGAGGGTTCTGTACTTATCAGCCCAGCCCATTATTCTGCCGAAGGTACCTGCTATGGTAGCGTCAACAGTCGGGATAATGCCCTCATAGATGTTGCCGGTAGAACCGTCTATTGAAATGTAGTCGCCCTCGTGGAATTCCTTGCCTGCGAGAGTGAACTTCTTATTTTCTTCGTCCATATCGATAGCTGTGCAGCCCGATACGCAGCAAGTACCCATACCGCGTGCAACAACGGCAGCGTGTGAAGTCATACCGCCGCGAACGGTGAGAATACCCTGAGAAGCCTTCATACCGGTGATGTCCTCGGGAGAGGTCTCAAGACGAACAAGAACAACCTTTTCGCCTCTCTCGTTCCACTCCTCTGCATCCTCTGCGGTGAATACTATCTTACCGCAAGCAGCACCGGGAGAAGCACCGAGGCCCTTGCCGAGCGGAGTAGCTGCTTTAAGAGCTGCTGCGTCAAACTGCGGGTGAAGAAGAGTATCAAGGTTACGCGGATCGATCATAGCTACCGCTTCTTCCTCGGTTCTCATACCCTCGTCAACGAGGTCGCAAGCAATCTGAAGAGCTGCCTGAGCTGTTCTCTTACCGTTTCTGGTCTGAAGCATATAAAGCTTGCCGTGCTCAACGGTGAACTCCATATCCTGCATATCTCTGTAATGATCCTCAAGGGTCTTGCAAACATTTTTAAACTCTGCAAATGCCTCGGGGAACTTCTGCTCCATCTCTGTGATGTGCATGGGAGTACGAACGCCTGCAACAACGTCCTCGCCCTGAGCGTTTGTAAGGAACTCACCGAAGAGGCCCTTAGCGCCGGTAGCCGGGTCACGTGTGAATGCAACGCCTGTGCCGCAATCATCGCCCATGTTGCCGAATGCCATTGACTGTACGTTAACTGCGGTACCCCATGAATACGGGATGTCGTTATCACGGCGATAAACGTTTGCACGGGGGTTGTCCCATGAACGGAAAACAGCCTTGATAGCGCCCATGAGCTGATCCTTGGGATCGCTCGGGAAATCCTCGCCTATTTTAGCCTTATACTCATCCTTGAACTGCATAGCGAGCTTTTTAAGGTCGTCGGCGTCAAGCTCTACGTCCTGAGTTACGCCCTTTTCCTTTTTCATAGCGTCTATAAGCTGTTCAAAATATTTCTTGCCGACTTCCATAACAACGTCGGAATACATCTGAATAAATCTTCTGTAGCAGTCCCAAGCCCATCTCGGATTGCCTGACATTTCGGAAATTGTGTTAACAACCTCCTCGTTAAGGCCGAGGTTGAGGATTGTGTCCATCATACCGGGCATTGAAGCGCGCGCACCGGAACGAACCGATACGAGAAGCGGATTTTTCTTATCGCCGAACTTTTTACCGGTGATGCCTTCCATCTTTACGATGTACTCGTTTATTTCAGCCATGATCTCGGGATTGATCTCGCGGCCGTCCTCATAATACTGAGTACAAGCTTCTGTGGTGATAGTGAAGCCCTGCGGTACCGGAAGACCGATGTTGGTCATTTCGGCAAGGTTTGCGCCTTTACCGCCGAGGAGCTCACGCATGTTAGCATTACCCTCTGAAAAAAGGTAGCAATACTTTTTTGCCATTGAGAATACCTCCAATTATAAATTACAGTGTTAATGGCTGCCCTCGCTTTAAAGCTATGGGCATTATAAACCGCTTGATATTATAACAGAAAAAATACGGCATTTCCATAGTTTTTGCGAATTTTTTGTATTTCGGCGAAATAAATTAAGCACAAAATACAATTTTGAGCATTTTAGGGGAAAATATGCAAGTTTTACGCCGCTTTTTGCGAGTAACAACTGTGCAAATCAAAAAGGAGCCGTAAAAATTACAGCTCCTTTCGGAAATGAAATTATACAAGACCCGTGTACATCTTTAAGATGTACTCCGCGTCAAAGGTCGAAATATCGCCGCTGCGGTTTGCATCCGCAACATATTTAGCCGTGGGAGACAGCTCCTCCATACCGTTTACGTATCTTAAAGCAAGCCTTGAGTCAACGGGCGTTATGCTACCGTCAAGGTCCACGTCGCCGAGCTTTGCCGTAAGCGGAGCCACATAGTGAGTTCCCGCATTATAAACGAGAAACTGCGGATACTCCGTCCAAGTGTCAACGGTCGGCTGCGTTTTCGCCGTCATCGCCCGCACATAAAGGTCACAGCCGTTTTTGCGGTAATCAAACATCGAATGGCCGTAATTCTTTATAAACCATGTGTTTTCGGGGAGCATACAGGTTGAGGCGTCGATAATGCCGTCCTCGGAAAGACAGTTGTGCCCGACGTCCCTCGCCTGAACGTAATCGTCGCCGAGAGTCGTTTTAAGACGGGCGCAGGTGGCACCGCCGCTTGTACGGTTTGTCTCTATAACTCCGTCGCTCGTGTAATCGGCGGTAGGCGTAAACGGCGCTATATAAAGATTGTAGTTTGAGAATATGCAAACAGAAGTGCCGCTTGCCTTGGCTCTCTGTAAAATCGAAGAAATATTCGCCTGTATATCGTGTATCTCGTCGATTTTTCTCTCAAAGGTCGCCCAGTTGGCTGCTATCACGGAAGCCGAGACACCGCTTTGCTGCTGATTTTTCTCCATATACGCCCGCATTACGGCTTTTGCGTCATCATAGTATTCATCGGGTACAAACGCCCAAAGACTCGGCGTGTAGCCGAAGCCGGAAACAAGGCACTCGGTATAAATTCGATCCTTATAGGTTCTGCCGCTGCCGTCGGGAAGCTCGGTCTCGAGGAAGCCTTCAAGCTTCGGCACCGCAAGCTGCAAAAGCTTGAGTGTGTCAAGCACCTTGCCGAGAGTGTCGGAATTCATACTCTGATTTATAAACGGGATAAGCTCATCTATGCCGACGTCTATCTCGCCCTTAAAGAGACAGCCCACCATATCAAGACCCGTAAATGCGGAATTGAGCATGGTTATGTTTGAGACGTCGTCACAGCCGTAAAGCCCCAAATACGAAGCCAAAACCGCTCCGCCCATACTGTGGCCGGCAATTGACACCTTGTCGACGTGCTTATCCGCCTTGATTTTTTGAACATACGCGTTTATGTCCGCTGCAAGCTCCTGCATAGATTTATGCCAAGTAAGACCGTAAACGTAAACGTTGTCGGCACCGACTTCGTCGCAGCACGCGTCGACTATATCCTTATCAAAGACGTCTCCCCTTGTGACCTCGTCAAGTCCGTATTGCGATACCGGCTCGGTATATTGGTCTATAACGGTGACGTCGGGGTGCTTTGCCGTGCCGTCGGGATTGCACGAAACCGGCTCGAAAAGATTGTTTGCTATTTCCACTATTCCCGTGCAAAACGTTTCATAATCTCCCTTTAGAAACGCGCCGAGCGGAGCTATGGCGTTTTTCGCCGTTTCAACTATTGCGTCCTGCGACGGCCCCCAAACCTGATTTCCGTCACCGTCCACCAGCACATATTCGCCGAAGCCGGCTATTATCAGGATAGGCGTAACCTTATCCTTGGGCTCTGCGGCTGCCGCGGGAACAAAGCAAAGAACTGTCATGGTCAGTGCCAAAAGTACACTGACAAGCTTTTTCATCCTGTTTTTTGACATAATTATTCTCCCCCTGCTTTAAACAATTAAGTAGATATTACCATAATTATATCATTTTTGCAATATTTTTTATACAATCAGCTCATAAAATCCGTCTCAACCCTTTTAATTGACGTTTCGGGCGAATATGTCCATTTATCTATGTGACCGTCACTTATAAAATAATCCGCCGCCGGACTTTTGCCGTCACCGGTAAAATAGTCCACGATAATAAGCTTTATTTTCATCCTTTCGGGATTTATGCTTTTTATGTAAACCGCGGCACTGTCGCCTGCGCGCGGCCCTGAGGCGCATTCGGCAAGCCCTGCAAGATTGGGCGCAAGCTCCACGAATATACCGTAATCCTCCACAGAGCGTATTACTCCGGGCACGGTTTCTCCGGGCGCGAATTTTGAAGCGTTTTCCTCCCAAGTGCCGAGCAGTTCCTTTTGCGACAAGGTGATTCTGCCGTTTTCGTCTATCGATTTCACAACTGCCTTTATATCCTGATTAACCGAAAAACGAACACACGGATGAGGTATGCGCGACACCGAGATACCGTCTATCGGCATAAGTGCCGAAATGCCTGCGCCTATGTCGCAAAACGCGCCGAACGGCTCAAGGTGCGTCACGCGCGCGTCGATTATATCGCCCGGAATGAGTCTTGAAGTATAATTTACCGCGCACTCTTCTTGGAGCTTGCGGCGGCTGAGCAGAGCGAATGTCTCGCCCCTTTCATTCTCGGAAAATCCCGTTATCACAAAGTCAACGGGCTTATTAACGCGCGATATTATGGCTATGTCGCGAACCGTGTTATCTTCAATCCCCATAGCGCATTCCTTGCGCGGCATAAATCCCTTCATACACCTTAAATCCACGTCGAGATTGTGTCCGCGGTCGCAGAGAACCGCGCGCGCCTCAAGCGATTCTCCCGACAAAAAGGCGTTTTTGAGCTCCGCCGGGCTTGAAAGTCTTTTTTCGACGGCTTCGATGTCCGGGCGTGCACCCTCGGGGTAATATTTTTTCATAATTCTCACCTGCTTTGTTTACACTATGCCTGCCGCTTTATAAACACCGTGTCCCTTATGGCAGGTACAACACTATATGTATATGCGGCAGCTCTTCGGTTGAGAATTAACGCGCGATTTTATTTTAGCCCGGCAAGCCTCCGGTTTTGCCGCGACGCAGAACGAAGCGAGCCGCTCAAAACCGTAATAAACAAAGTCCGGGAAATGCAAAAGTGCCGCAAACACGAGGTCTGCGACACTTTTTTACACCATATTCAAATATCACTTTTTAGCCTGTTTCGAGTACTTCTTGAGATATATAAATCTCATAAGTCTTGTCTCAATGGGGCTTATGGGCTTGCCTGCCTCAAACAGTCTTGCGCCGACTGCGGTCTTGCAGCCCTTATCCATTACCATTTCAACCGCTGTGGCATCATATTCGCTGCCCGATACGCAAAGCGCACCGTTGTTGTTAAGAAGAACTCCGTTTCTTCCCTTAAGAGCCTTTACGACCTTCTTAGCGGTCTTTTTGGTGCTGTTGGGATTAAATGTTACCGAGCGAACGGTTGCGCCGACAAGCTGTGCAAAATCGTCAAGAAGCGGCTTCATTGTTTTGCCCGACTTAGACATTGCGACTTCCGCCGGTGTTTTGGTGTGCATAATGAAGTTTACGTCCTTGCGCTTTTTATAGATGGCTCTGTGCATTTCAGCCGAAGCCGGATAATCATTGCCTGCTACAAGCTCACCCGTTTTAATATCTATTCTGACTATCGAGCCGTCGCCGTCTACGGCACTTATATTAAACACGCTGCCGTCACGTTCGCTGTTGCACGGCTCAAATACCGGAGCCTCCTTGGCACTCGAGTCAAAGAGAGAGCCGATATACTCGGCTACGTCGCCGAGGGTCTCGGCTACCTTACCGGTGATGAGACGGTATCTGTTTTTAACGGTAGTTTCGCAGATCTTTTCGAGCTCTGCCGCTACCTTAAACGCCTCGTCGTAATCCTTACCCATGCAAAGAGCACCGTGGTGAGCCATAATTACGGCCTTGGAGTCCGAACGCTTTATAGCCTCGACAACGCCCTTGCGAAGCTTGCCGGTTCCGGGAAGTCCGTATGCCGCAATCGGGACATTATCGCCGACTATTTCGGCCGACGCGGGTTCAACCTCGTTTATATCCATACCGAGCGCACTTATGACGGACGCCTGCATCTGATGCGTGTGAATTACGAAATTAACCTCGGGGCGAAGACGATATGCCTCGGCATGAATGCCCTTTTCGGAGGACGGCTTAATGTCACCCTCATAGCTGCAATCGTCGATATTAACAACTACTATTTCGTCGGGAGTAAGAGTTTCATAGGGACGTCCGCTCGGAGTAATAACGAATCTCTTATCGTCTACTCTGCATGAAATATTACCCCATGTTCTCGCGATAAGGCCGTATTCAACAACCTCTATACCGGCTTTAATGACGAGCTGTTTTGCTTCCATTATATCCATTGTATTCACCTCTTCGTTATTTATAACAAAGCGGGACAGACGGAAAACCCGTCCGCCCCGTTTTCTTGGGATTAAATTCAGTCAGCTTTAACAGCGACGTTTTCAAATACTCTGTCGAAGCAAGCAAGAGCCTGATCGATCATCTTAGGAGTATAAGCGGCTGAAGTATAAAGACGGCTGCCTGCGAGAGTTACAAGACCCTCTGCCATATAAGCTGCGCCCATATGCTCCATTTCCTTCTGTCTTATGCCGGTCTCGCCGAGAATTGCCGGGATTTCCCACGGTTTCTTCCAGTTAATCTGATAGTGCATTGTGCCGACTGTCTCAAGGTGGCAGATAGAGCCGGTGTTCCAAACTACGAAGGGAAGACCGTGCTTCTTAACGAGCTCTTTAAGACCCGCACAAATTCTGTCGCCCATCTGACCTGCCTTCTGGCAAGCGTTTGTTCTTTCGATTTCTTCAAGAGTGAAGTAACCTGCGCAGCATGAAAGCGGGTTAGCGGTCATTGTGCCGCCGACAAGAGCCTTGTGGATCTTCTTACCGCTCGAATCAAGGCCTGCACCGAGATACTTCATGTACTCTCTCTTACCGCCGATGCCGCCTGCACCCGGATAACCGCCTGCAATAACTTTACCGAATATGGTAAGGTCGGGCGATACGCCGAAGTAACCTTGAGCACCTGCCATACCGATACGGAAGCCTGTAACAACCTCATCGAATACGAGGAGTGCGCCGTATTTGCGGCAAAGACGCTCAACGCCTTTAACATATTCAACGGTGATGGGGGTAGTACCGCTCTCGGGGCCTACCGGCTCCATATAAACGGCTGCTGTGCCGCCGCGGAACTGGTTGAGTCTGAGCTTTTTCTCAAGATCGTCAAGATCGTTCGGAGTAGTCTCCTGAATGAACATGAAGCAGTTGAGCGGAACACCGTGAGCCTGTGTGAACTTGGTGCCGTTTACGCGGATACCGTAAGCCATCTGATCTGACCAGCCGTGGTAAGCGCCGCCCATCTTTATGATGTTCTTATGCTTTGTAGCAAGTCTCGCGATACGAGCCGCACCCATGCAAGCCTCGGTGCCCGAGCCCATCATACGGAACATATCAACGGTTTCAACGCTGTCGGAAATCTTTTTGGCGAGCTTGTACTCAAACTCGTGGAAAAGTCCGGTTGAGGGACCGCAAGTATTAAGGAGGTCGATGACCTGCTCACGAACAGCTTTCGGGTTGGAGCCGAGAACAGTCGGGCCGCCTGCCTGAAGGAAGTCAAAATACTTGTTGCCGTCAACGTCATAGAGATATGCACCCTCTGCCTTTGTGAAAACAAGCGGGAAGGGATAGTTGAAAGCAAGGTTATGCTGAACGCCGCCGGGGATTATCTGGCGAGCTTCCTCAATCTGTGCTTTTGATTTGAGGCACTTTTTGTTGTAATACTCATCCTCGTATTTTTTAAGAGCCTCCGGCTTGATGGTGTAAATCGGCTTTTTAATAAGCTCATCAAGCTCTTTGTTGACTGCAACAGCGTCATTGTACTCCGAAATTGCAAATCTTGTGTCCATATCGTGACCTCCGTTTAATAAAATTAACGAAACGGTGCTGCGCAAAAGCGGCGCACCATAGATAACCACGTGTAGTGAATTACCGTTCACTTGTAATTATAGCACAAAAAAGACTCTTGTCAACGCAAAAATACGACGCGGCAAACAAATCGAACTCAAAATTGCGGACGTTTAGATGTTTTTTAACTATTATTTGAATTTGTTAAACTAAACAGCCGCGAATTTGAAAAAATGACGAATACATCTGTGGGGTGTAAATGAGCAACTACACAATATATTGATGATTACTCCGTCAAAATAAATAATCGATGTGTTAATTATTCGTCAATCTGCCGAAATTTCGAAATTGCGGCAAAAATCGCGGATTTTTTGCATAAATGTCTCTTTCGACTGCCGAATTTGCATTGCAGCCGCTTTCAGGCTCCATCAAATAGGGTGATTCCCCACGGTGTGGGGAAATGTCTCGTAGTGACAAAGGGACTCTCTCCCGTCAGGAGCTGGCTGTGAGCAACGCGAACAGACTGAGGGATTATTCAGGCTCCCTTGTAAAGGGAGCTGGCTACGAACGTAGTGAGTAGACTGAGGGATTTAATAGGCTCCCTTGTAAGGGGTGATTCCCCACGGTGTGGGGAAATGTCGCGGAGCGACAAAGGGGACGGGCTCCCGTCAGGAGCTGGCTGTGAGCAACGTGAACAGACTGAGGGATTAAAAAACAAAATACTACCTATTTAAAACTCATACACCCCCACAAAATCCCTCCGAGTTGCCTTCGGCAACCCACCTCCCTTTTCAAGGGAGGCAAAAAGCGAATTAAAAGGTCACGCACATTCTTTTTAAATTCCGTAAATTCCTATGAAATCCCTCCGGCTTGCCTTAGCGAGGCCCACCTCCCTTTTCAAGGGAGGCAAAAAGCGGATTAAAGGTCACGCACATTCTTTTTAAATTCCGTAAATTCCTATGAAATCCCTCTGGCTTGCCTGCGGCAACCCACCTCCCTTTTCAAGGGAGGCAAAAAGCTTCCAAACTGCTTTGGCGAGGCTTGCTCTCTGCAAGGGAGGCTGAAAAGTAAAAAGACGAAAACGGAAGTGGAAAACGAATAGTGAAAAGGGCGGGCAGGGGTGTGTGGAAAGCTCCTTATACGGCACACAAAAAAGAATTGACATACAACGCTTCTGTCATACTCTTCCTCTTTATCTCTCACATGACCACAGAAAAGAATAGGCATACAACGCTTCTGTCATACTCTTCCTCTTCATCTCTCATATGATACACAAAAAAAATAGGCGACAGCACCTAAATTAAGTACAAAAACAGAATAGGCACACGATATCAGAATGGGGTACAGAAACGGAATGGTGCACAAAATGCAAAACAGGGCACAAAAAAACAGAGCAAGGCGAACCTTGCTCTGCTTATGATTGTTAATAAATCGGATCGATTGCTACGTGAGCGTCAGATCTCAACCCAACCCGAGTCGCCGCCCTCTACGGGGCCGGTGCCTATGGAGATTGTGATGATATCATCAAGCTCGTATGCAGAAACATCGAAATCCGGTGTTTGATAAACCTGTTTCATTGAGATTTAATCTCCTTTCAAGATATAATAATAAAATTTAATGTCGGAACGGAATATTCAGTTTTGAACAGCCGAACCGATAGTAAAGTTTCGCTGTGGTTTCTTGGTAAAATTCAATTACTGAGCTTTCCAAGCAGCAACAGCAGCATCATATCCTGAAGCAACTTTAGCAGTTACAGCTGCGGAATACCAAACATAATGATCGGCAGTACCGTCATTGTAGCATACATAAGCGATGCAGTCAATATCAGTTGCCTGAGAAGCATGAGAGATATTCTTGACGATTGCGCCGAAGTATGCATCGGAAGAAGCGTTTGCCTGACTTACATAGTCGGTAGAAGCAGCCTTCCAAGCTGACGGAAGTGCGGTGCCTTTCTCAACTGCTGCCTTAGCATCAGCTGCATCGGCAGCGCCTGTGTTGGCAGCAATGAAGCCAACGCTCTTAATTGTATTGCCGTTTGAGTTCATAGCAGCGAAGTCAGCAGCTGTGATAACCGAAGTAAGTCTGAACTGGAAGAGATCATCCGGAGCAGTTGTCTTATCGCCTGTGAACTTAACCTGAGTCTTATACTTAGCTACAGCATAAGACGGAGCTGACGGCATGTTAGCAAGGATATTACCTTTTGCCGCACTTACTTTATCGTGAGGAATAACTGTAGGGTTAGCGGTAGTACCAGCGGTCTGCTTCAAATACTGAGCTGCATTAGTACTCGAGTCACACATTGCAATATTGATGTTGCCAGCCGCGATTGCAGCTGCATCACCGGTTACGTCAAATGTGATTGACATTTCAGGTACAGAAATGCCATTAGCTTCTTCTGTGATCTTTACACCCTTTTTAGATGTAGCACCAAGGTTAGGACCGTCGGCAAGAATCTGCTGCATAACACCGCTGTTATACAGCGCTTTGTCTGCATCACTCATTGTTGAGTTGCTCATACAAGTGGCGGCAAACTTTGCATTGATGTTAGGTTTAGTAGCATCCTTTGCATAATTTGCAAGGTCTCCCAAGAAAACACGTGAAGAAAGGTCAGGAGTATAAACATTGCTGTCATACAAGAGACATGTACGTGAGTCAGAGAAGAGGAAGTTGTCGAAATCCGCTACTTCGAATTTTAATGTAACCGTAACTTTTGCGCCTGGTACGATTTCAGATGCTTTCTTATCTGATTCAAGTACAAGACCGAAAGTTTTTCCGGTATCAATAGCGAAAGAACTGATTGCGACTGTGCTTAAGAGCATGACTACAACAAGAGCAATACTTAAAATTTTCTTCATCTTAAGCATAAATTAATCTCCTATTTGTAAAAATTGATTGATTAAAAGGACATTACCAAGCAGTATTGACGTTACCGGCAATCACATTCTGGTCAGGAAGAGTTTCGAGCCAAGCATCGTGTGCTTCAATAGCAACTGCATCAGTACCATCAACCGCACCGTCGCCGTTTACATCTGCTGCATAATATGCTGCAGTATCTTCATCTATTGTTTCAATCCAAGCATCATGTAATTCGACAGCAACCGCATCGGTACCATCAACTGCACCGTCGCCGTTTACATCGCCGAAGTAAATGAATACATAGGTTGCAACTACTTTGCCACTGTCATCTTTAAGAAGGATGGTAGCTCCGGTAGTTATATTGCCCTGATCGTTGGCAACTACTTCAATAGAACCTGCCTTTGTAGTAACATAATCCTCAATGTTTGCGCCATTAATGGTATCTATACCGAATACACAGCCGGCATAATCGCCCGAGCCTGTGCAAAGGTCGGTTCTGATAACCGCACCGTTGCCTTCTTCGGTAAGGATAAGTTCCGGATCAGCTGCAGCCTTCATTACCGGGAAAGTAAGTTTCTGACCTGTGGTATAAACCGTTGAGGCTACATCAGAGGTCTTGTAGGAACCTACATAGAGTTTACCGCCGAGATTGGTCATTGTTTTCTGATCGTTAAGCACACCGAAAGCGGCCGCAGTATCGGAAATGGCCTTAGAAGCGGTAAAGGTGAGGGTCGAAAGTACGACGCCGTTTGCCTTCTGAGCAACAGCTCCGCCGGCAGCCTGCGGTAATACGCCGACATAGACATAAGTCTTGCCGCCCGCAGCAGCATCATTTACGACCGTCTTTGTTGCATCGCCTGCACCGAACAGCGTTGAAGCGGTTGTGCCGCTTACAAACTTAACAGCACTGCTGTCATACTGAACAGGAACAGAAACCGTTGCAGCATAATAATCTGTAGTTAATTTTACGGTAACCTTGACCGTTTCGCCTGCGCTATATGACGCCTTGTCAAACGATAAAGCGATAGTGCCGTTTTCTGCGACACCGGTATTATCATTTGCGAAAACGCCGACTGCAAGCAAGCCAAGGAGCATAACTACAGATACAATAAGGCTAATAGCCTTTTTTGCCTTGGTCATTTTTTGCCTCCTTCTATTCTTAATCAATATTAAATATACACTTTTGAGAGCACAATGTCAATAATTTGTGAATAAAAATGGCACACCGAAAGAAAATATCCCTTACGCTATCACAAATAAAGTTTTTCCCTCGCGAGCTTTACAAGCTTTGTACCGTTTTTTCACAAAACTATTCCGCCGCACTTTTAAAGTATATGCTCTAATCTTTTTAAGAATATCCCATTACATACGCCCTTGTGGGGGAGAAAACTCCCCCACCGGGTTTTAACTTAAGTAATTAAAGGAAATTACTTCTGAGCGATTGCAGTTCCGCCGTAAGCAGCGTCAACTACAAGGCCGTAGTTAGCGAGGTCAACCTTACCGGTAGCAAGGCCGCCTGCAGTCTTATAAGCGCCTGTGAGAGCAGCTTTGTTGTTGATTGCGAGGTCCATGGAGGAAGCATCGAATCCGTCAACAACACCGTCGCCGTTTACATCGCCGTAGATAACGACTGTGTAGATAGCAACCGGAGCACCGCTCGACTTGAGGCTGAGTGTTGCGGTAGCGCCTGTACCATAGAGGCCTGCAGCGTTAGCGGCAACATTAAGAGTTGTAGCCGAAGAATCCTTAGCCGTTACTCTTGCGAGTACGTCGTCGGCAGTAGCGAGCGAGCCGGGTGTTACGCCGGTGATGAGAGAAGCGTTCTCCGTTACGGAAACGCCCTCATTTGAACCCGCTGTGGTGGGAACTGCTACGTACTTGCATACGAACGGAGCCATAGCATTCTTGAGGTTTGTGATAACAGCGTCAATCTGAGCTGCTACAACGTTTGAATAGAAGCGGTCATTTGCAGCATAGTTTTCAGCGGAGCCGCTGTAAAGGTTTGCTGTGTTGCCCTTCTCATCGGTGTACTCATAGCCGAGTACGGAAACGAGCTTAGCATAAGCTTCGGTCTCTGTAAGACCGTCAGCCTTTGATGCGTCAAATGTATATGCACTGTTTTCAGTGAATATTGACTTAGCCTGAGCTATAACTGCCTCAAGCTCGGTGTAAGCACCTGCCTCGAGAGCAGAAGCCGATTTCGGCATAAGAGCGCGCTGAGCGATTTCAAGCTCATACTTAGCATCGAATACCTCGGACTGAAGAGCCTTTGCGTTGGCATTTAATGCCTCGGCAGCTGCAAGAGCCTTGGTGTATCTTGCATAAGAGCCTGCTGTGTAATCAGCCTCTTTGTAGCCCTGAGCCTTAGCGGCTTTGATTTCCTTATCAAGGAACTGCTTCTGAGTTGTAACCGCAGCGCCCTTCAGGAAGCTTGCATACCAAGCAATGTTCTTAGCGCTGTTAAGGATTTCAAGCTCCGAATAACTGGGAGCCTTGTAAGCCTTTACGGCATCCATATAAGCGTTCTGAGCTTCGGTTGAAGGAGCCTTCATGGAAGCTACGATAGCACTCTTATATGTAGCGTTTGCCTTGTTGGCAATAGCAGTAATTTCAGCCTCTGAAAGTGAGCTGCCGTCAATGTACTTTTCGGGAGCTACGGGGCCCTTGTAAGCGTCAATGATAGCGTTGCCGGCTTTCATTGCCTTTTCGTAAGCCCAATAAGCATAGAGGTCGAAGTTCTGATAGTTGATGTCGCCGGCAGCCTTAAGAGCAGCCTCAATGGGAGCCGGTGTAACGGTTGCGGAACCGCTTGAAGGTGTTGTGCTTGCTGTATCAAGAGCCTTAACGGCGGTTTCAAGAGCGGTTATGGCTGCAGTGAGATTGTCGTCACTGTAATTGCCGAGGTTAGCCTTCCTGAACGGGCCGTAAGCAATCTTAGCAGCAGCGGTAAGAGCTGTCCAGTAAGTGTTCCAAGCCTCTGCCGGATACTTAGAAGAATCGCGGTTAGCCTTGAACTCGCTGTCTACAAGAGTTTTAATCGGCATCGCATTGTAGTAATAGAGAGTGCCGAACGGGGCAGTCATGGTAAGAGTACCGTGACGTTTCCTGTATTCACCGTAAACAGTTACCGAGCTGTTACCGAGAGCATATGTGGCACCCGAGGGAACCGTCGCTGCGTCAACATCGGATTTAAGTCTGAGCGGGTTAACGGTAACAATACCGTTGGGATCGCCTGTCAAGAATTTCTGACCGACGAGAGCCTCTGCCTGACCCGAGGACTCAAAGTAGGTTGAATTATAAGCGGAAACAGAGCTTGCGTCGAACTTACAATCAGAATCTCTCTGGTTAGTCCAGGTTACGGCAATGTTTGAAATAGCAGAAGCAAGAGCCGATGCACTTGTTACAAGGTAATCTGTGGTGGTTTCACCCTTCATCTTAACTACCTCATATAAGTTTGTCTTCTTATCTTCCTTAGACCAAGGGGTGCCGACGGTATCGGCTGTATCGTTGGTTGCATACTCAAAGGTAGTGGAAGTAATGTCGCCGTTGTAAGCAGTACCGTCCTTGAAGGTGAAGCTATAAACAGCGGTTACCTTTACAAGGCTGTCTGTGGGAACTGCCGCGTTAAGAGTAACATCGGTGCTCTCATACGGTGAAAGAGTCTTTTCGCCGCTTGTGAGCATTTCGGTGTCGTTAACGGTAACAGACTTAAGAGTGAGCATATAAGGATGATCATATGTATCGCCGTGCTTTAAGATCATACCTGCAGATGCGTTTGTTACCTTAAGAGTAGTATTCATCTGGCCGTTTGTAAGCTGTACATAGTTAAGTGTACCCTTATCTACTGTAAGCTTAGGCTCAGCATAGGACTGAGCGTTAGTAGTCCAGCCGAGGAAGAAGTTTACGATCGGAAGAGCTACGTCAAGAAGACCGCCTGTTTTAACGGCATAGGCAATACCTACAATCAATTTCTCTGCGAGGTCTGCAATAGCGCCCTTCTGAAGAATAGCGTCAAGTGAATTGTAAGAATCGGCGATAAGAGCGGTGTTGCCGCATACCTTGCCGAGAACCTTGTTAAGGAGTTCTCTTACGATTCTGAATACTGCGGGATACAGAGCCTCGGTTCTGAGAGTGCTGTTAGCAGGAATATTGAATATGCCCGTAACGCTGTTTGTACCGAGGAGCTTGCTTACGTCAAGGTTGAGAAGGCTGTCGATAATGTCTTCTCTGAGAACAGTCTCAAGGAAGGTCTTACCGTCAGTAGCGGTTTCGTTGACTATCTTCTCAACAGGAAGAACGTCGCGGATAATCTTGTCGAGCTTAACCCACGGATCCTGTGCGGTAGCAAGGTTGAGGTCAAGGCCATCGGTGTTGATGAGCTTCTGTACCTTCCAGCACCACTCGTTGTCAGAGGTGAGAGCCCAGTCGATTATCCAGTCAATGGTGTCTTCCCAAGCGCGTGTGTTCTTTTCGAAGTCTGCAAGCTTATAAGTCTTGGAGGCTGCAACGCTGTAGCCGTCAGCCTTATCGGAGCCGAGGTCGGCAAGCTTGGAGAGATACTTCATACCGATGTCGGTGCCCATGGTAAAGATAACATCGAGCCAATAGCCGCTGTCCTTACCCTTTACGAGGGTCTTCGAGTTGTAATCGGCATAAATAAGTGCGTCATAGTTGTAAGTCGGAACGAACTGAGTTGCAAGCTCACGAATTACGCAAGCGAGAAGAGCGGTTACGTTCTGTCCCTTGAGCTCGGCAGCCGACGGGAGAATTATCTGAGGCATAAGAGCCTTAACGCCGATTGCGCCGAGAGCGGTAACAACATCCTGATCGGAAGCGGACTTGTCTACAACTGTGTCATAGTAGCCTGCATAAACAGTCTCATAGCCGGTACCGAAGAGATACTCGGGGTTATAAGCTGCTACATACTGAAGAGCCTTGCGAAGATTGGGAACAAGGTTTGAGTTATCGCCCTTTGTCCAATTGATTGCAGCCTTTGCAGTATCCGAAAGAATTGTGTCGATTGCCTTGCCGACAAAATCGTTGAGCGATGCAAGAACGGTGGTATAACCCGCTGCCGAAGCAGTAACGGAGCCGTTGTTTGCAGCTGTGGGCATAAACTCGTCAACGAAATCACCGGAGATGGTGTAGTTCCAGTTAATGAGCTTAGCGAACGAATTAGCGGTGGACATATCAAACTTGAGCCAGGTCTCTGTGAGACCGTCTTTGCTGACAAGGCGATAATAGCCGTTGCCGTCGGAGCCTATTGTGAAGTCCGACCACTCCCAGTTGTATGTGCCGGCAGCCTTAGAATAGAATGCCTTTACATCTGACGGAAGCTTAGCGAGAACAGCGGTGGCCTCTGAAGCCTTGCCGCCGAAGAGCTCGGTCTTTTCAGCGCCGAACCACTGTGCAAGAAGCATCTTAACCGAGCCGTTGAGAACAACGGGAGCAAGATCCTTAAATACATAGGGAGCTATCTGATAGAGAGCCGAAACAAAAGTATTGCTGTCAAGATTGAAGATTTCGGAAACCTTACCGCTTGTGGCAAGTGAGGGAAGGAAGTAGCTGTCCTTAACGTAATATTTTACGTTTTCGCCCGAAGCGTTGGTGTAAACATAAACGCCTGTGCCGTTGCCTTCCATATCGGTTTCTTCGGTCTTGTAATATTTCTCATCCTGAGAAACATATGTCTTCTTGGCGGTATCATATTCAAATACCTCGATGTAAGCACCCTTAGAGTCTGAGCCCTTAACATAATAATCACGAAGGCCTGCTTCAGCGCTTTTCGGAAGAGCAATGTGATTGCTTATGCAGTTGCCGGAAGCGTCTTCTTTATAAGAAGTATAGCTCTGCGGCTTAGACATAGCGTTGATGAGGACATTCTTGACAAGAGTGTCGGGATTTGCGGTTGTTGTTGAATAAGTGTTGATGAGCGCCATGTCATCGTCAACTCTTGCGAACATCGGATAAACGAGGCCTTTTAACATACCCGGAAGATCCGAGAGGTACTTATTAACGCCGGAGATATCAACAAAGTTGCCGATAATGCCAACGTCGAGTTTGCCGTCGTTGATAACCTTTTTAACGAGACCTGCGTTGTCGTTAAGAAGGGTTGCAATGCCGTTGACTATGTCGAGCTGATCGTGGTTTTCTCTTGTCATGCCCGACGGCCAGTTTTTAAGGTTAGCGTCTTTAACTATGCCGAGCAAGCCTTTGACAAGCTTAACAAGTCCGTTGTTAAGAAGAGCCTGAGCGCTGTCGATGGTTCCGCAAAGAGCATTAACCGAGCGAAGGTCGATAACAAGATGCAAACCTGCTTTGTTAATAACATCGCCCATGTTTATGTTCGCGGCGGCAAGGGTAACATCGAGGAAGTCAAATACGACTGACATTCTCTCTTCGGTAGAGAGTCTTGTTACCGCGCCGTCCGGGCTGTATGCGTCAAGAGCGGTAAGGTTATCAGAGGTCTGATACTCCGTCTTTGCGGCAAACGCCATTACGGACATAGTTGAGAAAATCATGACAACTGCCAAGATGACACTTAACAATTTGGTAGATTTTTTCATACGTGTTTTTTCCTCCTAAAAAGATTTACATTAAAACCATGTATGCGTACCTGATTTTTTCTGCGGGCGGCACTCCCCGCAACAATTCCTCGCACAAAATCCGCTGTACTTCTGACCGCTCTTTGATTTACAAGAAAGCAAACCGATTTCGGCACGTTAACTCGGTCGGTTTCCACCGTTTCCACTTCCGTAAAAATGAATCGGTGGAAAACTGATGATACACACCCGAGCATATTACCGTAGGATGTGTATCAAAACGGGATGGAAACTGCACGGTAAATCAGCCGTGCGGCAGCGCTCCCTCAAAAAAGGGGGCACTTCGCCCTATTACACCATTCCTATGGTTAGTTAAAGTATAGAATTTTAAACGAAAAAAGTCAATAAATTGTTCACACAAATTTGATGATTTTCTGTATTGAACAAATAGAATTGTTATTTTTGGGCAAAAGTGGCAAACAAAATTGGCAATGTTGTTGTAAAATTATGAACAAATTGTTAACGTTTTCGAGTTTTGAACTTTTTGACAAGTATTGAACACGGTTTTGAACATTTTTACGGTATTTTCGGGTAAAAACAGAGGGCTTTTAGGCTCCCTCAAATAGGGTGATTCCCCACGGTGTGGGGAAATGTCGCGGAGCGACAAAAAAGGCTCCCTTGAAAAGGGTGATTCCCCACGGTGTGGGGAAATGTCACGTAGTGACAAAGGGGACTCTCTCCCGTCAGGAGCTGGCTACGAACGAAGTGAGTAGACTGAGGGATTAAATTAGGCTCCCTTGTAAAGGGAGCTGTCATCGAAGATGACTGAGG
>ERZ779866.1669-NODE-1669-length-21838-cov-3.726071_pt1 | contig 21838 bp, 20 predicted proteins | sample MGYA00511248_ERZ779866 | MGnify/ENA primary metagenome ERZ779866 (study PRJEB29588, sample SAMEA2155758) | human gut metagenome | biome: human gut; feature: human-associated habitat; material: faeces | place: Denmark | collected 2008/2010 ... | reverse complement strand
AAAAAGCAACGTTAAATATACTCATAGAGCAGCTTTTTGGCTCTCTTAAAAAGAGAAACTGATTGGTAGATTAAGTTTTAAACCTAGTGAATATTTCAATGTAAATTTTATGTAAAATTTTTTTTTGAAAAGCCTCATATATACGGACATTTGGTCAAGAAATGTTTTTATAACGAAAAAATAACGTATAAAATTTGTTCCCTTAAATATATGGGGTACGGCTACAAGCCCATGTTGCATGAAATTTTTAAAGCTGAAATTATCAAGCTTTAATTCGTGATATCAGGATGCAACAAAACTCAAAACTTCTAATTTTGAGTAAAGTTTTCACGGAGAAAGAAGAAAATTAATAGCGGAAAAAGTCATGAGTAAAGACAGTCTTGTTATTTTAAAAGCTTTTGGATGTTTTATAGGAGCATCTTTAACTTGTTTTATTACTTTTGGAGTGGCTTTTGCAGATACTATTTTGTTTCCTGAAGATAAGTTTTCAGAGCAAGGCCTTGTGGAAAACACGCAAACTTTTCTTCTTTTGGCCTCTGCTGCAATTTATTGTTTTATAGGAAGACAGGCTCCCAATAAATTTTATATATTGATAAGCGGTTTCCTTGTCTGTCTTATGATTAGAGAGCTTGATGCCTTTTTTGACACTTATTTATTTCATGGCAGCTGGGTTTATTTTGCTTTAGTCGCTACGGCTTTGTTCGTTTACTCAAGTCTGCGTTCAGGATATAAAAAGGTTATTGATGATATTAGCTCCAGCTTGGAAAAGTATTCATTTTACTGGCTGTTTGCCGGCGTTACGGTAGTTTTGATTTTTTCGCGTATGTTCGGAATGAAAGTATTCTGGGAGAATGCTTTAGGTCCTAATTTTCATGTGGATATGAAGAGACTTGTTGAAGAAACCGCTGAATTATGGGGATATTTCATAATTATGGCTTCAGCTTTGGTTTGTCTTATTGAGTACAAGAGAAAATAAGGCAAAAATTTTCTCTATCTTTTTTTAAATCGTAGGTTCCTCATTGGTTGCTATTAAGGCTTATCAATGAGGTTTTTGTTTATTCATTCTTTTGTTTGTTAAGTTTGTCTTTGCCCTAATTTAAGATAGAGTAAATTTTTTAAAAAATCAGATTGAATAGGCTTTACAGATCTTTTCTTTTAAAAAATTAAAATGTTTAAGTTCAGACAATCCGTCTTTCCATACTAATGATAAAGTTGCGTCAGGAAAATTAAGGTTATCATCATTAAGGGCAATGATACTTTTTGTGAATTCGTAATCAAGATCGGTCAAAAGTTCCGGAACAATGGCAAAACCGACGTTATGAGATACTAATGATAGGGCATAGTAATAATTATCGACTTCCCAAGCATTAGGAGATACGGTAATTCCTTTGGCATCGCGACTTAGATTTGAGCAGATAACGATTTGGCGATGTTTGGCTAACAGATCGCGTGTTATTTCTTTTTGTGCGGCAAGCGGATGGTTTTTCCCTACAATTATGCGGTTGGGGACTTGGCGTAAATGCGAGAAATTAAACGGCAGTGTTTCGTTATGATTAAAGTAAAGAGCCACGTCCAGATCGTATTCAAGCATTAGTTCTTTTACTTCAAAAGAAGAAATCGGTGACAAGCGCAGAGCTAGATGCGGAAAAGCTTCTGCATATTGACGTAAAACATGGAAAAGCTCTGCATCATATATAGAAAAATCAATACCGAAATGAAGACTTGGCTGGGTTGTATCATGAAGCGCCATAGCTCTTTCGTAAAAGATTTCTCCGTCTTCAACCAACTTCTTTACATGCTTTAATAAAAGGGCGCCGCGTTCTGTTAGTTCAATTTTATGTCCGCGTTTAAACAGCTGATAATTAAGATCGTCTTCTAAATCACGGATATATCCTGAAATTACCGATTGAGCTTTTCCCATATGTCGCGCAGTTTGGGAAAAAGATCCTAATTTGGCGGCTAAAACGAAGGCTTGAAGCTGGTTGAAGTTAAAGTCCATTTTTTCTCCTTTTAAGTGAGGAGTATTTTCTAAGCTATAGCAAATAGTCTTCTTTTATAAATAATAATGAATGACAATGCTAATGACATCAAGCCTAATGCGCCGAATGCTCCGTTTAAGGTTATGAGTTCAGACATGAAGCCGATTAAAGCAGGGCCTAAAATCAAAGCTCCGTACCCACAGGTTGAAATTGACGATACGGCCGCTATGACCGGCATGCTCTGTTGCTTTCCAGCAAGTGAAATGCAGATAGGCATAATATTGGCTAGAGCAAAACCCAAAACCATAAAGCAGGCGTAGATAATAATTAAATTTTGCGCAAAGTATACGGCTATAAGTGCGGTAGCGCAGAGACTTACTCCGCCCAACACGACTTTGTAGTTTTTAAATTTACCGATTAAATAAGCTCCTGAAAAACGACCTGCTGCCATAGCGATAATTAAGACAATGTAGGCAGAGCTAGCAAATCCGATACTGATATCGGTTTTTTGCAATAAGAAAAGACCTGACCAATCAAGCATTCCGCCTTCAACCATATAAATAAGGCTTGAAATAAATGCAAAGAAAATTACGGCACCTTTGGGCAGTACGAACAGTTTCTCTTTGTGCTTTTTATCAGAGTTAAAGATCGCTATGCTGCCTATGCTGCGTAAGGCCTTTAATGTTATTCCGGTTAAAATTACGGACGGAATAGCTATTGCTGCAAAAATACTGAATTTTAAGAAAATTAAAGCGCAGATAATGGCAAGAGCTATGATTTCTCCTAATGAATAACATCCGTGCATTGACGGCAGCAATATCCTTTTTGTCGTTTTCTCAAGATGTGTTCCGTAAATATTTCCACCGACTTCAACGCATCCTAACGTTAAACCGAAAATAAATACTGTTGGGGCAAGCAGATGAATCGGGGGCATTGCAGCAAGCAGCAATAAAGATCCCGTAAGCGCAGCCGCCGAAAGTGACAGCGCATTCTGGATGCCGGCAAAACTTATAAAAAACGAAATAAGAAGCATTCCTATGATTGAGCCGGTGCCCATCAGAAGAATGATGCGTGAGAGCTCTAAATGAGTTAAAGAAAGCTCTTCTTTAATATAAGGCACTAAAGGTGCCCATGACGCAATTGCAAATCCTGCAAGTGCAAAAGCGGCGCGTGCCGCAAATACTGTTCCTGCAGGACGATTAGCGCAGAACATAACTAACCTCCTGTTGATGTTTCCGTATATATATTATCAATCAAAATTTAATTATAAAAAAGTTAGTTTCCATCAGAATTCTGATGGATGAAACTGTAAAAGATTTAATGTTTTTTGGCTGTTTTTTCAGTGAGGTAAAATGTCTGCTGCGATGATTTCTTTCATAGAAAAAAGTCAGTATGTTAAAATATCTTATTAAGCTTTAATGCTGATTTAATTTACGATTGTGTGAAGAATTCAATTGTGTTTCTGCACGGTCGTAACGTTGTAGATTCCTCCTAAAATGCGGAGGATTTTTTTTGAAGGTGTAATGTGAGCGAAAAACTGCAAAAAGTCTTGGCAAGACAAGGCCTCGGATCACGTCGTGAATTAGACGCATTGATTGCAGCCGGAAGAGTTGAGGTTAACGGAAAAGTCGCAGAGGTCGGCGATCGTGTAGAAGGACCTTTGACTGTAAAAATTGACGGAAAAGTTGTGTTGACCCCGTTATCTGAAAAGCCTAAATGCCGTGTGCTTATGTACTATAAGCCAGAAGGCGAAGTCACTACTTACAAAGATCCTGAAGATCGTCCTACGGTTTTTGATCATTTACCCCGTCCTGACGGAGGTCGCTGGATTTATGTGGGTCGTCTTGATTTAAATACGTCAGGTTTACTGCTGTTTACTACGGATGGTGAGCTTGCAAATGCTTTGATGCATCCTTCAAAGGAAATTGAGCGTGTTTATGCTGCACGTATTTACGGTGAGGTGACCGATGAGCAAATTGCCGCGTTAAAACAAGGCGTGATGCTTGAAGACGGAAAAGCTTCTTTTGATAAAGTTGTTTTTGCCGGAGGAGAGGGACGTAATCAGTGGTATCACGTTTCTTTAAAAGAAGGACGTAATCGCGAGGTGCGTCGTTTATGGGAAGCTGTGGGCTTACAGGTCAGTCGTCTTATCCGTATTCGTTATGCCGGAGTGGATCTTGATAATAAATTAAGAGCAGGAAAATATCGTGAGCTTACTCTAAGCGAGATTAATAATTTAAGAGCGGCAGCCGGTCTTAAAGCTCTTGAAAGCAGCGAGATTGCCCGTACTTCTTTAGCTTCAATGAGCAATGATAAAAAGCATGCCCTTGAAAAATTTGCCAAACATAAAGCCAATATTAAAGCCGCAGGTCGTAAAGCTTTAAATGCATCACATAATCCTTTCAGAAAAGGAAGAGCTGATGACAAAGATCGAAATCCGTACGGCTCCCGTTCCGGAAAGTCTGTCTATGGAGACGCCAAGCGTTCATCTTACGGAAGAAAGGATAACGGCAGGTTTGCAAAACGCTTTAGTAAAAACGACCGTTAATATTCTTAGGAATGCGCATATCTTGCAATATGCGCATAATAGTGTATATTTTTATTACTGCCATAAGGCATAAGTCGATAAAGTATTAAAAAAAGTGTCACCTGACAGTTGTTTCTCTTTTATAAATTTATTTTCCTCTCTTTTAACCGTTAAAGAAGTAAAGCTATGGATCCTGTAGTCGCTCATCATGTCATGTTTGACATGGCGTGGGTAAATGATCCGACTGCATGGTTGGGTCTTTTAACTCTGGTTGTTATCGAAATCGTTTTAGGTATTGATAACTTAGTATTTATCGCTATTCTGTCGGCAAAATTGCCAAAGCATCAGCAGGCGAAAGCTCGTTATGCCGGTTTGGGCGGTGCTTTAGTCATTCGTCTCATTTTGTTGACATGCATTTCGTATATCGTGTCTATGACTAAACCGCTTTTCAATTTAGGCGATTTTGCAGTGTCAGGACGTGATATCGTAATGATGATAGGCGGTATTTTCCTTTTATATAAAGCAACGCATGAGCTTCATTCAAAGCTTGAAGGTTTTGACGAAGAACTGTCTGCAAGTAAAGCGGCCGGTCACGCTTTCGGTTTGGTTGTACTTCAGATCATGGTATTAGACGCGGTATTCTCGCTTGATGCCATTATTACAGCCGTAGGTATGATTGACCATGTCTTTATCATGATGTTTGCCGTAGTTATAGCTATGGGTATCATGACATTGGCAAGTAAGGCTATAACCGAATTCGTAAGCCATCATCCGACTTTGGTTATTCTCTGTTTAGGCTTCCTCTTGCTTATCGGTTTCAGTCTTATCATGGAAGCTTTGCATTTCCATGTTCCTAAGGGATACCTCTATGCCGCAATCGGTTTCTCGATCCTCATTGAAATCTTTAATCAGGTAGCTCGTAAAAATACTTTAAATTTGGGTTCAGGCGTTAATTCAATGCAAAGCCGAGAAATCGCCGCTAACTTAGTGCTGCGGCTTCTTGGTTCTAATCAGAATCAGGTTCAAACCTTAAAAGAAGCTATCGTTTCAAAAACAGGATCTTCTGTTTTTAACACCCAGGAAAAAGAGATGGTGTCACGCGTATTGCAGTTATCTTCACTGCCGGTAAAAGCTGTAATGACCGCGCGACCCGATCTTGAAATGGTAGATCTTGATGATGATTATGAATCATTGAAAAAAGAGGCTTTGTCTTTAACTCATTCTCGTTTGGTCGCCTATAAAGACGGACAAAAAGATCAGCCTTTAGGCTATATCAGAAGAATTGACATTCTGACTCAGGGCTTGTCCCTTGGGAAGAATCAGCTGCCTCTTCGTCAGCCGCTTTATTTGCCTGAGACTGTAAATATTTTAAAGGCTCTTGAAGAGTTTAGAAAAGCAAAGAAAAACATCGCCTTTATTTTTGATGAGTTCGGTAATTTTGAAGGTGTTGCGTCACTTCACGACATTATGGAAGAAATCGCAGGTGAACTTCCTGATCAAACCGAAATACCTGAAATCGTCAGAATTCGTCCCGGCGTTTTCAGAATTGAGGGTGATGCCATATTGACTGACATAACCCGTGTTACCGGATTTACCGTGCCGGCAAACGATCAATATCATACTATGGCCGGATTTATTCTTGATTATTTACAAAGAATGCCGGAGCTTGGTGAAAAGATCGCTCTTGCTAAATGGTCAATTGAGGTCATCAAGGTTGACGGTAATTCAATTGAAGCCGTACGCCTTACTAACTTGGCGCAAGCTGCAAAAGCCGGTGAAGTAAAAAAAGCTTAAGCTAAAAACGATGTTTATGGAAAGGGGTGGCAAATTAAATGTCACCCTTTTTGCTTTTGCTTACTGTAATTTTTCTCCTGCAAGGATATCTACGGCATCCTGAAGCAGCTTCCATTTCCCGTCCTTAAATTCAAATACGGTTACGGCACAGTTTTTCTGTTCTTTGTGATGCCAAAAGTCTGCAGCACTTTGATGGTTTACAATGGTAATTAAGCCTTTTATAAAAGCACCATGAGATACTATTAATATTTTTTGAGAGTTATGTTCTTCTTTTGATATTTTTGTTAAAAACTTATTTCCTCTTTTTAGTAGGTCGTATACTGATTCTCCACCTTTTGCCGGGATATAGTTTTCAGGAGATCTGAAATATGTGTGCAAGGCATTTTCAGGGTCATTGTTTATCATATCCATAGTTTTGCCTTCATTGATCCCGAAAGTAATTTCTTTTAAAAGATCTTCAGGGATGATTTCACACGTTTTATCAGATAAAACTAAATTTGCAGTTTCTTTTGCTCTAATTAGTGGGCTGCAATAACATTTGTTAAAGTGAATATCTTTAAGTTTGAAACTTGCCTTTATTGCATCTTCTTTTCCTTTCTCATTTAAAGGAATGTCTGCTTGTCCTTGCATTTTTTGCTGAATATTCCATTCTGTGGTTCCATGGCGCATAACATATAGAATCATATTTTTCCCTTTATTCAAGTCCAATTTCTTTCATTTTTCGCCATAAAGTGTTGCGGCTGATTTTTAGCCGAGAGGCTACTTTAGTTTTATGAAAGTTTTCTTCTCTCAGAATATTTAGAATAATTTTGTTTTCTATTTCTTCCAATGACCCTTGTAAAAAGTTTTCAATATTTTCTGGGCGTTTTTCATACAGGCTGTTCCATTTTGACATTTCCTGTTTCAGGATCTCTTCTGTTACATAATCTCCTTGAAGCATTGCAGCAACATGTCGAATAATTCCACGAAGTTCGTGTAAATTACCATGCCAAGGCTGATTTAAAATATAATCCTTTGCTTCTGCAGTAAATCCGCTACAGTTTTTTCCATAAAGATTGCAAAATTGTCCTAGGGATAAAGTTGCTAAAAACATTAAATCGCTTTTTCTTTCGCGTAGGGGCGGAATTGTTATTACTAAGGATCCTAAGGAAGTTAAAAGAAATCTAGTTAATGCAACAATATCTTCTTTTGTTATGTCAACTAGTTGATCAAAAAGACAAATTAGTCTTGAATGTTTGCAGAAGCCGCTAGACTTTATATATTCAAGAAATAGTTTTGCGATTGAAAAATCAACATGTTGCAGATTTTTAACTACCAAAGTTAAAGATAAAGACGTTAGAAATGAATCTTTTTTTTCAAATAAGATTTTTAAGACCTCTGGAGTAAAGTTTAAAGCGTCCATACCGTAAAAACCGCCTTTACCGAACGAACTTAACTTATAGATCATATTTGCCATAGGCTGACGACCGGTAAAAGGTTCTCCTGAGATTAATATTGGCGCAGTTGTCTGGGCAAATGTTTTTCCATCCGAAATGGCTTGAGACATTTTGTTATCAGCTGAATTAAATGATTCGAATTCAAACGGATAGGTGATTTTTGATAAATCTTTTATTAAGGATTTTACGCTATTATTAAGTGTGTTTAGTTTTGTCCAAATAACAATGATTACTTTGTTGTTCCTGAAAAAATCTGGTTTAAAAGTTAAAAGCCATGACGAGTTGTTTTTTTCGAAATGGATATTATCCTGAATTTGATTATTGAGAAATTTTTTGGAAAAAGAAATTGATATTTCTTGCATTAGATTTAATGATATTTTGGTTAAATTTTCTCCTGAAGCTTGGGAATGAATGCATTCTCCGTTTTCGGAAATAATAAAGAATGACGTATTAAGATTTTTTAGTATATTTCTTTGAATGAGGGCCATATCTTCAGTTATAGCACTCATCTTCTTTAATGTAAGAATTTGTTTAAAACAACTCCGTACGCTGTCTTCTCCTGAAGATATCATAATATTATTGATACCTTCATTCGTTGCGAATCTTACGGACGTTGCATCTCCAATCACTAATTCCATCCCTTCATTTTTTAATTTATGCATTAGTTCTATATTTTCTTGAGCAGTTTCTGTTACATAAATTTCTAATGGACGATCCAACAGACGATATAAATATTTCGCGGCATTTGTTACTTCACTAAAACCAACAAGACACATTTTTTTACTTTGCGTGTTTTTAGCAAGGGCTATAGTGTTTATTAAATCGTTTGTAGATATTCCTATATCGAAAGTAGGAATTTTAACGGCACTGCCTATCATTCTTGCTGTGCCGCCGCGAGAGATGATAGCGTCAATTTCATGGGTTGTGTACTGTAAAGCAATGTCTACGCCTTTTTGGAGTTCTCCCGTCTCATAAATGACTTCAATATCAGGAAATTCTTCTGATACATTTTTTATTGTGGTTTCAAGCCCTGGAAAAGGAGAAATGGCAAGTATTTTTATTATGTTCGTCGTAGTCATTTGCGTTTCTCGTTTTACTTAACAATTGTTTGAATATTTAACCTTAATTTAATTATACAGTATAAAAATCAAACGATTTTAAATTTAACAATGTCCTAAAATTGCACGATTTACTATAAAATTTATATATTTTTAAAATTTATGTCACAAAAATAAACGTTAAGATTTTAAAAAGGTAATACATGCTACATAATCAAACAAAACTAAACCTTTAACTAAGGAGTTATTTTTATGAAAGCAGCTTTTGTTACAGATTTGAAAAAGGTAGAAATCAGAGAAATCGAAAAACCACAAATAACCCCAGATCAAGTTTTGATTAAGACTTATACGGCAGGTGTTTGCGGGTCTGATTTGCATTTGTTTTTAGGCAGTCACCCTTTTCGTAAAGCTCCTGCAATTTTAGGCCATGAAATCGCTGGAGAAATTGTAGAAGTTGGCAGTAATGTTACCAATTTGAAAGTTGGGGATAGAGTTACAGTTGAACCTCAATTAGGTTGCGGAAAATGTCATTTCTGTTATGAAGGCAATGAGAATTTGTGTTTGCAAAAAAGTGTTCCGGGAACTCCTAAATGGGTAGGTACTTTTGTTGAGTACTTCCCTGCACCAGCATGTAAAACTTATAAATTAGCAGATAACGTTTCGTATGAAGTTGGTACTTTAATTGAGCCTTTAGCTGTTGCTGTTCATGCTTTACATCGTATTGATACTGGAACGGCTGGTAAGAATTTGTTGATTTTAGGTGCAGGCACTGTCGGTTTGTTAGCTCTTGCCGTTGCAAAGGCACAAGGATACACAAATATTATTTGCACTGACACTGCTGAATATAACCGTGAAATGGCATTAAAATTTGGTGCTCATTATGCCTTAGATCCGTTAAAGGAAGATGTTGTAGCTCGCGTAAAGGAAATAACTGGAGGAGTTGGTGTTGATGCAAGTTTAGTTTGTGCGGGTGCTCCTAATATTATTGATCAAGCGTCATCTTGTACAAAGAAACAGGGATTAGTTGGTTTGGTAGCGATGATCACTAAGAATATTCCTGTTTATACCTATGGCTTTGTATTTAATGAGCAAAAACTTATTGGAAGCATGACTTATGCTCATAAATATTTTGCCGAAGCTGTAGAGCTGGTTAACAATGGTCTTGATTTAAAAGATTATGTAACGCAAGTCTTCCCTCTTGATAAAGCTCAAGATGCTTTAGCATGCTTGGCTGAAAAGAAAGAACACGTTATTAAAGTTTTAGTTAAACCTTAATTTTTAGGAGAGCTACTATGAAAAAATTAGCATTAATAGGTTTATCTGCCTTATTTGCCGCAATGGCTGTTTCTTTATCCGGATGTGGAGAAAAGGAAGAAGAGACAATTACGCTAAAACTTGGACATATTCAATCTGAACAAGATTTATGGCATGTAGGTTCGCTTAAATTTAAGGAAGAAGTTGAGAAACTTTCAAATGGAAAAATAAAAATAGAGATTTTCCCTAATTCTACTTTAGGTGGAGATAGAGATCTTGCCGAAGGTATGAAAATGGGAACTGTTGACTTTGCTCTAATTGCTGGAGTTTTAGGTAATTTTGATAAGTCAATTTCAATTTTGGAATTACCGTATCTTTTTAGAACTCATGATGAGTATACAAAAATCGTTGATGGAGCGATAGGTCAAGAAATTTCTCAAAATGTTCTTAAAAGTTCTGGAATTAGAATCTTAAATTGGTGGGATCGTGGTCCAAGACATACGACCGCAAATAAACCGATTAATACACCGGAAGATTTAATCGGTTTGAAGATTCGTGTTCCTGAAATCCCAGCAATGGTTGATACATGGAAGGCAATGGGAGCAACTCCTACTCCGATGGCTTGGTCTGAGGTTTATACCGGACTTCAGCAACATACTATTGATGCTCAGGAGAATCCTATTCCGTTTATTTATGGTGGACGAATTCAAGAGGTTCAAACTCATATAAGTTTGACAGCCCATAAATATGAGTATGTAACTTTAGCAATGTCTGACAAGAAATTCCAAGGACTGTCTAAAGAACAGCAAGATATCATTGTTAAAGCTGCTAAAACTGCAACAGATTATGAAAATAATTTAGTTGTTACAGAAACGGAAAAACTGCTCAATGAAATGGTTGAAAAGAACGGATTAATTGTTGTTAAACCGAATATTGAACCGTTTGCAGAATTGGCAGTTAAAGCTCATATGCCTTATGCACAATCTATAGGTATGGAAGAGCTTCTGAATCGTATTAATAAAGAGCTTGGAAGATAAACATCTCTTGTCTTTGTTGCGCAACTCATGATTGAGTTGCGCAATGCCTGCGGAGTAACTCTGAATGAAAAATTTTGAACAAAAATTATATAGCGTATTGTCAAATTTGTGCGGAATTCTGATTTTCGTTATGACTATTTTGATTTTTACGCAAGTTGTTTGCCGTTATGTGATGCATAATTCGCTAACTTGGTCTGAGGAGTTAGGACGTTATTTGTTTGTATGGATTACATTTGTCGGTTTGCCTGTTGCTTTAAAAGCAGGGGCTCATGTTGCTATAGATCTTTTATTAAAAAAGACGAAAGGTAGATTTCATATAGCAATTTTAACGATAAATGCAGTTGCTACTGCAATTTTAGGTATTGTTATTTTCTATTCGGGAATAAGATTAGTATTGTTAGGCGTTGGACAAATATCTTCTGCGATGCAATTACCAATGCAATACGTTTATACAATTATTCCGGTTAGTGGTCTTCTTCTTTTGTTTTTTACCGTCACAGTATATTTAGAAGAAAGAGCTAAGGCATTACAAGGAGATAAATAATATGTTGACCGCCATAATTATTGTTACCTTCGTTCTTTTTTTAGTATTAGGCTTACCAATTGCGTTTGTGTTAGCCGTCTCATCGATAAGTGCTGCTTTATTTTTAGGTTTGCCTTTAGATATTATTTGCCAGCGTTTTTTCACTGCAATTGATTCTTTTCCATTAATGGCTATTCCTTTATTTATGTTGGCTGGTACCTTTATGAGTAAAGGAGGTATTACAGAAGCTATTATTGGTTTTGCATTGTCAATAGTTGGAGGAATTAGAGGTTCTTTAGCTCACGTTGTAGCTATTAGCGGTATTATTATGGGAGGCATTTCAGGATCTGGCGTTGCTGATACTGCAGCTCTAGGTACTGTAATGGTTCCTGAAATGAAAAAACGTGGATATGACGTTGAATTTTCCGCTGCTCTGGTAGCCGCTTCTGGTGCTATTGGTTTAATTATCCCGCCATCAATTGCGATTATTATTTATGGTGTAGCCACTCAATCTTCAATTGGTGATCTATTTTTGGCGGCTGTAATTCCTGGTGTGGCTATTGGTTTTGGTTTCTTAATATATTCTTGGTGGTATACCAGGAAACATAATTATCCGGCAGAAGGAGCTGTCCCTTTTAAAGAGAAGGTTCTTCGCTTTAAGACAGCATTCTGGGCTTTATTGATGCCCGTTATGATTATTTGGGGTATTCGTGGCGGTGTTTTTACTCCTACAGAAGGTGGCGCTGTTGTTGCAGTTTATGCATTGATTTTGAGCCTTTTTGTTTACCGTAAGTTATCAATTAAAGATATTATTCCTGTATGTATCGAAGCGGCCATTAGTACTGCGGCTATTGCAATAATTATTGCTTCTACGTCCTTGTTTGGATGGATACTTGCCAGTGAAAGAATACCGCAAATGTTATCAGCTGCATTAGTGGCAATTACAGATAATAAAATCATTTTATTGATAATAGTAATTGGATTGTTGCTTATTGTAGGAATGTTTTTAGATAGTTCTCCTGCTATTTTGCTTCTTTCTCCTATTTTGGCTCCAGCAATGCAAGCTGTTGGTGTAGATTTGGTTCAATTCGGCATTATCATGGTTATCACTTTAACGGTCGGCTTGTTGACCCCACCTGTTGGAACTGCGTTATTCGTATCTAGTAATGTTACTAAAGTTCCGTTATTGAAACTAAGTGTAAGGGTATTGCCTTTCATCGGTGTCATGTTGCTGGTTACTTTGATAATTGCATTTATTCCTGAAACTGTAACCTGGGTTAGCTAAAAAGGATAAAGATTATGTCTAATAAGTTGTTTTTGGGTATTGTTGGCGATGATTTTACTGGATCAAGTGATGCTGCGTCTTTTGCAGTAAAGTCAGGATTAAAGACCATGTTGTTTGATGGCATTCCTTCGGATATCGATTTAGAAAAGGAAGGAATACAGGCTGCAGTTATTGCTTTAAAAAGTAGAATGGCGCCTGTTGCAGAAGCAAAAGAACAGTCTTTAGCTGCTGCAAAATGGCTTGTTGAACATGGCGCTCAGCATATATACAGTAAATATTGTTCGACTTTTGATTCGACCCCTAAAGGAAATATTGGACCAATTTTGGATAATTTCCTTGAAGGATTTGAAGCAAAAGCAAGCATTATTTGTCCTGCGCTGCCTGTAAATGGACGTATTGTTAAAGATGGTATTTTGTATATAAATGGTGTCCCTCTTGCTGAGAGCCCGATGAAAAATCATCCTTTAACTCCGATGTGGGATTCAAGTTTGAAGAATCTTATGGAAGCACAGTCTTCATATAAATGTTTTAATGTGCCTCATGATGTTCTTTATGATGAGGAAAAATTAAAAGCATTAATTAAAAATATTGAAAAAGATAATGAGCATTATTATTTAATTCCTGACTATGAAAATGATACTGATGCCAGTCAGATTGCAAAAGTATTTGGAGATATGTTTATCCAAAGCGGCGGTTCTGGTGTCTTAACAGCATTGGGAGAATATTACCTTAAAAAGGAAGGGGCAACTTTAGGTGTCTCTCATATTCCTAATTCAAAAACAGATGGAAAGGCTTTATTACTTGCAGGTAGTTGTTCTGTTGCAACACAAAAACAGATAAAAACTTTTAAGGAAAGCGGTAATCAAGTAATTAAAATTGATGCACATAAATTAATGTCAGGAGAATTGACCGCTAAAGATTTATGGTGTGACTATAAATCAGTTAAAGGACACTGTTTAATCTATTCAACAGCGCCGGCTGAAGAAGTTGCTGCCTTACAAAAACAGTATGGTACAGAAAAGTTAGCTCATAAAATTGAACTAACAATGAATGAGTTAACCAAACTTGCTTTTGCTGATGGCTTTACCAGATTTATTGTGGCAGGCGGAGAAACTTCTGGGGCAGTTATCAAAGGTTTACCTCAAGATGGTTATGTAATAGGTGAAAGCGTTGCTCCTGGCGTTCCTGTTATGGCTCCGTCAAAGCATCCTAATGTTCGTTTGGTTTTGAAATCAGGAAATTTCGGAGACGAATATTTCTTTGAAAAAGCAATCAAAATGACAGGAGAATAGAAAGTGTCTATTTTAGATTGTTCTGAGGTGCAAAAAAGCATTAATGATTGTATTAATGTCGCACATAGCCTTTTTAACCGGAATAAGGTTTCAGGTTCTTCTGCAAATTTAAGTTTTAGATATCAAGACTATGTTGTTATAACCTCATCCGGATCTTCTTTTGGAACATTAGATGTAGATGATTTTTCTGTAGTTTCTTTAGATGGAAATTTACTAGCTGGAAGAAAAGCTAGTAAGGAAGCTCCTTTACATCTTAGTTTTTATAAAAAAGATCCGAATATTGGGGCAGTATTACATACGCATAGTTTTTATAGTACTATCTGGTCATGTCTGAATCATAGTGATTCAAAAGATATTATTCCCAAATATACTCCTTATTTGGAAATGAAACTTGGCAAAGTAGGTTTAATTCCTTTTGCACCTCCAGGCAGTAAGGAATTGTTTGCTTTAGCAGAAGAGCATATTAATGATGCCAATGGATTTTTATTGGCAAATCATGGACCTATAGTGCCAGGGAAAAATATTTACGATGCTTTCTATATACTAGAAGAGTTAGAAGAAAGCTGTAAGATTGCATGGTATTTTAGGCAAGAAAAAGATATTGTGCGAATAAAGTAGCTCCTTTTAGCCCGCATTTTTCGCGGGCTTTTTTAATCACATAATTTTTCTCCTGCAAGGATATCTACGGCATCCTGAAGCAGCTTCCATTTCCCGTCCTTAAATTCAAATACGGTTACGGCACAGTTTTTCTGTTCACGGGTCTTTCTGAAAAACTGGGGCGGAAGTTTTTGTACAGCCATGATCACGGCACGGATAAAACCTCCGTGACTGACGATCAAAATGTTTTTATTGTTATCAGCTTCGTTTTTTATTTCATCTAAAAATATTTGTGCTCTTTTAACAATACTAGGAATTGATTCACCTCTTTTAGGAGGAATAAAAAATTCCGGATTAATCAAGTAATTGTGTAAGGGATGATGCGGGTTTTTGCGTATATCCGGAATAAAATCTCCTTCACAGACCCCGTAAGATATTTCAATTACCCGATCATATTTGAAAAGCGGACAATTTTTCTGACCTTTTAAGGCTCGTAATGCTGTTTCTTTGGTACGAATTAGCGGGCTGTAATAGCATTTGTCAAAGTTAATGTTAGAAATGGCAATGCTTGCTTGCTCAGCTTGATTTTTACCAAAATCATTAAGCGGAATATCTGCTTGTCCCTGAATTTTGTCTTCAAGGTTCCAATCAGTCATTCCGTGACGCATAAAATAAAGTTTCATGCAAAATTCCTAGTTTGTTAATGTTGGCAACAATTTTATATGCAAAAATGGTGCTTTTTACGCAGTTTTAAGAAAAAAGCAGAATTTACGCACATAATATTTTTAAACTGTTTGGTTAATGTTGAGATAGATAATTAGAGAGTTAAAAATGAACGCTGAGAAAATTTCTGCAGTTTGTCAGGCTATGATTGATTACTATTCAGGTGATCCTAAAAGAATTCAGCATTTTATGAAGGTTCATGCTTTTGCTAAGTTAATTGCAGAAAAAGAATGTTTATCTGAAAATGATTCCCTTGTTATAGAAATCGCTGCATTAGTTCATGATATCGGTATTAAAAACGCTGAAATTAAATACCACTCCAGCATGGGTAAATATCAGGAACAAGAGGGACCATCTGAAGCTAAAAAACTTCTGGAGAGACTTAATATTGATGCACAGGTAATTGATAGAGTCTGTTATTTAGTCGGACATCATCACACTTATAAAGCTATTGACGGCATTGATTATCAAATTTTGGTCGAAGCAGATTTTTTAGTGAATATTTACGAAGACTCTTTGCCCCAAAGTTCGGTAGCCAGCGTGTTACATAAAATATTTAAAACCAAAAGCGGCATTAATCTGTTAAGAACAATTTATGCTGTGGAAGACTGATTTTTAAAAGAAAAAACTCCGCAACATCAGTTGCGGAGTAAAGGTACTATGGAGAGGAGTATTTATAAGGAAAACGCTATTTTGCCAGCTTTTCGTTAATCTCAAGGAACTCGCCATATCTTTCGCGAAGATATGCGTTGAGCTTAAGATCGGGCTCGATGATCTTCATCGGCTGCAGAGTTTGTTTGATGGCGTCATAGTAGTCAGAGTAATAACCTGCGCCTACAGCGGCACAAATTGCCGCAGCCTTGCATCCTGTTTGTTTTACCGTTGAAATTTCAATCGGCATATTGGCTGTTGATGCATAGATCCTCATCCACGGTTCGGAGTTGGTCGGACCGCCGTTCATACGAATGGTCTTGGCATTGGGCGTGATTTGTAAAATCTTGTCCTGATTTAAGGTATGGGAGAAAACAATACCCTCATAGATAGCGTAAACCACGTCTTTAATCGTATGATGAGCCTGCAGACCGTAAAGATTGGCATTCATGCCTATCTGGTAATTTGAACCGAACAGATAGGGCAGGAAGAACAAACTGGTTTTCTTGAATGCTTTTTGTATCTCGTCAACATACTTATTGCACTCGTCAAGGCTTAAGTGAGAAATGACATTATCACGCCACCATGAGAGGTTTGAAGCTGAAGTAGGTGATCCTTCATGGACGAAGAACAAGCCGGGAATACAGTAGCGGCCCCATACGTAGTGATGATCTTTTTTAGGAATTGATTTGCTTACGGCTGTTGCAATTGACCAGGTACCGGCTGCGGCACTTATTGCGGTATCATCAACGACACCTGAGGCAATTGCAGCTGATACTACGTCAAAGAATCCGCCGAATACCGGGGTTCCTGCGGCAAGACCTAATTCTTCAGCTGCTTTTGCAGTGATTTTGCCGCATTCTTCAGAAGATCCTACTATAGGAGCGGTTTTGGATTCACACTCTTCAACGCCGAACAATGACATAAGTTTAGGATCGTATTGTCCGGTCTGAATGTTGTACATATTGCTGCCGGAGATATTGGTAATTTCGGCTCCGATTTCTCCGGTCATACGGAAGCGAACGTAGTCGTGCACCATTAAAATGGCAGCGATTTTATCGTAATTTGCTCTTTCGTGTTGTTTTAACCAGCTCAAGAGCGAGACAGGGTGTCCTGTCCAGATTTGCTGCATTCCGTACGGATATGCTTTATCAGCAGTGCCGTCAGCAAGCCATTTTAAGACAATATCGACAGAACGGGTGTCTGAGGAGATGATGCCGTTGCGTACCGGATTTCCGTCTTTATCAATTGCGTATAAGCCTTTGCCATGGGAAGAGAAAGACACGCCTTTAATATCAGCTTTATCGATACCTGCTTTTTTAACGGCGCCTCCTGTGACGATGCAGACAGCCTTCCACATCTCATCCATGTTTCTTTCAGCAAAGCCTTCAGCTTCACTTAAAAGGTTGGCGGTGTGTTCGCAAACTGCGACTTCTTCACCGGCAAGATTATAAATACCGGCTTTGATAACAGTGCCGCCTAAGTCAACACCAAGGAAATAACTCATGGATTTATACTCCGAAATCGTAACTGAAAAACCGGAGAACCTGAGTTCTCCGGAATGGGGAAAGAAAGATCTGATTAGCTGCGGGCTTTCTTCTTTTCAGTACCGACGTAAATTGCAAAGAGAATGATGATACCTTTGATAACGTTTTGTACATACGGGTTGATACCGATTAAGTTCAAACCGTTGTTCAATACGCCAAGGAGCAATGCGCCCATCAGAGTGCCGAGAATAGTTCCTTTACCTCCGTTCATAGCAGCACCGCCTAATACTACTGCAGCGATGGCGTCCAATTCAAAAGCAACACCTGCGTTAGGCTGACCGGACATCAAACGGGAGGTGATGATTAAGCCTGCTAAAGCAGAAGTTAAGCCTGAAATAGTGTAAACTAGGAACAGAATACGTGAAACTTTAATACCGCTTAAGCGTGATGCTTCATAGTTACCGCCGGTTGCATATACGTGACGGCCGAACGGGGTATGATTCAATACGATATAAGCGATGGCATAAACAATGGCGGTGATAATGATCGGAGTTTCAATGCCGAGAACACTGCCGCGGCCGAAGAAAGCAAATGCCTGATCAATGCCGGCAATCGGGTAACCGCCGGTATAGATGAGGGCTAGACCGCGGGCAATAGTCATCATTGCCAAAGTAACGATGAAAGGAGGCATCTTAGCGTATGCAACCATCATACCGTTTAAGCCGCCTAATACGCAGCCCAAGGCAATACCGGCTACGATAGCAACGGTCATCGGCATGCCGCCGGCCATAAGACCTGCCATAATAGTGCCGGATAAAGCCATTACTGAACCTACGGCAAGGTCGATACCGCCCGTTAAAATAGCGAAAGTCATACCGACGGCGATAATGGCGTTAATTGACACCTGACGACCGATATTTGACAGGTTGTTGTAGGTAAGGAAGCTGTCGCTTACAACGGTCATAATAATGAAAACGAGCAGGAATCCGATTAACGGATAGAAAATCGGTTGTTTGCTAAGAGCTTTAAAGGTGCTCATGGCTTTAGAGTCTTGAGAAACTTGAGTGTTCATTCTTATTTGTTTCCTGTAGCGTATAACATGATGGTATTGGAGTTAATGTCTTCACCGGTTAAATCGGCGACGATTGCGCCTTCCCTGAAAACTTCAACTCGGTCACATACACCGATAATTTCCGGCAGCTCGGATGAGATCATGATGATCGAAATGCCTTGTTCGGTAAGCTTGCGCATCAGCTCGTAAATTTCAGCTTTAGCGCCAACGTCAATGCCGCGAGTCGGCTCATCGAAAATGAGCACTTTGCAGTCATTGTTTAACCATCTGCCGATGACTACTTTCTGCTGGTTTCCGCCGCTAAGATTTTGAACTGCGGTCTCATGGCTAGGGGTTTTAACTCTGACCTTTTTAATCAAATCTTTTGCGGTTTCCACTTCTTTTTTATCATCGATGAATATTTTGCCGACTATCCACTTGGAGTAGTTGTTCATGGCAATATTCTCAGTGATGGAAAAAGGTAAAATCAGACCTTCGGCTTTACGATCTTCAGGCAGCAAACCTATTCCTTTTTGCAAGGCCACGTCAGGAGAGCCTAGAGTCTCTTTTTTGCCGTCAAGAATTACTTCTTTAGAGTAAACCGGATCGGCTCCGATTAAAGCGCGGGCAGTCTCAGTACGACCGGCTCCGACCAAGCCGAAGAAACCTAAAATTTCGCCTTTGTAAAGTTTGAATGAACTCGGTTTACCGTGCTTTTCACGAATAAGGTTGTTAACTTCAAGAATAACTTTTTCGTGAGGAGGAACTTCTGGTTTAGGAGGATAATTGTTTTCAACTTTGCGTCCGACCATCATTTCGACCAATTCGTCGACATTGGAATCTTTAACCGGTTTCGTGCCGACATAGGTTCCGTCGCGCAAAACGGAAATGGTGTCGCAAATTTCGAAAATCTCATCAAGGTGGTGCGAAATGAAGAACATTCCAACGCCTTTTTGCTTAAGTTCGCGCATGATGTCGAACAAGTGATCGGCTTCTTTTGGCGTAAGAGTTGAAGTAGGCTCGTCAAGTACTAAGATTTTGGCGTTAAGTGACAAAGCCTTTACGATTTCAACGAATTGCTGCTCTGCGACACTAAGTTGTTCTACAGGAACGTCAACATTAATATGAACGTCGAGTCGGTCAAGGATCTTTAATGTTTCGACGCGCATTTTTGCAAAATCAATTAATCCGAATGCATTTTTGATTTCGCGATTTAAGAAAATGTTTTCTACTGCGTTTAAGTAAGGAATTAAGGATAATTCTTGGAAAATAATGCCGATGCCTGCGTCAATGGCATCTTTATAATTGCCGAACTTGACTTCTTTACCTTCAACGAAAATTTTGCCTTCATCATTACTGTAAATACCGCACAAAATCTTCATTAAGGTCGATTTGCCCGCTCCGTTTTCTCCCAGAAGCGCGTGAATTTCACCTTTGTCCAAGGTCAAAGAAATGTTATCAAGTGCTTTTACACCTGGGAAAGATTTACTAATTCCTTGTAATTCTAATAGTCTTTCCATAGTAACCCCTATAAAACCATCCTTATTAACTAGTAATAAGGATGGCAAGAATTAATTATTTACTTATGAAAACAAAGAATTACCAGGAGAAGCCCTTAGCATTTTCTTTGGTGATCAAAGTAACATCAATAGGGATTTCTTTAGGAACATTGGCGCCCCAGTATTTAGCGAGGGCGATACCGATACCTACGCGGACCTGGTCACGAGGATACTGTGCTGAAGTACCGATGAATGGGGAGTTGCCTTTTGCGATTTCTTCAACAGCCTGCGGGTTACCGTCAACGGAGGTAAGTTTGATATCGCGGCCTGAGGACTGAATTGCTGACAGGGCGCCAAGTGAACCTTCATCGTTTACGGAGAACATACCCTTGAGGTTAGGAGCAGACTGGAGAATGTTCTCAGTAACGTTCATAGCGATAGCGCGGTCTTGCTGTCCGTTCTGGACGGTTACAATCTTGATCTTAGGATAATCCTTCAGAGCATCTTTACAGCCGCGGACACGTTCCAAAATAGGAACTACAGGGATACCGTCAAGAATTGCAACATCGCCTTCGCCGCCGATGGAGTCAGCTAAGAACTTGCAAGCTTTCAAACCTGCATCATAGTTCTTTGAACCGACGAATGAATCGATAGGGCCTTCTGCTTGAGCGTCAATTGCAACAGTGACTACGCCGGCCTTGTTGGCGTCAATAACTGCTGACTGGATGCCTACAGAGTCGGTCGGGTTAAGCAGCAGAATGTCAATATCTTTCTGGAGCATATCTTCAACGTCACTAATCTGTTTTGAAATGTCGTGACGAGCGTCGGTAATAACGACTTCAGCACCAACTGATGCGCAAGCTTCTTCCAAAGCTTCCTTCATGGTGACGAAGTAAGGGTTATTCATTTCCTGGAAAGACATACCGATTTTCAGCTTGTCGGCTGCATTTGCGCCAAAGGAAAAAGAAGCAATGAAAGCATTCCACGAAGGAGATCGTGCAAAAGGATTAAAACTTCAGGAAGAATTTGCAGCAGCATTTCGGGAAGAATATCAGGAAAAAGATCACTGCCCGTGCAAAAAAGCCTGCCGCTACCATGGAAATTGTAAGGAATGTGTGGCAATACACAGGGCACATCAGGAACATGTTCCAAATTGTATGCGTCCGATTCTGAATAAAAAGATTAAACTTTTATCAGAGCTGACGGAACACACAATCGCAGATGAAATTGAACCGCCGAAAGAGATTTTGAGAAAAGAATAAGGCAAGATAAAAAATAGATAAAATAAAAGAGAAGAAAGAGTTTTATTGTATTTTTTTTCTGCCTGTGATATTCTAATTATATGGACTTACATGAATACGATGACAGAGGAAAAATCATACTCCTTTGAGAGTGTGATATAGATCATATTTTCGTTCTTTACGATAACACCATTATGTAACTTGAAGCTTGAGATGAAATCACATACGGGAAAATTACTGTAAACACAGATAATTCAGCATATTATCGGTAAGGATATGAAAGATTCCCATTTATTAAAGCAGACAAATGTGGCGAAAGACATCGCAATGTCCGGCACATAAATTTGAGGAGAGATCTGGGTGAAATTTATACATACTGCTGACTGGCACCTTGGAGCGTCTTT
>ERZ779866.1668-NODE-1668-length-21843-cov-5.310813_pt1 | contig 21843 bp, 27 predicted proteins | sample MGYA00511248_ERZ779866 | MGnify/ENA primary metagenome ERZ779866 (study PRJEB29588, sample SAMEA2155758) | human gut metagenome | biome: human gut; feature: human-associated habitat; material: faeces | place: Denmark | collected 2008/2010 ... | reverse complement strand
AAGGAAACGCAAACCCTGCCGCCGTTGCTGGTGCAGCGCCGCGATATGCAGGGGGACGAGCAGGCCACCTTTCTTAGCGCCTTTGAAAAGGAAAAAGGCCCCAAGCTGGGCCTGTGTGTGCTGGGCGGGCTGTTCAGCGAGGGCATCGACCTGCCCGGCGAACGGCTGATCGGCGCGGCGGTGATCGGCATGGGGCTGCCCGTGCCAAGCGCGCGGCTGGCTGCCGTGCGCGCCTGCTATCAGCGGCATTTTGGCGACGGGTTCGCCTACGCCTGCCGCATTCCGGGCATGCATAAGGTGCTACAGGCCGCGGGGCGCGTTGTTCGCTCCGAAAGCGACCGGGGCATCGTGCTGCTGCTGGATGACCGCTACTATGATCCCGCCTATACGGCGCTGCTGCCCGCAAGCTGGCAGCTATGGGATGAGGACATCGCCCCGGCCGTGCGAAGATTGGAGGAACCGACATGCGAAGAAGGGGGACAAGGATGATCGCCCTTGCGCTGACACTGCTGCTGCCCCTGGGCGCTGGCGGCTGCGCCCCGCAAAGGGAAGGGAGCGCCGGCCTTTTGTACCGCGTGACCGGTGGAAAAAGCGAGCTGTATCTGCTGGGCAGCATCCATGTGGGCAGCGAGGAGATGTACCCCATGGGGCAGCACATTCTGGATGCGCTGGAAGCCGCGGATGTGCTGGCCTTTGAGTGCGACACCCAAAGCGCGCAGGCACAGGCCGCCTATCGGGAGCTGATGTGCTGTCCGGAGGGCGAAAGCCTGGAGAGCCTTGTGAGCGCGGACACCTACGCGCTGGTGGTCCGTGCGGCGCAGCAGGCGGGCTACCGAATGGACAGCCTGGACGCGCTTAAACCATGGGCCGTGATGAGCATGCTCAACACCGGCGCGGTGACCGCCACGCTGGGGGCGAAGGGAAGCAAAGCGTCCGTCTCGCTTGGCGTGGAGGAGCAGGTGCGCAAGCTGGGCGGCAATAAGCCTCAGGCTTGGCTCGAGGACACGCGCGCCGAACTGGAGGTGCTGGACGGATTGAGCCCTGCGCTCCAGGAATCCCTGCTATGCTCCACCTGCCGTGTGATTCTGGAGCCGGAGAGCGCCACCGGCATGGATGCATCCATCGACCTATGGCCCGACTGGTGGCGCGCGGGCGACGTGGAGGCCTTTGCATCCGCCTACCTGGACGGCATGGCCGCCGAACCCGATCAGGCCCTGGCCAGGGAATATCACGCCGCGCTGGTGACCGACCGCAACGCGCGCATGGCCCGCCGGATGGCCGAATGGCTGGAGACGGGGGAGACGCATTTTGTGACCCTGGGCCTTTTGCACCTGGTGCTTGACGGAGACAGCGTCTTGACCTGCCTTGAGGAGATGGGATATACCGTGGAGCGCATCCTGCCAAAAGAAGTTTGAAAGCCAAAACGTTTTCCGCACGCGTCCGTCCCGCCGTCATACTGTATCAGTGAACGGCGCAAGGGACGCTGCCATGCCAAAGCCTCCCTGCGGCCGACGAACAAAGAAGGAGGCGTGCCAATGTCCTTTTACTCTTACAAAAACGCCAACCCCTGTTGCTGCCCCGGCACCATCACCAATGGCAGCGCGCTGGACGGACTGCAGGAAAAGGTATGCGTGCAGGTCAAGCGCGTATACGACAGCTGCCTGCAGCAGGAGCAGCTGGATGACAAGGAAGTAACCATCACCAGCTACGCCATGGTGGCCAACAACTGCTGCAGCTGCAACTGCTGCTGCGACGACAACACCGAAACCGTGCCCCCCACCAGCCCGCCCGTGCCGCCCATCACGTTCGAAAGCTGCCGCTCCACCACCACGGAAGGCACCATTCGCAACCTGTCCGTGGAACGCCTGTGCGACCGTCCCTGCTTCGCCCGCGTGCGCTGCAAGATCGACGTGCCCATCGACATCCTCTTCGTGGATAGTCGCTGTGTAGAGTACATCGGCAAGGGCGTGATTACGGTGGATAAACCTACCTTTCCACGACGGCAACGCCCCCGCTATTTTGGGAGCGTTTTTTCTCCGAATACTTCGATGGACACGTTTTTGCCGTCCCAAGTGACGCGATCGACCAGGGCGCGGATAGCGCGGCGCTGCTCGTCATGCGTGAGGGAGGCAAAGCTGGTGCGGAAGCTCTCCAGCGCGGAGAAAGCGGCGTCAAGGAGGGCGGAGGGATCGGGGTCGAGCAGGACGGAGGCGTTGAGCTCGCTCAGCGCGTCGCGGTGCTGCTCGATTTCCTGCTCATAGCGGTCGATTTCGCACAGGATGCGCTGGCGGGCACCCTCCGGCGCGCCAGCGGCCAGAGCGTCCACCAGCTTATCCACCTTTTTTTGCATGGAGGCGATGGCCTTTTCGTGCGTGGCCACGGCTTCGGCATGCGTGCGCCGCGCCTCGCCCTGGGCAAGGCGGGCTTCGCTGCGAAGCGTGCTGATGGCTCCTCCATCGGAGGTGAGGCTGGTTAGCTCTTTGATGACCAGAGCGTCCACGTCGCGGCCTGGGGCGTTTGACATAGCGCAGCGCGCGCCGCAACTGTCGATTTTCGTCAGGCACACGTAGCTGAAGCGGCGCTTGCCGTCCGGCAGAGGTTTGCCGTAGGCCTTGGGCCGCATGTATGCCCCGCAGCCGGCGCAGCGGATGATGCCCGATAGCAGCGCGTTTTCGGTGCGCGGGGCTTTGTAGGCACTGCCCAGATCACGGTTGTCTTGAAGGATCTGCTGGGCGCGTACCCATATGGCGCCCGGAAGGATTCCGCGGTGCAGTCCGGGCGCGATAATCCAGTCGCTAGTCGGTCGGGAGACGGTGCCGCCATCGTCCTTGCGGGTGCGGGCGAAGGGCTGAATGCCGCGCACGCCGTCAAAATCCTCCCGCTGGGCGCAGAGCTGGTAGTCACCGGATGAAAAATACGCCCACGCCTCCGCGTCGGCGGTGCAGTAGACGGGATTGGTCAAAAGCAGGCGCAGCGTGGTACGGGAATAATCGTTGCCGTTGCGGCTGACGATGCGGTGTTCCAGACAATACTGGAGCAGCTTTGTCACGCTGCCCAACCGCAGAAAATGGTCAAACAGATCACGCACCTGCGCAAGCTCCTCCTCCACGGGCGAAAGCATGAGGAGCTTGCGCTTTTTGTCGTCCCGGTGGACCTCCTGCGCTTTGGCCACAAAGCCCAGCGGAGTGACCCCTCCTAGCCAGCGGCCGGAACGGGCCATTTCGTACAGGTTATCCTTGACACGCTCGGCCAGCGTTTCCCGCTCCATCTGCGCCAGGGCGGAGGAGATATACACCATGGCCCGGCCAAAGGGTGTGGAGGTGTCGAAATTGTTGCGGACGGAGACAAAGGCGATGTTATGGCGCTGAAGATCGTCCAGCAGCTCGGCAAAATCGCGCACATTGCGGCTGATGCGGTCCAGACGGTAGCAGCACAGCACCTGAAATTTGCCGGCACGCATGTCCTCGATCATCTGCGTGTAGGCCGGACGGTTGGTGCTTTTGCCGGAAAAGCCCTCGTCCTCGTCATAGACGAGATAATGCGGGTCATCGAAGCAGCGATCGCAGTATTCGCGGCACATGGCGACCTGATTGGCGATGGATTCGCTGGTGGGCGAGAATTTGCTTTTGCGCGGGTAGATGGCGATGTTCACGGCGCGCCTCCATTTCTATGGAATCAACCAATCGTTATCTGGTTTTGCAATAAGCCTTGCATCGTTATAAGCCATGTCAAGAGTGAGGCAGGTCTTTGCTGTGTAAAATCCTTTATTTTTTTTGATGGCAAGTGCAAGATCTGTAATGTTTGGGTCATAGAGGCATATGGGAAGAAGGAGGCATATTTCTCCGCGATAATAAGTTGGGACTGCAATCTTATAATTTGCTTGAACTCCTTTTTGAGCTAAATCAATAGCGCCTCTAAACAGAATGGTGAGTTGGGTAAGATTTTGTTGTAATTCTTGAGGAAAACGAGAAATGTTATCTTGCAGGATATGTTCTATATTCGATCTTAATGGCAAAGAAGTATCGTAAAGCAACTCGGATATATGAGAAAAGTAGTTTGCTCTTCTTGGAAGTTGTATTATGCTATTAAGCTTAGGATCAGATTCTTCAACAAATCCATAGCAAAAATAAGGTTGTTGCTGGTAAGAAGAGGTATTTGGATAAAAAAGGGCATAAATCATATTATAGTTTTTTGTAAAAAGGCCCGTATTAAAACAAGCAAGATTAGCATCGGTGTATATAATCTTTTGACGCTCATCCTCCGTCTTTGCTAATTTAAACTCAGCTATAAGCCGCCGAAACGTATGGTGAATATAGTTTTCAAGAATTGGGTTTTGAGTATTACGTGCCTCGGGACGTGGGATGTTATATTTCCAATTTTCAACAATAGCCATTGATTCAAGACGATTAAGCATACGATATAGGTCTTGAAAAGTTGAAAATGAAAGCAAATCTTGAATGTCAGTAAGTTGTTTCTTTGCAATGGGGGGATGAGCAATAGCATTCTTTTTCATTAGTAAGAGCAACTCCCTTCTTGACAAAATCGAAACATTGAAGTAATATAACTTTAGGGTTTTGGTAGACGTGATGGAACGTTGAGTATTACCAAAATCAAGGACAACACTATAGCTGGAAGAAGAACCGCTGAAAGGCGGTTTTTCTGTTGCTTTTCGAATTTGTTTAATGTAGAGAACAGCATAGCATCCAAGTATAATCGAGATGACAATTTGGCAACCCGTCGCCCGTAAGGCGGAATGTCTGATACCGTCTGTATGCATGCTGTTAAAGGGCTTATCGGGGGATGCAAAGATCTCCCTTTGAGGTTCGCTAGGCGTTTCTCTGCATCAGAAGCGTTTCACGGTACTGCTGAGCATCGGGCACCTCTTTAAACTCCACGGTTTTATCATGGTTTTCCAGCACGACAGACTTTATTTCCTCCAGACTGACGCGGAAATATTCGCGGCGGTTATTGACCATGTTCACGCGCCGGTCCGCAAAAGCCCTGTGGAGTGCCGCTTCCAGCTTGGGCGCGTCGTCGGAGAAGATCATGGCATGAACATCGAACATAAAGGGAACGGAAGCGTCCCCAAGCTCATAGACGCGCTCCATGGGATCCAGACGGCGGGTCATACCGATTTTGTAAACACCCTCGCCAAAGGAGCCGATGTTGGAGATGACATAAACATATCCGGCTTTTTGGTTGCTTTGACGGTAATCGATATCCTCCAGCTTTGCAGTGATATCATCGAGATGGTCGATCATGTCGTTCTGCTTTTCCAGAAGGGAAGCCCGTTCCTCGTCGCTTATGCAGGCGGCAAGCTGCAATTTGAGCTTTTCCAGCGCCTGCTGATAGTGCTTCTTTTCCTTTTCGACTTCCTTGCGAGCCGCCTCGATCTCTTTGGCGACCCTGGCTTCTTCGCGCTGCTGCTCACGGAGCGCGCGAAGCTGCTCTTTTTCCTCCTGCTTTTTGCACTGGTATTCGTAGGCCAGGGCGAGCTCATCGAGTTTGGATTGGCGGTACTGATAGGACAATGACATGCTATTTACACGACCGAGCTTATTGATGGTTTCAAACGCTTTTAGGATTCTTTCTCTGCAGCGGTCCATGTTTGAAAATTTCACATCACTAATAGCTGCGTCACATTCATTGTTAAAGGAACGGACAAAGAGCTTTTCCATATCAGCAAGCAGCTTTTTGCCCTCGGATTTACTTCCGTTGACGGTCCAGTTCGTGTCATAAATTACAGCTATGTGATCTCGGAGCATCTGCTTTTGGGCGTTGCGCAGCTCGGCAAGCCTATCTTTATAATCGTCGCTTTTTGCAAAATCAAAGCGTGGAACATACAACGAAAAGGATTCCATTTCAACGGCATCCGATACAAAAAGAAGCTGCTCTTTGCACGAGGTGATTTCGGCCTCTATTTCTGCCTTGACCTGTTTCTTTTCATCAATGGATTTTTCGATTGATGTAAGCTCCTCCTTTGCGCGGGAAAGCGTGTCAATAATAGCTTTTGCGTCCTTAAACTCCGGCGTTATTTGAGCTTCAAGAGAGGCAATCCGCTTAGTGGCTTCATGGAGTTTGCCGGAGAGACAATCAGGGCAAAGTCCATTGGCACTGACTTTCAAAAACATCCCTTTTCGGCCGCACTCAACGCACTTAGCCATTATGCTTCACCTCATTTTTCTCATTCGTCAAGATCATGATACGATCGGCCATACTCCCCTGCTCACCGGCAGACGTTATTTCCATCTCCATGGCATCGCGGCAGGCCAGGATTGCACGGTCATACATCTCCATCGTTTCATAGGCTTTGGAGAGGCGCAGGTACATGTCGGTCACATCCGGATAAACACACGGGGATTTCTCCAGCAAACTCTTTCTGGTCTCATAGTCAAAGAGCATGGGAACCAGCTGTACACCCTCGTTACAATAAGCGATAATGGTTTTAGGGTCTGCAAGCTCTGGTAAGCATGAACTGATCTCATGATAACGTGTACGGACAATGGCGTATTGGTCCTCCAATGAGGCCTGCTGTATGCGAAGCCTATGGGCTTCGGCTTCTTGTCGCTGATGTTGCAGCGCGGCGGCCTTTTCATCGCGCTCCTTCTGCCGAGCTATTCGTGCGCGTTCGGCCTCGGCAGCCTTTTGGAGACGCAGTAATTCTCTTTCCTTTTTTGCGGCTTCTTGGACTCGAAGCCTCTCCATTTTTGTGGAAGCCCTATTTATATCGGAGATTACTTTAACCCAACCCGTCTTTCTCCTTGCCATATAGCTTCTCCCTCCTGCGTTGCTTAGGAATTTACGGTTGGAGATTCAGGCAGGAACAGACAATAGGTATTTTTGCTTTTAACACGGGAAACAGACCCGGACTTTGCGGCAAAGTATAAAAACTCACTGATGTGATCTTTTAACCGGCTGTCGAATCGTTTATACAGCTCCGTTTGTGTGATACCGGGCTGCTCTTTGATCAGCTGCATGACCTGATCGGGAAGGTTGGGCAGTACATCGTTGAGAAAGTGAGCGCGCGCATCCAGCTGTTCCCTGTTTTTGATGAGATCGTCCAGCATCACTTCATACTGCTTGATCCACACAAAATCCGAATTGCGCGAATTATGGCAATGGAGATAGAGATCAGAAAAGTGTTTCCACACGGCTTTAGGCGCTGCTTTACACTCTGCAGCGAACCGATTGTAAAGATCCAGAAGTTTGTTGGCGGCCTGAATCCTGTCTGTGGCAGATAAAGAAGTATTTCTGACGGTTTTGCCAAGTTCGACCAGCTGCGACCCGTAGCGATCCTCTATCTTCTGAAACTGTTCATATGACGTCATATCGTCATAGTCATTGCTGCTTCTTCCCATTGCACAGGATACCTCCTTCAACTAAGCATTTTCAATAAATCGGATGTCACGATCGCTGAAAAAGTCATTTCGTTGCAGATGGTTAATTTCATGCAGAAATGAGCCACGGTGAGCAACACTATTCATGCGGCGGTTGATGTAGATATTGGCACGCCCATCCTCATCGATAGAAGTAAAGGCGTGGATACGGGGAGGAAGATCAATGAAGCGGACGACATAGTCCATCGGTTCAATCAGTGTCACTGGAACTTCCGCCTTTCAATGCTTCAAGGATACGTACCGCGGTTTCTATATCTTCCCGCCGCACATCGCGTGCTGCGTCAAAGAGCATACGCCGTTGTGGATCGCGGCGGAGAGATTCACGCAGGTCCCAGAGGTCATCATTGCTCGCGGCTTGTTCCTTTTCCTCCTCAACAATATTGGGAGAACGCTTTGGGTTATCGATTCTTCCAAGAAGATAATCCGAAGAAACGTTAAACACTTCTGCCATTTTTAAAATTGCATCGTGTGAAGGGTTGTAGGCGCCGCTTTCATAGTGGGAGATCGTTACTCTATTTGCACCTATTTTTTCGGCAAGTGCTTCTTGTGTTAATTTGTGCATACTACGCAGAAGTCTAATTCTGGTTGCAGTAATAGATGTGCCCATGTATTTTTACCTCCTAAGTGAAATTGTATCACAATAACTACACATCTTAAATAAACAATTAACTACATTTCTATTGACATGTAGCTAATTAGCGAATATAATGTAGCTATATAACAACAACAGGAGGCGTTGTGGTGAATTTACAGATGATCCGAAAGCAGAAGGGTATCAGTCAAACAAGGCTAGCTCAGCTTTCAGGAGTGCACCGAGTAAGCATTGTTCGATATGAAGAAGGAAGAACTACACCAAATGCGAGGAATGCCCTAAAGCTCGCCCGCGCCCTTGGCTGCACCATCGACGATCTGCTGGGAGAGAAGGAAGGCCCTAACTGCCCCACTGAAAGACCCAACGAAGGAGATGCACAAAATGGCTGACATCATGCTGCTAAGGGTTTCCGAGGAACTAAACTGCAAGCTGTGCCTGAAAGCCACGCAAATGCGCAAGACACGCAGCCAGCTTGCGGCGGCCATCTTACAGGAGTGGATTGACAACCACGCGGATGACGCCCAAGCCATGCCGGAAGGAAGCGGCGACAAGCCGCATACCATCAAGTAGATCTTGCACAGCCCGCGCGATAACGAGCAAAGGGCGTGCGTGCAAACCAACGAAAGGAGGCCTCCTCAATGCCGGCAAGGGAACCCATCGGCGTGACCGTACACCTGCCCACGAGCAAGGAGGGCATGGAGCGACTGCGCGAGCGCCTGATCGAGGTGAACAGCGATATTCTGGCGGCCGCGCTGAACGCCATCGACGCGCCGCGAGAGGTGAAGGTGGCTTATATCCGATCGCTGGGAGGGCTGGCCCCCTGGGCAAAGGCACGAAAGGAGCGCGCAAGCGCCGAACAGGAGAGATAAATCCATGTACCTCATTGAATATCAGCCGCCTACGGCGCTGAACCGCTGGCGGCACAAGCGCAGGCTGCGCAAAATGGCGGAGGAAGTGCTCCCGCGGAGCCGGGACTGGGTGCTGGTGCTCGCGGGAATCGCGGTATGGGCGGTATTTCTGACGCTGTTTGTGGGCTGGTGGACGGCATGAGCACGGCGGGAATGGCATTCGTCAAGGAACATGCCGCCGGGGAAATCAGCCCTGGACGGCTGAGACGCTATCTCTGTGATGAAGCGTGCAGCCCAGGCCAAAAGGAGGTCCGGGCGGAGGCATGCCGTAGCTGCGAAAGCGCCTGCGCCTATGGCCGCCGGTTCCTGCGGCTGCTGGATGCAGGGGAAATAACCACAGAGGGCAAGGCCGTGAAAAGGCAGATAAAGCACGGGAAGGGAGAGGCACAGAAGATGGGACAGGCCCCAAAGGAGAACGAAAGGACCGGGAAAACGCGGCAGCCCGCCCAGGAAGCAGAGCGCACAGCTAGCAGCATGGCAGGCCGTCCGGAGTGCGGAACGCGCGAAGCGCCACAAGGACGGCAGACCTCTGGCAACAGCGAGCGAATGCCGGGCATGGGACCCGGCATGGAAGCGAGCGGCAACTGTGCCGCTTACCTGCACAGCGCGGACCGCCCGGAGGGCGGAACGCGCGAACAACTGAAAGCGCCCACCGATCTGGAGATCATGGAGGCGCTGAAGGCGGAAAACGGAGAACTATTCGCAAAGCTGATGGCGGCGGAGGGCGAAAACGCCGATATGCGCATGGAGAAAGCGGCGGACGAGCTGACGATTCTCAAGCTCAAGGCGAGGCTGTACGACGTGCTACTGGGCGATCAGGAGGAAAACAGGCAATGAGCAGCATGGACAAGCGCGCGGCTCTGGTGTGGCTGATTGCCGTGGCATCTGCTATCGGTTTGTGGTTTCTGATGACGGGCGGACCCGCGCTGGCGGAGGAAATGCTGGTGGAGATCTGCGTGGAGGAAGGCAGCTATCTGAACCTGCGTGCAGGCCCCGGACTGGAGTACGACGTAGAAATGGAGTTGGGACCGGGGAACCGGCTGATCGTGCTGGAAACGCGGGGCGAGTGGGCACTGGTGGTATGGGACAAGCTGGCAGGCCTAAGCGATCCGCCCGAATCATGGGCAAATACCCAATATCTCAAGGAGGTACAAAAAAATGCGCGTACTGATCTGCGACCGCTGCGGCGTGGTGATTGAGAGGGAGGACAGAACGCAATGCCTGACGCTGACTTGCACCAGCGGGCTGAACGGCATGAAGATGATCCACCTGTGCGAGGACTGCCGGGAAGCCTTCGGGGAATGGATGGGCGAAAACGGGGAAAGGGAGGGCGCGGGCACATGAACGAAAGCATGGACCGCCTGCGGGACGAAATGGCGAAAAGGCACGACCATCCCGGCATACAGGCAGTCGGGGAATACCTGTGCCGGAGGCTGGAGGATGACGCGGAAATCGCCCCGGCGATTCTGGCGGAGGGAAAAAGCCTGACCGGCGCGTTCGGCGAGATCGAGGCGTATGCCAGGAAGCACCAGAAGGGCGGCATGTGCTATGTAACGGACAGCACTGCCTGGGAGGTGGTTTGCCGCTATTACGGCATCCCGGAGGAAGCGCCGGAAAAAGCAGAAACGCACGCGCCTGCGCAAGCGAGCGGCGGGAAGGCTGGTTGCCTTCACAGCATGAACACCGCAGGCGGGCATGCGAACCACACGTATGCGGCGCTGGATCTGGACGCGCTGCTGGGAGGGATGTGACATGGAGCTGGAGGAAGCGCTGCGCCATGCAAGAGGCATAGCCGGAGAATGCCATGTGAACAGCAGGCTGTGGGACCGCGCGGAAATGGCCGTGCCGCATTACCTGTGGACGCTGGGAACGCGTAAGGACCGCAGGGGCTGGTGCTCGGCCTGCAAACGGTGGATGCGGCTGAAGCCGGAGCGCATGACGCCGGGCTATGCTGCGTTTGACCCGTACATGGAGACGTTCGACGGCGACGAAGAACCGTTCCTGCCCGTGCTGTACAGCGGGCTGCAGGGGCACCTGTTCCGGGAGCGGTACAACGGCACGACGGACCACCTGACAACGGGCACATGCCCGGAATGCGGCGCATGGGTGCAGTTCAGAAGCATCTACAAGGGGCACAGGAGCCTGTGGGACCGGCTATTCCTGATCGAGTATGCCAAGAGCGCCCTGGAGCCGCAGAGCGCCATCGTGTGCGTGGGGCTGGAGATTGACGTGGCATGGAAGCATATGGACGGCCTGGAGCCGGACGTACCGATGGAGATCACGCCGCGCGAGCTGTGCGTGTTCCGCTACGGGCAGGGTGCGGACCGCTTTGTGCGGGAAGCGACATGGAAGGGCGACGGCTGGGAGATGCGGTGGGCGCACCGGCGCGAATGCGTGAGCGGGTTTGCGCCGGGACGGGGGCTTTATCAGCCGGGCATACAGGTGCGGTTGGACGATGAAAGCTACCGCAATGCCATAGTGGGAACACCTTTTGAGCACATTCTGGCGGACGAAGGGTTACTTCAGGAGACAGAAGCCGGTGACTATTATGACCGAATCACGTTTGCGGCGCGCGTGGCAAAGTACCCCTGCATCGAATACCTAAACCGGCTGGGCATGACGCAGCTGGCCAGACAGGCCATAGACAAGACCTGCGGAAAAACGCTGAACCTGCGGGGCCGCACCGCGCGCCAAGTGCTGCGCCTGACGGGAGACGAGTGGGCGGAGGCAAAGGGCAAGAAGCTCCGTTTGACCAGGGAGACGCTTGCGGCAAGGGCGTTCGTCCGAAAGAAAGGGCTTCGCATGAATATGGAGCTGTGCGCATGGGTCGGAGCGGAAAGAGAGGGGGTGGAAACGCTGCGAAGGCTGGCGGAAAGCCCCGTGGACGCGGTGAAGGCCGTGAAATACTGCCGGAAGAAGGACGTGCGGCTGGCGGATTACGGGGACCATCTGGACATGCTGGCCGAGCTGGGCATGGACCCGCGTGAGCACGCGATGCCGGGCGACTTTTACGCGGCGCACGGGGAGCTCGCCACGCGAATTCAGCATGTAAAGCAACGCGACAAGGATAAACGCATTGCCGACCGCATCCGGAAAGGCGAGCTGGACGCCTATTTTTTTGGCGCGCTGGGGCTGACGCTGCGGCCCCTGTTCAACGGGGCGGAAGTGGTACAGGAGGGCACGCGCCAGAGCCACTGCGTAGGCAGCTATGTAGACCAGTACGCCGGCGGCGGATGCGTGCTGTGCGTGCTGCGGGAGGACAACGCCCTGGACAGACCCCTCTACACGGTGGAGTTTGGGAAAGACGGGCAGCTGAAGCAATGCCGGGGATACAAAAATGACAGGACGGACGAGGGCAGGGAGCGCAGGAAGGACGACGAGCCAAGGCTCGCGCTGTTTTGGCGGCTGTTTGATGAGGCCCGTGGCCAGTTGGAGCGAGAACGGCAGAGCCGAAGGCGACAGCGAGCGCATGCCGGGGTAGGGGCCCCGACATGAAAGCGAGCGGCGAGAAATCCGGTTGCCTGCACAGCATGGACCGCCAAAAAGGCGGGACATGCGAACTTCGTCAGCGGGCGGCGAAGCGGAAAAAGAAACGAAAGGGGGAGGCGGCATGAACGAACTGGGCGTGCGGACCATCGGTAGGACGGAAGAGCCGACGCAACAGCGAGCGAAGGAAGGGAAGGTACCCTTCCGCGAGCGAGCGGAAATGGGGCCGGTTGCGTGCACAGCGCGAACGCCGGCGGCGGGCGTGCGGACCATCGATACCATCGCCGCGGAGATCAACGGGATCAAGGAGCAGGTGCGCGCCACGGTGGTGAGCGGCGCCATCGAGATCGGACGAAGGCTGAAGGAGGCCAAGAGCCTTGTGCCCTACGGGGAGTGGGGAGCGTGGCTGGAAAGAAGCGTGGACTATTCCGAGCGCACGGCACAGAACATGATGCGCATTGCCGACGAGTACGGAAAAACAGATCCGCAGGCGCTTGCGGATTTGAGCGTAACGCAGGCGGTGCTGCTGCTGGGCGTGCCGGCGGAGGAGCGCGGGGCCTTCCTGGCCGAAAACGACGTGCCTTCCATGAGCACGCGGGAGCTGCAAGCGCAGATCGAAGCGCTGCGGGAGGAAAAGAAAAAGATGCAGCTGACCATCGACGAGCTGATGCAGGGAATGCGGGACGGAGAGCTGACGGACGAGCTTGTGGCCTTGCAGGGCGATGTAGGCATGATGACGGACCGCGCCGAGCGGGCCGAACAGGAGCTGGAACGTTACCGGCAGGAGAGCGAATCGCGTGCGGCCAGGGCGGCGGAGGAGCTGGCCAAAGCCCGGAGCGAGCTGCACGAGGCCGAGAAACGGCATTTGGCGGCGATGGAAGTCGAGGCTGGAAAGGTAAAGGCCGGGCATGAGGAGCGTGAGAAGCTGAAAAAGGACCGGGACGAGAAGCAGCGGCAGGTGGAGGCGCTGGAGCGAAAGCTCACCCGCATGAGCGAGGAGCTGGAGGAGAGCAGGAACAAAGCGCAGACCATGGAAACCGTGCCGCCCGTCGTCCGGGAAGAGCTGGAGCGCCTTCGCGCGCAGGCAGGGCGGACGGAGGCGGAGGGCGAGCTGCGCGCGGCCTTCAACGCCCTGCGGGACGCCTTCGTCCGGTTGAAGGACGGGCTGGACGGCGCCGGAGACGGCGTAGACAAGCCGCGCTTCCGCGCGGCGTTCGTGACGGCTCTGCGCCTGATGGCCGACCAGATGGAAGGAGGCGAGAAACAATGAAGAAGTCCGAATCTCTGCGCCAGCTGGCGCTTGGGGACCGAAAATTGAGCTGGCTGGGGAGCTTCGCGGACGAGATGCAGCGGCTGGAGGAAGAAAACGAGCGGCTGATGCGGGATGTGGAGAAGTTTACCGGTGTAGGCCAGATGTACGAAAGCGAGATCACCCGGCTGGAAAACGCCATTGCCCGGCAGGCAGAACAGCTCAGGGACGCGCTGGCGCGAGCCGGGATCCCGGATGTAAAGAGGGAGTGCGATACCGATGAAACTGAAATCCGTTAGCACCTACTGTCAGTCTGCCATGAGTGCCGGGCTGATCTATACCCGCGACGAAAACGGGGAAATCATCCGGCAGCATCTTGTGTGCAGGCAGATGATCGTGCCGCTGGACGGGATGCCCGTCATAAGCGGGGACCAGCTTCCCGCCCTGCTGGACGTGCCGGAGGAGAAACGGGACGCATGGTTTGTCAGCCGGATTGAGAGGGATGAGGGCACGGGCAAGGAGCTGTCCTGGATGCTGGAGGACCGGCAGCCGGGCGACATTCCCGCCATTCTGCTGCCCATGACCCTTGCGGTGAACGACGTGATCGTGCAGCCGGTCATGGACGAGGCATGCGTGGCGCGGATGCAATTCGTGCGCGTGGATGCGCTGAAGGTGACGGACGACATCAAAAAGGAACGTACCTACGCCCTGCGAAGCAGGGACGGACGTACCGTGCTGATGGTGATGAAGGGAATGACCGCGCGGGCAGCGATCATGACGGACACGGCATGGATCAGCGAGGCGGCGAACGAATGGCTGGAGTGCCTGTCAAACGAGGCGGCGCGCGTGATGCGGGAGCGTGGGAAGGATGAATAGATGGAGAGACGGTGACCCCTACGGGCGAGCCGTACGGGAGGGCACACCCGCGTGCTGCCTGACCTGCGGATATTACCATCCGCTACTGTGGGCGCTTTGTGAAAAGGAATGCGCGGCGTTCGGCACGGTGGACGGGGTCAAGGACGGCCGTTGTGGGGCGTGGGAGCCGCGGGAGAAATGAGCGGAAATTCATTCGGATACTTGACGGAGTGGGCCGTAAAAAAGGCGGCCCACTCCGCACCCAGGATGCGGGCAAGGCCCGCTTTCCGCCTTGTAACAGCGATTAACTTTTCGCATACCTGCATAAATATGCAAGCGCTACGAGGATGGCGGAGCCGGAGGCACAGCGAGCGGAGGCGCTGAAGGAGAGCGCGTGCCCGGTGGGCACTTGGCCGCAAAGCGGACAAAGCGACCCGCAAGCGGGGAGCGAAACGAGCGGTGGGCGCGGTCAGCGCCCTCCGCGAAGATTGAGCGACCGGGAAAAGCCGGGCGATACGAATTCACTTTGGAGGGGACGGAGGGAAGCGTCAGCCCAGTGGGCTGTTGCCACCGAAGGTGGCAAAGCGACCCGAAGGAGTCAACCGAAACGAGCGGCGGACGCGGCCAGCGGCCGTCGCGACGATTGAGGTTGCGGACCTGCGGGCCCTCCAAACCTCCCCAAATGGGTTTTTAGACAACCTAAGAGGTTGCCGCAGTTTTGGCTGCGGCAACCTCTTTTGGGTTCCGGATTTCCTGTCAGGACTTCCGGATGGTTTCCGTTTCTCCGTCAGATATGGAAGAATACGCTGAACCAGCTCGGAGCGTGATAAATGATGTAGCCTGCGGGGCCCACGAAGGACCAACCCAGAAGCAGGCCGGTAGTAAAGGCGCCCACCCATACGCTGCCCGTGACCTTGTACAGTCTGCGGGAGAGATAGACCGTGACAGGCACCGCCAGCAGGAACTGATAGGTGAACTGCCAGTTGCTGAACATGGCGCCGCCGGCATGCAGCACGAGGATGTTGATCAGGGCGACCAGCCAGATGCCGACCGAGCTGAACAGCACGGTCAGCAGCTCATCCAGCCACTCCGGGATATCGGTGCGGCGGTGGTAGTTCATCATCGCGCCGCCGATCACCAGTTGCACAAACGTGAACACCATCGTCAGCAGCACATACCACCAGTGCTCGACCTTGAGCTCGTCAAAGGCGAACATCCACATCCTGTAATCCTGATTGAAGAGATACTTGATCAGGTCCAGCGTGGCATAGCCCGCAAGCACCAGGATGAAGGAAAGCAGCAGCGATTTGAGCACGCCCTTCCAGCCCAGGCCGATGTTGAGCTGCGGGAGATTCGTGTTTCCATAGCGTTTCTTGTCAATCGCGCAGCACACCGCCAGCTCGATCAGCGAGACCGCGGCAAACAGGCCCAGGAAGATCGGCGCGAGCCAGAACGCGGGCCACAGCGGGAAGAAGTCGCTGCTGTAAAGCCTGGGCGCCATGATGTTGTCATTGATCCACAGGATGATCAGGAAGCTGACCACCAGCGAGATGACGCTGATGATCCAGTAGCGCTTCTTGGAAAAGACGCGGCCGTTGGGCGCATTTTTGCCCACGCAGGCGGCGAAGAACGACGTCTTGCAAAGAATCGCTGCCAGCGGCACCAGCATGGCCAGCATGGCGCACATCGCCAGGAAGTTGAAGATTTCCCGTAGCACAAACACGGAGTTGGTCGCTTCCAGAGGCTGGGTTTCCGGGTCGCTCAGGTCGCCGCAGTTGTACTGTAGCGTCTGGGTCATAAACACCACAGCATCGGAGGTGGTTGCTACGGAGAAGAAGTTCTTGCTGTGCGTCTCGCGGTTATAGGTGACGAAACGGGCCTGACGGTTATCCATGGCCGCCTTCATCTCGGCGTTGTCGGCCACGGAATCGTCGATCGTGCCGACCACCGTGCTCTTCTGCGCCAGATCGTCCGTCGCATACCAGGTGTCGCTGCCAATCTCACCGGTCATGTACAGCCCGTCCAGGCCGTAGTCGCTGGTCACATACGCCATCGAGTCGTACGTGCCGCTCATGGTGCCGGCATTCACCTGGCAGTTGCGCTTCACGGTGTACCCCGCGACGGTGACCTCCTTGCGCGGCATGATGCGGCTGCCGGGGGTGCCGATCACCAGCACGGAGCAGATGCGGGTGTCAAACCATTCCTTCTTCTCCGCCCGGAGGTACTCGTAATACGCGAGCTGGTCCTCGCTCAAGCGGGCCTTGGCCAGTTCGTCGGCATCCATGAGGATTTCTTCCTCGGTGAAGGTCTGGCCGAACGTGTCGTAGAGGACATTGATCATCAGGTCGTTGAAGGTCAGGTAGCTGTCATCCAGCATGGTGGCGAATTCCGCCTTCATCGAGCCCATGGAGTGTCCTGCAATGCCGATGCGCGTCTGATCGACAAACTTGAAAGTTCTGAGGAATTCGACCGCGTCCAGCACGCCGCAGGAGGAACCGAAGGAATTGTACCCGTCCACGCCCTGATCGTATTCGTCGTAGGGAGGCATTTCGCTGCCGCTCGTACCGTATGCGTTGACGTTGAACACGACAAATTCACGGCGGGCCAGCTCTTCGGCAATGCCCTTGTAATTGCCCTTGTTGACGCCGCCTCCATGAACCACCACCACCGCCGGCAGCTGGTCCTCGTCGCTCACACCGGCGGGATAGTACAGATCGCCTTCCAGCTTTGCCCCGCGCGCGTCAATGGTTATCTTCTGCACCTTGATGTGCCCGCCGGACGTGGTGATCAGCTGCGCACAGCAGCTGAAAACCAGGATGGCCGCTACCAGAATCAGAAACAGGTGCCAGCAGCCGGCTTTCGTTTTGAGGGTCAGCCAGTTCTTCTTTTCCATTTTCAACCCTTCCCTTTTGCTTGCTCTCCGGATGCGCGATTTATGCATCCTTTTGCACCTATTATACATTCCGCAGAATATATCATCAATATATTTGGAATAGAAAGATTGACAAATTTCATGCAAATCGTTATAATAGGCACGTAGGCTGTACTTTTTGACCGAATGCTTCCATTTTGATACTTTCATGCCAAAGAAGGGAATATGCATGGATAATGAATGGATGGGAAGATACCGCCCGCTGGTCGCCGCCCTTGTGCGGCACGTCAACGTGATCAGCAAGCTCAATGAGGACTTCCGCATTGAAATCGGCGACGGCGTCTCTATCGACCGGCTTTCGTGGCAGATTATAGAATACTTCGTGGAGCATTCCGACAACACCTACAACATGATCGACATTTCGATGAAGCTGGGAATTCCGCAGAGCTCCTTTTCCAAAAAAGTCAAGCAGCTCAAGGAATACGGCTTTCTTGACCGCTTCATTGCGGAAGGCAACAAAAAGGAAATCTTCATCCGGCCGACGGAAAAGGCGATTCGCTTTTACAAGCAAAATACGTTAGACCATGTCAGCAAGCATTTTTTCCCGTTTTTTGAAAAGCTGGACCGCTTTTCGGACGAGGACATCGCCGGGATGACCGAGGCCATCGAGACCCTGACGGACAATTGCAAAGCAACGGAACCGCAGCCACCCAAAATGAAATACATCAAATTGGATTGAGCGGCTGCGCAAGGGTGCATTTTCCGATCTGTTTGTCATGCAAAAAAGAAGCTTCCCGCTTTTACACGCGCGCTGTTCTCAGGTAAAAAACAGAGCGCGGATGTCCTCCTCCGTCAGGCTTCGCAGCTCGGTTTCGCCCGCCATGACCACGCGGTCAAACACGGCGCGCTTGCGCTTGCTCAGGTCGGTCACCTTTTCCTCGATCGTGCCCTGGGCAATCAGCTTGACCACGTCCACATCGTGCGTCTGGCCGATGCGGTGCGCGCGGTCGGTCGCCTGATCCTCGGCGGCGGGGTTCCACCATGGGTCATAATGAATCACCAGGTCCGCGCCGGTCAGATTCAATCCCGTGCCCCCGGCCTTCAGCGAAATCAGGAATACGCGGCCCTCGCCTCCATTGAAGCGGTCGCATAGCTCCTGACGCTTGTCGGGGCGGGTTTCGCCGTCTAGGTAAAGCGTCTGAATTCCCTCTCGCCCCAGGCGTTTGCGAATCATCTGCAACATGCCCACAAATTGCGAAAAGATCAGCATGCGCCGCTTGGAAGCGATAGCGTTGTGCACGATCTGCACCAGCAGCTCCAGCTTGCCGCTGGTGCCGTCGTAGTCTGGCAGAAACAGCTTGGGATGGCAGCACACCTGCCGCAGCTTGAGCAGAATGCTAAGCACCTGCATGCGCGCGCGGGGCAGCGCGCCCTCCGCCAGCGCCTGCCCCACGTGCTCGCGCAGCGTCAGCATCAAGCTGTCGTAGACCTGCGCCTGTTCGGGGGTCATGGCGGCATAGACGTATTCCTCGCGCTTCTTGGGCAGGTCAGCCAGCACCTCGCTCTTGAGGCGGCGCATCAGGAAGGGGCGGATGCGCTCGCGCAGCTCGTCGGCCCGCTCGCCTCCGCCATAGCGGCGCAGAAACGCCGCCTGCGTGCCCAGGTAGCCCGGCAGCACAAAGTCAAAGATGCTCCACAATTCGCCGGTATGGTTTTCCATGGGGGTGCCGGTCAAGGCCACGCGCACCTGCGCGTCCAACTCCTTGGCGGCCACCGCCCCCTGGCTCTGGGCGTTTTTCACGCTCTGCGCCTCGTCCAGGATGGCAAAGCGCAGGGGGATATCCCGCAGGTGCTCGATATCGCGCCGCAAAAGCGGATAGCTGGTTAGCACCACGTCCACCGACGGGTCGCGCTTGATCTCCTCGATGGCGCGGCGCCGTTCCTCCCGCGGTCCGCTCACCACGCGCACCACAATCGCGTCGTCAAAACGCTTGAATTCGGCCAGCCAGTGATAGGTCAGCGACGTGGGGGTGACGATCATGCTCTTCATTTATTTCGGCACGTCGTGCTCTTCTTCGTCCGATTCCGGAATACAATCGGGCAGCGGCGAATATGATTATTGCGAGAGTGTGGTTGCCGAGCTCGAGCGCAAACTGAGCGAGATCGACGGAGTGGGCGAGGTATCCGTGCTCGTCAATTGGACGGACTCCGTAAGCGCCGACGGTTCGGAAAGCTCGTTTCCCAAGCCCGAAGGGGTAATAATCATCTGCGACGGAGGAAACGATATTTCTGTAAAATTAAAGCTGATTTCGTCGGTTGCGTCATATTTCGGAATCAGCGAAAATAAAATTAATGTACTGGCGAAAGCAACGATACAAAAATAATCTTTCGGGGGTAACCAATTATGTTAGGCAAAAAGAAAAAGATCTTCATCTTGACGGGCATGATAGCGCTTCTCGTGCTTACGGGCGTGCTCAACATCGTGCTCAACCTCACGGCGACGAACCCGTCCGACGACGCGAACGCCGGTACCACGTACACCGACTTCTTCTCGGCGTACAGAACCGACCGCACGGCTTCGCGCGAGGAGGCGATGCTCTATTACGACGAGATCATCGCGTCGAGCGAGTATTCCGCCGAAGCGAAAGCGAAAGCCGAAGCCGCCAAAATAGCGCTCACCGAGAGCATGGAAACCGAACTCGTGCTCGAAGGGCTGATAAAGGCGCTCGGATTCGAGGACGCCGTCGTCACGAGCACGACGGAGAATATCAACGTCATCGTCAAGTGCGGCGAGATGACGGGCACGCAGGCGGCCCAGATTCTGGAGATAATCGTCACCGAAACGGAAACGAACGCCACAAATGTCAGAATAATTCCGACAGAGTGACGAAAAAGATTGAAAAATCCGCATCGATATGATATAATCGTCATGATCGGTGCGTAGCCGGGACACGGATTCCGCGCGGCATTGTACGCGCGGAATTTTTTTATCGGAGGAAACTGCCGCATGGGTAGAAGCGCGGCGAGAGAATCGCTGTTCAAACTTATTTACGAATACAACGTCAGGAAGGAGAGAGACGACCTGACTCTTTCGCTTTTTCTGCACGGCCTTCCGGACGACGACGCCGCATATCTGGAGTCGTCGTACAACGGAATTCTCGAACATGCGGACGAACTCGTTTCGGTCATAGCCGGCCACAGCAACGGGTTTGCCCGCGACAGGATATATAAAGTCGATCTCGCCATACTCATGGTGGCGGTGTACGAAATTTATTACCGCGACGATATTCCGCAGGCTGTAAGCGCCAACGAGGCTACCGGGCTTGCGAAAAAATATTCCACGGACAAGAGCTGGTCATTTGTGAACGGACTGCTCGCGTCGGTCATAAAGGAGAAAAACAAAGATGTCAGCTGAAATCATCGACGGAAAAGCGCTGTCAGCGTCGCTGCGCGGCAAAATTACCGAAAGAGCGGAACGGTTCGAAAAAACATACGGCCGCAAAGTCGGACTGGCGGTTATCAAAGTGGGCGCCAATCCCGCCAGCGAAGTCTATGTGCGCAATAAGATAAAGGCCTGCGCGGATACGGGCATACGTTCGTTTTCCTACGATCTGCCCGAGGAAACGGAAGAAGGCGATATAATATCGCTCGTCCGCCAGCTCAATGCCGACGCGAGCGTGGACGGCATACTCGTACAGCTTCCGCTGCCCGCCGGAATAAACGAAAAGCGCGTGCTTGCTGAAATCGCGCCCGAAAAGGACGCCGACGGTTTTCACGTCGTAAACGCGGGCGGGCTTATGCTCGGTCTGCCGTGCACCAAGCCGTGCACGCCTGCCGGCATAATCGAACTGATAAAATCGACGGGCACTTCCATAGCAGGCAAGAATGCCGTCGTAGTCGGGCGCAGCAACATAGTGGGCAAACCCGTGGCCATGATGCTGCTGGCCGAGAACGCTACCGTGACTATATGCCATTCCAGAACCGCGGATCTCGCGGCTCATACGAAAAACGCAGATATTCTCGTTGTCGCTGTAGGTATAAAAGAGTTTATTAAAGGGGATATGATAAAGCAGGGCGCGGTCGTCATCGACGTGGGTATGAACCGGGACAACGGCAAGCTGTACGGCGACGTCGAGTTTGCCGGCGCAAGCGAAAAGGCGTCCTATATCACTCCCGTTCCGGGCGGCGTAGGGCCCATGACTGTCACCATGCTGCTGTGCAATACCGTGGACGCGGCGTTCAGATGCAAAGGAAACTGACAGTATCCCAACTGAATAAGTATATAAGCGGCGTGTTCGACGACGAACTCGTGCTGCACGACGTCACCGTCTGCGGCGAAGTGTACGAGTTCCGGCGCTACGGCGCGCGTACGTTCATGACGCTGCGCGAGGGCGACTGCACGCTTCAGTGCGTGACATTCGGCACGGCCGCCGGCATTGCGGAAGGCATGAACGTCGAAGCGCTCGGCACGGTTACTTTTTATG
>ERZ779866.1654-NODE-1654-length-21950-cov-9.356428_pt1 | contig 21950 bp, 19 predicted proteins | sample MGYA00511248_ERZ779866 | MGnify/ENA primary metagenome ERZ779866 (study PRJEB29588, sample SAMEA2155758) | human gut metagenome | biome: human gut; feature: human-associated habitat; material: faeces | place: Denmark | collected 2008/2010 ... | reverse complement strand
AAGAAATAAAAACAAAAGCAAAAAAAATAAAAAAATTCGTTTGTTCTATTGACATTTCATAAAAAGTGGTGGTACTATTATGCACAAAATTTTTATGTATAAATACAGGCATCAAAGGAGGATGTGGAACAATGTGTGGAATTGTAGGATTCATCGGAGAACAGCCGGCAGCGCCGATTCTTTTGGAAGGGCTTTCAAAGCTGGAGTACAGAGGGTATGATTCGGCGGGAATCGCGGTTCGTAATGAAAAGACGGATAAGATCGCGATAGTAAAGGCAAAGGGGCGTTTGAAGATCCTTGCAGAAAAAACAGATAACGGGAAAAGTGTGCGAGGCACATGCGGGATCGGTCATACACGATGGGCCACTCACGGCGAACCTTCCGAGAATAATGCACATCCTCACTGCACGGATGATAAATCCGTTGTTCTTGTGCATAACGGGATTATCGAAAACTATCAAGAATTAAAGACAAAGCTTCAGAAAACGGGATATACGTTTTATTCACAGACAGACACGGAAATCGCGGTAAAACTGATAGATTATTATTATAAGAAGACCGGAACACCTCTTGAGGCGCTTACAAGGGCTATGCTTAGAATAAGAGGATCATATGCTTTCGGAGTGATGTTCCGCGATTGTCCGGGCAGATTGTTTGCGGCCAGAAAAGACAGCCCGCTTATTATCGGAAAGAGTAAAAAAGGCTGCCTGATCGCGTCAGACGTTCCGGCGATTCTGGATCGTACAAGAAACGTATATTATATAGGCAATCTTGAAATAGCGGAGATGACTTCGGAGGAAGTGCATTTTTATAATATCGACCGGGAAGAGATACAAAAAGAAATGACAGAGATCAAGTGGGATGCCGAGTCAGCCGAAAAAGGCGGGTATGAACACTTTATGTTAAAAGAGATACATGAGCAGCCGAAAGCCGTTCAGGATACTTTGGGTTCTGTCATAAAAAATAATTGTATTGATTTATCATCAGTTGAAATTACAGAAGAAGAAATTCGGAAATTTGAACAGATATATATTGTTGCATGTGGTTCAGCTTGGCATGTTGGAATGGCAGCGCAGTATGTGATAGAGGACTTGGTGGATGTTCCAGTAAGAGTGGAGCTTGCATCTGAATTTAGATACAGAAAAATGCCAATAAATAAAAATTCATTGGTTATTGTCATCAGCCAATCGGGGGAAACAGCAGATACTTTAGCAGCTTTGCGTTTGGCAAAGGAAAAAGATATAACAACTCTGGCAATCGTAAATGTGGTTGGCAGCAGTATTGCTCGTGAGGCAGATAAAGTATTCTATACTCTTGCTGGTCCGGAAATATCAGTGGCAACGACAAAGGCTTACAGCGCTCAGCTTGTAGCAATGTATTGTCTTGCTGTTCAATTTGCCAGAATTAGAAATACCATTACAGAAGAGCAGTATAGTAATTACATTACTGAGTTATTGACAATTCCAGATAAGATTCAGAAAATCTTGCAGGATAAGGAAAGACTGCAATGGTTTGCTGCGAAATATGCTAATGCACATGATGTGTTCTTTGTGGGCAGAGGAATTGATTATGCGATTTCCCTGGAGGGTAGTTTAAAGCTGAAAGAAATTTCTTATATTCATTCTGAAGCATATGCAGCCGGGGAATTAAAGCATGGTACAATCAGTCTGATCGAGCCAGGAACATTGGTAATTGGTGTATTGACACAGAGTGATCTTTACGAGAAAACCATCAGTAATATGTTGGAGTGCAAGAGTCGTGGTGCGTATTTGATGGGACTGACAACATATGGAAAATATGAGATTGAAGATCAAGTAAATTTTGCAGTTTATGTTCCGAAGATAGATGAACACTTTGTAGGAAGTCTGGCAGTTGTTCCGTTGCAGCTAATGGGATATTATGTCAGCGTGGCTAAAGGGTTAGATGTAGACAAACCTAGAAATCTGGCAAAAAGCGTTACTGTAGAATAAGATATGAATACTCTGGCACTGGTGGTTGCCAGAGTATCGGTATAATATGATTGGATTGACACGAAAAAAGGAGAAAGTATGAAAGTATGGCTTAAGGCAGGTGTGATTATATTTTATGTTTTGGGATATTGTTTTTTGAGAAAACGTATGCGGAGGGATATAGTCAAATTATTTAAAGCATACATGCTATTGATGATTTTTTTGCTTTCGCTCTTGCCGGAACCATTTATGCTGAAGCATTTAGGGATAACACTTCGGGCGGATACCCTGGTGCTATGGATGGCAGGGATAGAGGCAGTGGATGCATGGGATGAATATAAAAGAGAGAAGAATAAAAATAAAAGCAATCATGGCAGTGGTGTAAAGAAAAATGGGAAGAACAAAAAAGAAACCAGGGTATGATCAGAACAGAATAATGGAACAGTTCCAGAATTGTATTGTAGAAGCATATACTTCGGGAATGATTGATGGATCAGGTATTTCGTTAAGGCAAGTATCAGAAGAATTTGGCATTACATTGATGAAAACACGAAAAATATTGATTACTGCAGGTGTATATCATACTGAGAACAGTGAGAAGATTAACTCAATGCGAGAGCAGGGAATGAGTATTCCGGAAATAATGAAAGCAACTGGTTTGAGCAAGTCGTCTGTACATTCCTATTTGCCATATACTAAAATAATCTACAATGTAGATGAACTTAGTCTTTATGCAGAGCGTTGCAGGATGTATAGGAAAAGAAAGCAAGCCGTTGAGCAATTACAGATATGTAAGGAGGCTTCCTTGGAATGTGTGGAGAAGTATCTGTGGAGTACGATTGAAATTTTTTCTGGATATTCCTTTACAACGGTAAAAGGATTACGATTTCGGTATGCTGTAAACGGAAATGAAATACAGATTAATCGAAAGAAAAAATCTATAACGAGAAGTAGTGTGAAAGTTACTCTAAAAGTGACGTTGGAGGAGAAAGGAAATATAAGCGGACCGAAAAAATTAGAAGTATTTGGTGCCAGTTATTTATATTCGATGTTCTTGAGATTTGGGTTGATTGATACAGAAAGGAAATTGAATGGATATTTACCAGATATGGACAACATATAATAGGCAATGGTCAAGATATGAAATATTAGCTTTTGCGGGAGTATTGATACTGGTATGTACAGCAATGGCAGTGTGTGTACACAGAAAGAAACTGAGCATAATTCAGGCAGTAGCAGTATTGGCATTGGTGGTGTTCTTGGGAATTGTGTTTGGCTCAACTGTATTTACCAGGACAGGAACTATTCGGCAGTATGAATTAGTACCATTCTGGTCATGGAGAGATATTATTCGTTACCATGATTGGACATTATTAAAAGAGAATTTGCTGAATTGTATATTGTTATTGCCAGCCGGAGTCTTGCTTCCCATAATTGCAAATCATAAGATAAAGTGGTATCAGGCTCTGGCTGTAGGAATATTGGTATCAGCAATAATAGAGTTTAGCCAGTTGATTTTTATGCGTGGCTTATTTGAATGGGACGATATGATTCATAATGGACTGGGCTGTATGATTGGCTGCCTTTTTGCAAATATTTTCAGGAAAAAGAAAAATAGGGATTGACGAACATATGTTCTAATAGTATAATCATAAATGTGAAAGGAAACAGGAGGTCAGCCCTGTTCCCTAGCATGAAATCTATTGGATGAGCAACAGTAAAATACTGTTTCGGGATGGCTCGTCAAAACTCATCAGCGGTTTTCTTTCCCTTATCCGTATGAGTGATTTTATATTACTTGGAGGACTGGAGATGAGATCAGATTTGAAAACAGATTATATACAGAGAGATACAGAGAGAGCAGGACAAACAGAAAAAGCATTATATTTATTGAATACAATCAGTGCTATTACAGATCGGGGAAATAATGCGGAGGTCAGACGTAAAAAGGATGGCTCTTTGACTGTATATGAAGTAAAAAAGAATATCGTAACCGTTTAATAAATTGGTATTGAGCGAAGGACTAATAGGAGTCAGAAACATTCAGAAAAAAGGATGTTCCTGGCTCCTTTTTTGTTATTCTGATTCAGATGCATCTTTCGGTGCAGTAGGAGCAGTAAGGCAGTTTTTCAGGATGCATGATAACTCACGATCATCTTCGTGAAGAATATGGTATGTTTTTTCAAGGGAAGATACGTTAGATAATTTTGCCAGTTCTTTTATTGATATGGACAGAGGAATATCTTCCTTTAATGTACCTTTCGGTAAAGCATAGTATACTTGAGCAATATTCAAATAATTTTCAAGATTTGTGCGGAAAGCCGGATCAAAATCTTCCTGCTTCAAAAGCGTGTCTACAGTTTCCTTTTTAATAATGATATGCTTTTCCTGTATTCTGAGAAGCCCCTCGATTAATGATTGGGTATCAGGATCTATCACAGGATATTGCTGCATATTACATAAACAAAAACGATGGATAGCTGGATGGCGGATACGTCCGGATGAAGCTGTAGCAGCGCAACCTACAACACAGGCAAGTTCTTTGTTGTTAAGATTGCCATGATTGAAGACCATAAACCACATATCTCCGTATTTACTACAAACAAGTCGGCAGAACATCTGACTGTTAGAGGAATAGATTAACGTACCCTCGTAATGCTTGGAAAAAGGAGAACCCTCTGTAGTTAAATCGCCTGAATCAATATCGAGAATTGCAGAACATTCATGCATGGAGTTGAAATCGCCCAATTTAAGGACTCCATGTACTAAAGTCTGGTCAGCATGGTCTTCCGGGTAAGCTGATGTTGGCAGATAAAAGACATGGTAGTTTCCCGTATAACCGTTGTAAGCTGGATTGTCAATTTCATAGACAAGACGTTGCTGCCCATTCTCTGCTGATGTTTTTGCGATTTCGATGGAATGAAATACAGCATTTAAGTTTAAATCCAAACCATCACATACTTTTAATAAAGTAGATAATGTAGTAGAAGATGGGGTTTTAAACATTTTGTCAATCGTTCGAGGGGACATTTTTCCAGATCTTTTTGCACATATCTCTGCGAGATCGCGAGAGGTCATGGATTTATCGACCATAATGGCTTCAATATAGGCAACGATTTTTTGGAGGATTTCTTGATTGTTCATGGCACAGGACTCCTTTCAGGAAAAGAGAAATTAATGGTTAAGTCTATAGTATCACAAACAGAAAGAAATGAAAATAATAAATGTGCAAAAAAATGCACAAAAAAATATTCAGTATGCAATGAACTACTATGTTAAATGATTGACACGCGAAATAATGCAATTTGCACAAAAAAACGCACCATAACACATTAGTTATAGTGCATATTGACAATAAATGGCAGTAATGCTATAATGTAAAAGACCTACTCCCCTGGCAAGGGAGTAGGTCTAAAAAACGCTTATACAGACAAAATCGACATCAACCCTCTGGTCTAGTCCGATTGGCAGTCGGATTTTATGGGCTTGGTGTCGGCTTTATCAGTACTATTTCATGTTGTACAAGACATCGGCTAGATTCCGAATACTAATGTGTCATTACTGAGCAATCGTTGATTCGCTCCCTCTAGCTTCATTCTCCATATGCCCATTTTTCAATGGTTATAGGAAAACTTGTCAAATACAACGCTCATTAGTATATCATGCAAAGAAAATGAAGTCAAGTTTTTTTGACGAGAAACATATTAAATTTGTGTGAAAAATATGTAAAATAGATACAATTTCTAAGGCTAACATAGCTTGGAAGATAGAGAAGAATGCGAGAATACATTATGAAGAAAAAAAAGAAGAAGATAGAAACGGTGCGTCTGATAACATTCGACCAGGTTGTTATCGACGTTGTAGGTGGAACTGTTTCGACAAGAAGAGAAATACTTGAAAATTTTATAGTAGCAAACAACGAAATGATGACGGTAGTTGGGGGAAACTCTCTGTCAAGATTGGGGAAGAATCTGGCAGCAGAAAGTTACGTGTTAAGGATAAACAGGGGAAAATCCCTCTGTAAGAATGATACGGGATAAAGCCACAAAAGGCATAAAAACTACTTTTTCTGGAACGGATTATGTGTATGAAATAGCCGGAATAGAAATGCAAGTCATTTCGTCCGGCTAAAATTGGCTGTATTTTTAATGATATATGACGCACAAAATCTGTTCAGAAAGGGGTGAGTTATCTTGGAGTCGGCTGGGAAAAGGTTAAGAACACGTACAGATATTGGAAAAGATATAGAGCGTTGTCTGGATGACTTAAAGATAACACATGCCGAACTTGCAGAGATGCTCAACGTTTCTGACAAAACTGTTGACAGAATGATTGGAGGAAAGGGACCTACTACTAAATATGCTTCAGCTTTAGCAAAGGTTACTGGTAAGCCTGAATCATGGTTTAAGGAAAATATTACATGGGAGGAGTGCGGAAAAGAAGAGGTTACGTCTGTTCATTTTGAAGCTAAAAATGTGACAGAAGAAGATAAGGAATTTTTGGAAAAAGCGTTTGCATTTGTGGAAAGAATGTATAAAATTCCGGACAAGAATCTTAGAAATAAACTGATGGAAAATGCAGAAAAGAATTTTGAGGGTAGTATGGAATTAATAGAATTGATGAATGGAAAAGTAAGTTGATGACGATCATTACAGGATAATCTGGGTGGTCGTTTTTTTATGCCCAAAATTCGGACAGTTTTGTCCGTCGTTTCGGCTTAATTCGGACAGTACTGGGCTGGTTGTTTGAGGGGAGAATTGATACCATTAATACATCGAACAGAGAGGAGGCAAACAGAAATGAGTAAGGATGAGTATTTAGAGTTTATCACACATCAGCCCTATGACGCAATGGGAGATTTTAGTTTCCTTTTGGATGAAAAGTCTGATAAGGCTGAAAACACTATGGTAGAAAATGAAAACATGAACGCTGATTAATCTGCGTACAGGGAGTGTTCCTGTATAGCTGGTTGATACATAAAGCAGCAAGGAGAGGCTTCGCAAGTCGCTCGGTATAAAAAAAACCGGGCAGATCGGAGTCTTTTTTTGCTGCTTTTTTTGTCTGCTGACAGCCCGGAGCCGAAAGGCAGAAAGGCGGTTGTCATGCTGACACTTAGAAAACTGAAAGAAATGGTGGAATCTCCAAAGAAAGGCGAAAAGAAACCGAGTTGTAAAAGTTTACGAGAGGGAAAATGCCCGGTTGTTGCTCAGAAGATTATTCAGAACGAGGTAGGCGTGGTCACGATCACTGTTTACAAGAACGGATATGTGGTCTATCAGGCACAGAACCGGGTAACAGTATTTCCTATCGAAGATATTTCTGGTTATCGCTATTCTTCTGTGGCAGGAAATGGATATGGATGTGATCTGACGGAATCTTACTTTGAAGAGGCTGAGTGGTATCTGCGTTTTGTTCTTCGAGGAGAAGATCGCCTGAGCATCAATCTGGATAGCTGCAATCAGAAACGTTGTATCTCCTTATCTTCGGCTATGGAAGAAATGCAGCTTGGAGAAAGCACTGCACCGGACATGGAGGAAATGATTGTTCAGCAGATGATGACAGAAAACATGATGGACATGCTGACGGATAAGCAGAAGGAACTTATTTATGCCCTTTATTTTGAAAAACAGACTTTTCAGGAATATGCCGATATTCATGGAATCAGTTCAGCAGCAGTCAACAACATGAGAAATAAGGCAGTTGCCAAGCTGAGAGCCAGTTTAGAAGAACTCTCAGAAAGCAATGAGAAAAAGAAACTGAGAAAAAAATAAAAAAGTTTGCAAAAGAGGGTTGGTAAACACCCTCTGCCGAGCTTTATAGGTGAAGGGTTAATTCTTCAAAAAGAAAAAGCCCGGACTTGTACCTTGACAATTTCATATAGATAGCAAGAGGGGATACCCGGAAACTCAGCTACGCATAATAACCAGCGGCCAGGATTCGGAGAGAACGTGAAAGGGAAACGGCTGAAAGGCACTTTTACAAGGAACGGCCTCTTGCGGCTTAAATGCTTGATCCTTATTAAAACTGTTATTTCCATTTATTGGAGATGACAGCAGATACCATGTGGCGGTGCTTCGCTTAGTGCAGGTGCCGCCATATGCATGTGCTGTTATCTTTTCAGAAATGTACAGGTATCAGTAACAAAAACATCGGGAGGTGGTTCTAATGATTGAATAGTGCAGGTACAGACCTGCTGAAAAGAAAAACGATGATAAGTGAAGAAAGAGAGGATTAAGTCAAAATGAAAATGAAGTTCAAAAGATTCCTATCAGGAGTCATGGCAGTTGCTACATTAGCATCTGTAATCGTTCAGCCGGTAGCTGTTTCAGCATCGGAATTAGAACCGGAAGAAATACCGTTTGAGCAGCAGTATCCGGAATTAACAGAGGTACAGGATTCTCTTGATCCGGATGAAGTTGTGGTAGCAAATGACATTGAGATTGCTTATGGAGATGAATTTGAAGTGGAAGTTAATCTGTCAGGTATTGATGGAGTGGATGAGAGTAAAATGAAAATTTTATTCCATGAAGCAAAGAATGCGGATGGAGCTGATTTTGATACAAATACACCGGATACCTACAAGGCAGTATATGCGGTAGAGCCGGTAAGCGGTCATCCGTCTTACAGAATCAGCAGAAATATCACTGTAAAAGAGCCTGAAACAGAAACGCAGTCAGAGAGTTCTTCTGAGATTGCAGTTGACGATGACAGCGGTACTGGAGATACAGAGCAGAGTGATGACGATTCAGAGTCGCACCAGGAAAATACAGTTGATACGGAAACTGAACTTACGGTGTCTGAAGTGCTGGAACAGGCAGAAACAAATGGAATTGATCTGTATGCAATGGATGCAGGAGAAACCGTAACCTTTATGGCTTCTGCAGGAAATGCAAGAAGTTCACAGCAGGTTTCTGTTACAAGGGGAACCATGTATCGTTACGCAGATTATGGATATGGTAGCTACCTTACTTATCAGTATACTGTGAAATTTGGTAATGTATCTGCCACAGCATACTGTGTACAGCCATCCAAGCCGGGACCAGGAAGTGGAACTTATACAATTAATAAGGTAGGAGATGGAAAAGCACTTGCTAAGGTATGTTATTATGGCACAAAAGCTTCTGGAGATGATGGATTTTTCACAGAAGAGAATGGATATGGAAATTTAAGTGCCGGAGCCAGATTTATTCTGGTACACCTTGCAGCATCTTATGCAAATGGTAGCGGGGACGCTTTTTCAGGTGCAAACAGCACTGCACAGAATCTTGCAAAGAAACTTTATAATTATTGCGTTTCTCAACCGGATATTCCATCAGTGGCAATGTCTTTTTCAGATGCAAACGTAAAAGCCTATGTAGACGGTAACAGTCAGAGAACAAAGGATATAACGTTTAAGGCAGATGCATTACAGACAATTACTATGAAACTTCCGGCAGGTGTAAAACTTCATAACCTGTCAACAGGAAAAACAAGTAAAGCTGGAGCAAATGTAGAAATCTGCGGTGGTACGAAGTTTTATCTGTCAGCACCACTGACACAGGTAAGTGATGTGGCAGAGAGCTGGTCTACAACAATGAAAGGAAGCATTACTAAAGATTATTCAGCTTATAAGATTTCTACAGGATCTGGAAATCAGGATCTGGCATTGGTGTTTGGCGAAGGCGTGGATGATGAAAAATACGTGGATTTTAAAGTATCCTGGATTGAACTTGCAACTGTAGAAGTTATGAAGAAAGATTCAGCAGCAGATGTAAACCTTGCAGGAGCAGTGTTTGGTATTTACAGTGATCCAGATTGCAAAAATCTGATTACTACAATGCCGGAAACAGACAGCAATGGCAAATCTTCTGCAACGATTGTAAAAACACAGGATACTGTATATCTGAAAGAAATCTCAGCACCGAAAGGTTATGTGGTAAATACAACCGCTTACAATGTGAAGCTGGTAGCAAGTAAGACCACGACAACAACGGTACCGGATAAAGAGCAGCTTGGCGAATTGACTGTATATAAAGAAGGACAGGTTCTTGCAGGGGCAGATGTCAGCGAGAATGGTACAGTATTCCAGTATGAAAACAGACGTCAGAAAGGTGCTGTTTATAACGTATATGCCGGAGAGGATATTTTCTCTGCCTATGGTGCGAAGATTTACAGCAAAGGCGATCTGGTAAAAGAAAACCTTTCTACAGATGAAAACGGTGCTTGTATCCTGAAAAATCTGCATCTTGGAACTTATGTTGTCAAAGAAATGCAGGCACCAGAGAATTTTTATAATGCTGGAGAGAAAAAAACAGTCACACTTTCCTATGCAGGACAGAATGCGGAAGTAGTCTTTTCTGATGTGACATTCACAAATGACAGACAGAAAGCTGATGTGAGTGTTGTAAAGAAAGACAAGGATACAGAAAATCCATTGTCAGGTGGCGTGTTTGCTATGTATGCAGGCAGTGACATTACTGATGCAGATGGAACTGTGGTAGTGAAGAAAGGCACACTGATTGAAAAGGCAACAACCGGAGCAGATGGAAAAGCGGCATTTACCGCAGATCTTCCGATTGGATTTTCTTATGTAGTCAAAGAGGAACAGGCACCACAGGGATATTTGAGAAATTCTAAAGATGTTTATACATTTAAGTTCTCATATACCAGTGACAGCGAGCCGAAAGTTTCATTCACTCATACATTTGTAAATGAAAGAGTCAAAGCTAAGATTTCTCTGGAAAAGAGAGATGCGGAAACGAAACAGGCAGTTGCACAGGGAGATGCGACACTGGAAAAAGCAGTTTATGGACTGTACGCCCGTAATGATATTGTTCATCCGGACGGAATTACCGGTGTGATCTATAAAGCAGGGGAGCAGGTGGCTACTCTTACAACAGATAAGAATGGACAGGCTTCTGTGGACGGATTATACCTTGGAGATTACTATGTGAAAGAGATTAGTCCGTCAGTAGGTTATCTGGCAGATGAAACAGAACATGATCTGGTCTGCAATTATGAAGGCGATCTGGTAGCAGAGGTAAAACGTGACTGTACTTCATTAGAGCAGGTAATGAAACAGCCATTCCAGATTATTAAAGCTGCCAATAATGGTAAAACAGACGCTGATTTGTTAAAAGGTGCCGGATTTACGGCATATCTGGAATCTTCCCTGACGAAGAAAGCAGACGGAAGCTATGATTTTGCTTCTGCGACACCAGTTGTGATTGGGGAGAATGGTGCAACAGAAATGTTCACAGATGAAAAGGGTTATGCTTGCAGTATCGCACTTCCATATGGAACTTATATTGTGCGTGAAACTACAACACCTCACAATTATACTCCGGTAGATGATTTTACGGTGCGTATCACTGAGAATAATCCGAACCAGCCACAGACGTGGAGAGTACTTCTGGATGATGAGTTTGAAGCGAAGCTGAAAATCATCAAACAGGATGATGAAACTAAGAAACCAGTATTACAGAAAAATACAGAGTTTAAGATTTATGACCTGGATCATAAGAAGTATGTGGAGCAGGTTACAACCTATCCGACAACGGTTAAGCACAAATCTTATTTTACAGATGAGCAGGGATATTTGATTCTTCCGCAGAATCTGAAAATCGGAAATTACCGTATTGAGGAAGTAAATGCCCCGTTCGGTTACACGCTGAATAAAAATTATTATGAGGTAACAGTTGATTCTAATACTGCATATCAGATGGATGGAACTTCCGGGGATGTGATCATTGAAGTAATTTATGAGAACCATCCAGTTAAGGGAGAACTGACTATCGTGAAAAAGGGCGAAGTTCTGGAAGGATTCAAGGATGATTTTACATATCAGACAGAAAATCTGGAAGGAGCAGAGTTTGCTATTTATGCTGCGGAGGATATTTATACTGCTGACTTCCAGAAAGATGACAATGGAAATCGTATTCTGGAATATGCAGCCGGAACACTGGTGAAAACTGTTACAACCGATAAAGATGGAAAAGCGGTCTTGAAGAATCTTCCGCTTGGAAGTTATAAGATTGTGGAAACGTCTGCGCCAACAGGATTTGTTTTAAACAGCGAAGCACAGACAGTCACTTTTACTTACAAAGATCAGGAAACACCTGTCATTGAACAGACAGCTACTTTTGAGAATGAACGTCAGAAGGTAGAAATTTCGGTGGTAAAACAGGATGCTGATACAGAAAAAGCAGTTGCAGGGGCAGAATTTGGACTTTATGCGAAGAATGATATGGAAGCTCATGGAACTGTGATTGTGAAAGCAGACACACTTCTTGGAAAAGCTGTTTCCGGAGAAGATGGAAAAGCTGTATTTACACAGGATCTGCCATTTGGAGAGTATTATATCAAAGAACTGGCAGCGCCGAATGGCTATGTATCTTCAGATGAAGTTCTGGAAGTAAAAGCAGAGTACCAGGGACAGGATGTTAAGGTCGTGCAGTTATCGTCTGTATTTAAGAATCAGCCTACAAAAATTGTGGTTTCCAAGTCTGATCTGACTACTGGCGTGGAATTATCTGGTGCTACTCTTACGGTACTGGACAAAGATGGCAATGTAGTTGATACATGGAAGTCTGTAAAAGGTGAGCAGCATATGATTGAACGGCTTACTGTAGGGGAAACCTATACTCTCAGGGAAGAAATGGCTCCTTATGGATACCTCAAGGCAGAAGAAATCACATTTACGATTGAAGATACCGGGGAAATCCAGAAAGTGGAAATGAAAGATGATGTGCCGGCAGGAACGATCATCATCAATAAAAATGGAGAGTTTCTGGATAAAGTAACGGCATTGGATTCTGTTGGAGGATGGATCAGCCATTTATTCCAGTATGTAACAGGCAGTCTGAAAGATGTTACCTTTGAAGTATTTGCTTTAGAGGACGTGAAATCTGCTGACGGAGAAAGTGAAGATTATTATAAAAAAGACGAACTGGTAGCAACCATTACAACGGATGATACCGGCATTGCAAAGTTATCAGGACTTCCTCTTGGCAAATATTATGTCAAAGAAAAAGCTACAGTGGATGGTTTTGTACTGGATAATGAGGCAAGAGAGATTGATCTGACATATCGTGACCAGGATACTGCAGAAGTCACTTACTCTGCTGACTGGCAGAACAACCGCCAGAAAGCGGAAGTGGAAGTTGTGAAAAAAGAGAAAGATTCTGATCGTGTACTGGAAGGTGCAGTATTTGCCCTTTGTGCTAAGAATGATATTACAGGAGCAGACGGAAAAGTTATTCTGGAAGCGGATACTGTGATTGAAGAACTGGCAACGGATAAAGACGGCAAACTGACTTTTACAGCAGATTTACCGATTGGTTTTGAGTATTATATCAAGGAAACTTCCCCGGCACCTGGATTTGCAACGACGGATGAAACACAGGAGTTTACATTTGAGTACGAAGGTGCAGAAAAGGAAAAAGTATCATACTCCTTTACTTTTGAGGATGAACCGACAGTAATCGAGATTACCAAGACTTCCCTGACAGACGGAAAAGAGCTGGAAGGTGCCAAGTTACAGGTAACGGATGAAAGCGGTAAAGTTGTAGATTCCTGGACTTCCGGCAAAGAAGCTCATATCATCAAAGAACTGGTAGTCGGACAGAAGTATACCCTGACAGAAACAAAACCGGCAGACGGTTTTGTGACAGCGGAAAGCATTACATTTACCGTTAAAGATAACGCAGAAACACAGAAAATCGAGATGAAAGACGATGTGACCAAGGTGGAAATCTCCAAGACGGATATTTCTGGTAAAGAACTGCCGGGCGCAAAACTGACAATTCTCGACAAAGACGGTAAAACGGTAGAGAGCTGGACTTCTGAGGAAAAACCGCATTACATTGAAATGCTTCCGATCGGGGAGTATACACTTCGGGAAGAGTCTGCCCCTGAGGGCTATCTGATAGCTGAGGACGTGAAGTTCACAGTGGAAGATACCGGAGAGATTCAGAAAGTTGTGATGAAAGATGAGGTAAAACCGGAAGAAACATCAACACCGGAAACACCATCTACACAGGTAACAGATACACCGAAAACCGGAGATGATACACATATGCTGCTTTGGATTCTGCTTGCAGTAGCAGGTATGGCAGGTGTAGTGTCAGCGGTATGGGTGGCAAGAAAGAAGAAATAAAAATCAGTTAGTTAAGAGGGCATTTATGGACGAAAAAGATTCATAAATGCTCTCTTTCTGGTTAATACTAGGAAAAATGAAGGGAGAATGTATTATGAAACAGGTATTAATTATAGCGGTTGTAGCAATTATTGCAGCAGTTAATTTTGTGATGTATTGCTGTCTGAGAGTAGCATCACAGGAAGATCAGATGTTGGAAAAACTGAGCAGGAGAAAGGAGTCAGAAAGCGATGGCGATTAGATATGCAGAGGACAAGCCGAAATCCTGTGAATATTGTTATTTCTGGAATGAAAAGAAAAAGGAATGCAGGCAGATGAGATGCTTTTATCAGCTTCCTGAAAAGCCACCTGATCCAGATCCGGCACACAGGTTTTGGGTTCCATGCAAAGGCTGTCCGTATGGAAGAAATCCCTGTATTGGCTATTGCATGGCTAAAATTCTAAAAGAGCAGAGGAAAAAACAATCTGGATAAGGATACATACATATTCCCGTATCACTACGGGGAGGAAGCAGAACAGTATACGTTCTATCGGATTCCCAAGATTCTCTTTACCAGTCCGGTATTTGGAAAACTGACCTGTGAAGCTAAGTTGTTGTATGGTCTATTGCTAGACCGGATGCAGTTATCTGTGAAGAATCGCTGGATGGATTCGGAGGGAAAAGTGTATATATATTTTTCGCAGGAGCAGATAGCAGGGCTTATGGGATGTGGAGTAAAAAAAGTCCGGTGCTTGTTAAAGGAACTGGATGACCGGAAAGGAATCGGATTGATTACGAGAGTCAGACAGGGATTGGGAAATCCCGATAGAATCTATGTAAAAAAATGCGTATCACCAGAACGGTTCAAAGAGAACTTCCAGACAGGTCAAAATGACTTCTCAGGAAAGGTACAAATGACCGATGCAGACAGGTGTAAACTGCCAGGTAATGATATAGAGGATAGTAATACTGAGAATAACGATACAGAGTATCTTTCTTTCTATTCAGATGCCAGTGAAGTGAAAAGGAAAGAAGCTGAAAGGAATGCTTATCAGCAGATTATCCTTGAACACATTGGATATGACTATATCGTAGATGATTTCAACCGGCATATGTTGGATGAGATTGTGGGGTTAATGGTAGATGTGGTGTGTTCGGAACAGGAGTTTATACGGATTGGAGGGGACAGAAAACCTTTATCCGTAGTAAAAAGCCAGTTTTTAAAACTGGATGCAGAGCATATTCGGTTCGTATTGCATTGCATGAAAGAAAATACCAGTAAAGTAGTAAATATGCGTCAGTATTTGTTGGCAGTATTATATAATGCACCGCTGACCATCAGCAATTATTACTCATCTTTGGTGCAGCATGATATGTACGAAGGGAATATATGAATTTTAGATTTTCAGGAAGGGAGTGATTCTATTGCAGGAAGAAGTAAATGAGAAAACCGTATCGTTATGTATCACTGGTGGAAAAGTGACAGTCCGTTTATTGAAACAGGCAATGATGCGTTTTTTGGCGGCAGTGGAGAAAGAAAAAGCAGAGAAAGCAAGAAAACAGCAGACAAAGGCACCTCCGGATAAAGAATATCATGGAAAGCAGAGTTTAAAGAAGCTGACACAGCAGAATATTCAACTTTCCAACATTGAGATTACAGATAATAACATTAAGGCTTTTGAAAAGGTTGCAAAAAAATATGGTATTGATTTCAGCCTAAAACGTGATAAGTCTGTAGATCCACCAAGATATTTTGTTTTCTTTAAGGCAAGAGATGTGGAGGTGATGACAGCAGCATTTCGGGAGTTTACCGGAAAGACACTGAATAAAACCAAGAAACCATCTGTTCGTAAGAAATTACAGCAGGCAATCACAGCCCGTAACCAGGACAAACAGAGAGAACGGGAGAAATCAAAAGAGAAGCAGAAGGAGCCAACATTATGAGTGGGATAAAAAATATAAAGAAAAAACTGAAAGGTTTTCAGGTGCGTCCCCCGAATGTGGAAGTAATAAAAAAGGTTATGCTACATATACCGTATGTGGTTGTGTTTTATGTGGTAAATAAATGTACCTGGCTTTATCAGTATTGCAGGGGCAGTACAGTAGTAGACAGGCTGATGGTTCTTCTTATGAATTATCCATTAGCTTTTAAGAAGCTGTTGCCAAGCATGAAGCTGAAAAGTCTGGTTGCGGGAACAATCGCAGCAGTTGGCATATGGGCAGTGGTATATTTCAAGGGAAAGAATGGAAAGAAGTTTCGCCAGGGGGAGGAATATGGTTCTGCCAGATGGGGAAATGAAAAGGATATAGCACCTTTTATTGATCCGGTCTTTGAGAATAATATTCTGCTGACACAAACGGAACGTCTGACCATGAACAGCAGACCAAAGAAACCGAAGTATGCCAGAAACAAGAATGTCATAGTGATCGGAGGTTCTGGTAGTGGAAAGACTCGATTTTATGTGAAACCGCAGCTTATGCAGATGCCGGATAATGTGAGTTTTGTGGTAACTGATCCAAAGGGGACTATCATCGTGGAATGTGGTAAAATGTTAGCACGAGGGACACCGAAGAAAGATAAAAATGGGAAGATTTTACGTGATAAAAATGGCAGAGTGGTAATGGCTCCTTATAAAATCAAGGTGCTGAATACCATCAATTTTGCCAAGAGTATGCACTATAACCCATTTCATTACATCCGTTCAGAAAAAGATATTCTGAAACTGGTAAATACAATCATGGTAAATACCAAGGGCGAGGGAGAAAAATCTTCCGAGGATTTCTGGACGAAAGCAGAACGTCTGCTGTATTGTGCTTTGATTGGTTATATCTATTATGAAGCACCAGAAGAAGAACAGAATTTCTCAACCCTGCTGGAATTTATCAATGCCAGTGAAACCAGGGAAGAAGATGAAGAGTTTAAAAATGCTGTGGATCTGTTATTTGAGGAGTTGGAAAGGGACGAGCCGAACCACTTTGCAGTAAGGCAGTATAAAAAATACAAACTGGCTGCAGGAAAAACGGCGAAGTCGATTTTGATCAGCTGTGGTGCCAGACTTGCTCCGTTTGATATTGCGGAACTTAGGGAACTGACTTCTTATGATGAAATGGAACTGGATATGATTGGAGATCAGAGAACTGCACTGTTTATTGTAATTTCGGATACAGACGATACTTTTAACTTTGTGGTTGCTATGATGTACAGTCAGCTTTTCAATCTGTTATGCGACAGAGCCGATGATGTTCATCATGGAAGACTGCCTTATCATGTGAGAATCCTTTGTGACGAGTTCGCAAATATCGGTCAGATTCCGAAGTTCGACAAGCTGATTGCAACGATCCGAAGCAGGGAAATTTCTGCTTCCATTATACTCCAGTCCCAGTCGCAGCTCAAGACAATTTACAAGGATGCAGCCGAAACCATTACGGGAAATTGTGACACAATGTTGTTCCTGGGAGGTAAGGAAAGTACCACTCTGAAAGAAATTTCAGAAACACTGGGTAAGGAAACCATTGACTTATATAACACTTCTGATACAAGAGGACAGAGCAGATCTTACGGTTTGAACTATCAGAAAACAGGAAAAGAATTGATGAGTCGGGATGAACTGGCAGTCATGGACGGTAACAAGTGTATTTTACAGCTTCGTGGTGTCCGTCCGTTTTACAGTGATAAATTTGACATTACAAAACATAAACGGTATAAGCAGTTATCCGATTATGATAAAAAGAATGAGTTCCATGTGGAAGAATACATGAAACATCAGATGGAAGTCCGGTTAGATCCGGAAGAACAGTTCGACCTTTATATGTATGAAGGCAGTGAACTGGAAGAACAATCAAATAATGAAAATGAAGGCACAGGGCATGTAACGTAAAACATACATAGCTCTTTTTTTATGCCCTTTTGGGAGGTAGCGATATGCACAAGCATGAAAGACCGCCCATCAGGGCGGAACCCTCCGAGTAGTAACCAGTAAAAAATCACAATGAAAAACAGGAGTTACGAAAGGAGAACATAGATTATGGCGTTTTTTACATCAGCAATTAATATTTTACAGACACTCGTTGTCGCAATCGGAGCAGGACTTGCAGTTTGGGGAGTTATCAATCTTCTGGAAGGTTATGGTAATGATAATCCGGGTGCGAAGTCACAGGGAATCAAGCAGCTTATGGCAGGTGGAGGTGTCGTTTTAATCGGTACACAGCTTGTACCATTACTGGCGAATTTATTTTAGCCGTGGCAGTAAGAAAGGAGAACACGCATGGATAAGATTTTTGAGTCCATAGAAGAATGGATGCGTAACCTCCTTACAGGCATGGTCAGCTCAAACCTGACGAACATGTTTACCGATGTAAATGAAAAAACCGGTGATATTGCAAGTCAGGTTGGGCAAACGCCCCAGGGATGGAATGGCAGTATATTTAGTCTGATTCAGAATCTGTCAGATTCTGTGATCGTGCCGATTGCCGGGATGATTATAACCTTTGTGCTGTGTTATGAGCTGATTTCCATGCTCACAGAGAAGAACAACATGCATGACATTGATACGTGGATGTTCTTCAAATATTTTTTTAAAATGTGGGTTGCAGTCTGGTTCGTAAGTAATGCATTCACAATTACTATGGCAATTTTTGATGTGGGACAGAATGTAGTGAACCGGGCATCAGGAGTGATCAATCATCAGACAGCAATTAATATTGATTCGGTGGTCACTTCAATGGAAACGGCAATGGAATCAATGGAAGTAGGGGAACTGGTCATACTGGCACTGGAAACACTTCTGGCAAGCCTGTGTTTAAAGGTTATTTCCGTTTTTATAACGGTCATTCTTTATGGACGTATGATTGAGATTTACTTGTATTCGTCAATCGGTGCAATTCCGTTTGCAACAATGAGCAATCGGGAATGGGGACAGATTGGCAGCAATTACTTAAGAGGATTGTTCGCATTGGCATTCCAGGGATTTTTTATCATGGTGTGTGTGGGCATTTATTCCGTACTGGTTGCTAATATACAGGTATCAGATAACGTGCATACAGCATTGCTCAGTGTAATGGCTTATACGGTTGTACTTTGCTTCAGCCTTATGAAAACAGCCAATTTCTCAAAGAGTGTGTTTAACACACATTAAATATAAAAAAGGAGATGATAGAAAATGGCTTTTGTATCAGTACCCAAAGATCTGACGAAAGTTAAAAATAAGATTATTCTGAACCTCACAAAACGTCAGCTTATCTGTCTTGGCATTGCAGCGGCAGTAGGGCTTCCATTTTATTTCCTGGCAAGAGGATTGATTGGTTCAAGTAATGCGGCAACCGGAATGTGTTTGTTGATGCTTCCGGCTTTTTTGTTTGCCATGTATGAGAAAGACGGACTTCCTTTAGAAAAAGTCCTGAAAAATATGATTACAGTAAAATTTATCCGTCCTCCGTTGCGAAAGTATGAGGTGGAAAATATGTATGAGAAAAGAAAAATTATAACAAAATCGAAGGGAGGTACAGTTCGTGGAAAGAAGAGAAAATGATAAATTGCTGCCAGAACATGCCAAAGATGCTTCTTATCCAGAGGACTGGTGGTTAGATGAAGCAGATTCTGCTGATGGTTTACCAGTGTTTGCCATGGATGAAGCAGAAGATTTTGTCAAGGACAGACAGCGTTTGAAGGGAGTACCTATGGTTACAGGGTATGAAGCACTGGAGCGACATCGGGGTATCCGCAGACCAAGACGTAAATTAAGCAGACGAGAGCAGCGAGCCTGGGAAAAAGCACAGAAGTATGAAGCAAAACTTCATAAGGCACACGAAAAAGAAGATAAAAAACGTGCAAAGCAGGAGGCAAAGCTGGCAGCTCGTGAAGAAAAAGCAGCAAAGAAACAGGCGAAAAAAGAGAATAAATATAAAAAGAAGACGAAACCAGCAGTGTCATCTTCTGTAAAATCCAATGGTAAAAAGGGAGCTGTAAAAAAAGTAAACAGGAATACGAGTGGTGGAAATAAAGAAAAGAAGATTACCGCACAACAGTCTATTCCATACAGAGAAATGGGAAAAGACGGTATCTGTCGTGTGGAAGATGGTTATTATTCCAAGACCATCCGTTTTTATGATATTAACTATCAGTTGGCACAGAACGAAGATAAAAATGCGATTTTTGAAAACTGGTGTGATTTCCTGAACTATTTTGACAGTACGATTCATTTCCAGTTGTCCTTTATCAATCATCACAGCAATATGGCAGAATATGAAGATGTGATTCGCATTAAGAAGCAGAATGACAGTTTTGATGATCTGCGTATGGAGTTTGCTCAGATGCTCAGAAACCAGTTGGCAAAGGGAAATAATGGTCTTGTCAGAACAAAGTATCTTACATTTGGAATCGAAGCAGACAATATCCGGGAAGCAAAACCGAAACTGGAGCGTATCGAAACGGATATTCTCAATAACTTTAAGGTATTAGGGGTGTCTGCTTATCCGTTGAATGGCGTGGAGCGTTTGCAGATTATGTATGAAACGTTCAACCAGGACAATAAAGTTCCGTTCCGGTTCAGCTATGACGATGTGCTGCGTACCGGACTGAATACCAAGGACTATATCGCACCATCCAGTTTTGTGTTTAAGAACGGAAAAGATTTTCAGATGGGAGATACTATCGGGGCAGTATCCTACCTGCAGATTTTGGCACCGGAGCTGACTGATAAAATGCTTGCGGAATTTCTGGAAATGGACTGCAATCTGCTTGTGAATCTTCACATCCAGTCCATCGACCAGATGAAAGCGATTAAGTTGGTAAAAGCAAAGGTTACAGATATTAACAGGATGAAAATTGAGGAGCAGAAAAAAGCAGTTCGTTCCGGATATGATATGGATATTATCCCGTCTGATTTGAATACTTACGGAGGGGAAGCAAAGAGGCTTCTGGAAGATTTGCAATCCAGGAATGAGAGAATGTTTCTTGTGACGGTGGTGTTTTTAAATACTGCAAAAAATAAACAGGAACTGGAAAATGTGGTATTTCAGACCGCAGGTATTGCACAGAAATATAATTGTGCATTAAAGAGGCTTGATTATCAGCAGGAACCGGGACTTATGAGCAGTCTGCCACTTGGAAAAAACTGGATTCCTATTAAAAGAGCATTAACGACAACTTCAACAGCGATTTTTGTTCCGTTCACGACACAGGAATTATTTATGGGTGGAGAATCCATTTACTACGGTCTGAATGCCTTGTCTAACAACCTGATTATGGCTGACAGGAAGAAACTGAAAAACCCGAATGGCTTGATCGTGGGTACTCCGGGAGCTGGTAAGTCCTTTGCGGCAAAACGTGAAATTACCAATGTTTTTATCGTGACAAAGGACGATATTATTATCTGTGATCCAGAAGGCGAGTATTTTCCCATAGTCCGGGCATTCAATGGACAGGTTGTTCGTATTTCGCCAACTAGTCATGATTATATCAATCCGATGGATATTAACACCAATTATGCGGATGATGACGATCCGTTATCTCTGAAATCAGATTTTATTCTTTCACTTTGTGAACTGGTAGTAGGTGGGAAGAATGGCTTGGAGCCAGTAGAAAAGACGATTATTGACCGTTGTGTCCGCTTGGTATATCAGGACTATCTTGCAGATCCGGTTCCAGAGAAGATGCCGATACTGGAGGATTTATACAATCTGCTTCGCAAGCAGGAAGAACCAGAGGCACAGCGTCTGGCAACGGCACTGGAAATCTATGTTAATGGTTCTCTTAAAGTATTCAACCATCGCACGAATGTTGAGTTGAATAACCGTCTGGTATGTTTCGACATTAAAGACCTTGGTAAGCAACTTAAAAAACTTGGTATGCTGATTGTTCAGGATCAGGTCTGGAACAGGGTAACAG
>ERZ779866.1649-NODE-1649-length-22003-cov-6.977766_pt1 | contig 22003 bp, 20 predicted proteins | sample MGYA00511248_ERZ779866 | MGnify/ENA primary metagenome ERZ779866 (study PRJEB29588, sample SAMEA2155758) | human gut metagenome | biome: human gut; feature: human-associated habitat; material: faeces | place: Denmark | collected 2008/2010 ... | reverse complement strand
GGCGCGGCTGGCGGAGCTGCAGAGCCAGGTGAACACCCTGCAGGCCCAGGCGGGCAGCTCTGTCCGCCGGATCACGGCCCCGGAATCCGGACTCTACAGCGCTGTTGTGGACGGCTATGAAACGATCCTGACGCCGGAGAATGTGGAACAGCTGACGCCCGGCCAGATCTCTGCGCTGGAGCCGGATGAGAGCGGCCTCCCGAACAACGTCGGCAAGCTGGTGCTGGGGGACACATGGTACTATGTGGCTGTGGTGGAGGAGAGCGAGGCGCAGACCCTGGAGGAGAGCGGGACGCTGAAGCTGCGCTTTGCCAAGGGCGTGAGCCAGGATCTGAGCGTGGAGCTGATCCATGTCAGCGAGGCGGAAAACGGCCGGGTGGCTGTGGTGTTCCGGGGAGACACGTATCTCTCCGGCCTGACGCTGCTGCGCCAGCAGAGTGCCGAGGTGATCCGGCAGACCTATACCGGCATCCGGGTGCCCAAGGAGGCCGTGCGGGTGCGGGAGCGGACCGTCACGGACGAGGATGGCACGGAATCTACAGTGAATGAGACCGGCGTTTACTGCATCGTGGGGATGGAGGCCCGCTTCAAACCGGTGGACGTGCTGTACAGCGGAGAGGACTTTGCGCTGGTCCGGTCCACGCTGGATACTGCGGAGGAGGTCACCAAGTCGCAGGAGGAGATCCGGCTGCGGGCCGGAGATGAAGTGATCATCACAGCCTATGAGCTGTATGATGGAAAAATCATGGGAAACTGAGAAAGAGGACCGGCAGGGCCGGCATTACGGGAAGGAGCATTGGAACGCTGATGACGATCGCGGAAAACATTGCAAAGATCAGGGAGAACATGGCTGCGGCGGCCCGGGAGGCCGGCCGGGATCCGAAGGAGATTCTGCTGGTGGGCGCCAGCAATCTGCTGCCCCTGCCCGGCCTGGACGGCGCACACATTGCCGCGTGTCTGTTGCATTTTGGCCGGAAATAGGGTACAATAAACTGATACACTAAAAAGCTAAGGATGGTTCACCAACATGGCGGAATTTTCCCCGAAATTTAAAGAAGCATTAAGCCTTGTGCAGAAGCCGGGCCGGTACACCGGCGGCGAGCCGGGCTGTGTCTATAAGGATAAGTCCAGGGTCGATGTGCGCATGGCGTTCTGCTTCCCCGATACCTACGAGATCGGCATGTCGTTCCTCGGCGAAAAGATCCTCTACGACATCCTCAATCGCCACGAAAACTGGTGGTGTGAGCGCGCGTTCATGCCCTGGACCGATATGAAGGAGCAGATGGAGCGGCTGGACATTCCGCTCTACTGCCTTGAGAGCAAGGATCCGCTGACCGATTTTGACATCATCGGCTTCTCGCTGGAATATGAGCTGGCCTACACGAACGTGCTGGCCATGCTGCGCCTGTCGGGTATTCCGCTGCGCGCCGCGGACCGCGACGAGCGCTGGCCGCTGATTATTTCCGGCGGCCCCTGCGTCTGCAACGCCGAGCCGATGGCGGATTTCTTCGACGTCATGCAGCTGGGCGAGGGTGAGCAGATGCTCCAGGACATCTGCGCCGCAGTCGAGCGGGGCAAAAAGCAGGGCTGGAACAAAGAACAGCTGCTTTTGGAACTCGCCAAAATTCCCGGCGTCTACGTGCCGTCCTTCTACGATGTGACCTACAGGGAGGATGGCCGCATTGAGGCCGTCACCCCGAACCGTCCCGGCGTTCCCGCCCGCGTGACAAAGGCCATCGTCAGGGATATGGACAGCTTCACCCCGCCGGAAAACTTTGTTGTGCCGCTTGTCGGTGCGGTGCAGGACCGCGCCTGCGTCGAGGTGCTGCGCGGCTGCGTGCGCGGCTGCCGCTTCTGTCAGGCAGGCCAGCTCTACCGCCCCTTCCGTGAGCGCAGCCCCAAGCTCATCAGCGACAGCGCCCGCGCGCTCTGCCGCAACACCGGCTACGATGAATTGAGCCTGTCGAGCCTGTCTACCTCCGATCATTCGCGGCTGGAAGAAATTCTCGATGAGCTGAACTCCTGGGCCGAGGCTGACCACGTCAGCTTGTCGCTGCCGTCCCTGCGTGTGGACAACTTCTCGGAATCGCTGGTCGAAAAGACGACGAAGGTCCGCAAGAGCGGTCTGACCTTTGCCGCCGAGGCCGGCACCCAGCGCCTGCGCGACGTCATCAATAAGAACGTCACGTGGGAGCAGATCGAGCGCGGCTGCCGTATCGCCTTCTCGGAGGGGTACACCTCGGTCAAGCTCTACTTCATGATGGGTCTGCCGACGGAAACGCTCGACGACATCAAGGGCATTGCCGACACGGCACAGCAGGTCGTGGACCTGTTCTATAAGATCCCCAATCGACCGAAGGGCAAGGGCGTGCAGGTCACGATCAGCGTCGCCTGCTTTGTGCCCAAGCCCGACACGCCGTTCCAGTTCTGCGCCCAGGACCGCCGCGAGTCCCTGCGCGAGAAGCAGAAATATCTGCTCAGCTGCGTGCATTCCCGCAAGATCAAGGTCAACTACCACGACAGCACCACAAGCGTGCTCGAGGGTGTGTTCGCCAAGGGTGACCGCCGTCTGGGCCGTGTCATCGAGACGGCGTTCGAGAACGGTGCCTTTTTTGATACGTGGGAGGAATACTTCAACTATGACCGCTGGCTCGATGCGTTCAAGACCTGCGGCCTTGACCCGGACTTTTACAACTACCGCACCATCGGCCTGGACGAGGTCACGCCCTGGGACCATCTGGATGTCGGCGTGACAAAGGCCCATCTGGTGCGCGAGTACAACAAGGCGCTCGAGGCAAAAACGACCCAGCCCTGCAACCGCCAGTGCAGCGCCTGCGGTGCCAACAAGCTGATCGGAGGATCGTGCTTTGACTACAGTAAGAATCTTCTTTGAGAAGTGCGGCGAGTCCGCCTATATCTCGCTGCTTGACCTGCAGCGGGTCTTTCACCGGATGCTGAAAATGAGCAGCCTGCCTGTGTACTACACGCAGGGCTTCAACCCGCACATCTACCTGTCCTTCACCTGCCCGCTGTCCCTGGGGCAGGAGAGCCTCTGCGAAAGCTGCGAGGTCAAGACCGAGCAGGAGACGATTGACCCGCAGGCATGGATCGACGCCTTGCAGCCCTTGATGCCGCGCGGCATCGTCATCACGAAGGTCGCCCCGGCTGTGGAGAAGGTCGGCGAGATCGAGACGGCAGCCTATGAAATCACGATGCCCGCCGGCTCAGCCATCGCCCTTGACGCCTACAACAATGCCGAGCACGCCGAGGTCACGAAAAAGACGAAGCGCGGCTGCAAAACGCTGGAGCTGAAGCACTACCTTGACCGCATTGAGTACACGATTGAAGGCGGCACGCTGCGCTTTACGGCGCTGCTGCCCTGCGGAAGCGGCGAGGCACTGAACCTGAACCCGTCCCTGCTGACCGACTTCCTCCGCACGCAGGGGGCTGCTCCCGTCTGGCAGTGCCGCGTGGTGCGGACGCACCTTTATAATAAAGCGGGCAAAGACTTCGAGTAAGCTCCCTGGCCCCCTCGCAGAGGAAGGTTTTTGACACGCGGCCTTCCCCCTCGGGGGAAGGTGCCCGAGGCCCCGCCCGAGGGCGGATGAGGGGCGGCCTTCCGGGCACAGCCCGTTTACGGGTAACTGCCGGGGACTTGCCCCTCATCCGGCCCTGCGGGGCTACCTTCCCCCGCAGGGGAAGGCAAAAGCTGAAAAAATCTTCGTTTTTCTGTCAAAACCCCCTTGCCAAACGCGCTGCACAATGCTATAATACTAAAGCGTTAGTGCCGCCGAGCCATCGGCGGGATAATGACACATCATTATACAGGCGGTCCTCTGACGAACAATCGTGTATGAACGTCGCAATAAAATGGAGGAATTCAAACCATGGACGCAATGAAGCATTTTACCGAGGGTATGATCAAAGAGAACAAGCCCCAGTTCGAAGTCGGCGACACCGTTCGCGTCTCCGTCCGCATCAAGGAAGGCGACAAGGAGCGTATCCAGGCTTTTGAGGGCACCGTTATTGCCAAGAAGCATGGCGGCATCGCGGAGACCTTCACCGTCCGCCGCACCTCTTACGGTGTTGGCGTTGAGCGTGTGTTCCCGGTCAACAGCCCGTTCGTCGAGAAGGTTGACGTCGTTCGCCGCGGCAAGGTCCGTCGTGCGAAGCTGTTCTACCTGCGCGAGCGCACCGGCAAGGCAGCCAAGGTCAAGGCACGTATCTGAGCATACTAGAAAAGGGGAGGACGGTTGGCGTTCTCCCTTTTTTCGTATTTTTTTAAACGGGTGGTGGAAAACATGGCAGCATCCTTCAAGGACCGCTACCGCCGCAATAAGGAAACGCTGGAATGGTACGACGCCCTCGCTATGGCCGTGGCGGTCATTGCGCTGGTGTTCACCTTCGGCGTGCGCATCGTCAAGGTGGACGGCCACTCAATGGACCCGACACTCTCCAACGGCGAACGCATCCTTATCAACCTTTTGAAAAAGCCCGACTATGACGACATCGTTGTCGTGGACGGCTACACGGAATACGGCAGGCCCCTCGTCAAACGGGTCATCGGCAAGGGCGGGGACACCATCGATATTGACTTTACCGCCGGTATCGTCTACCGCAACGGCGAGGCCCTCGACGAGCCCTACACCGCCGAGCCTACGTATTTATATGAAAGCGTGGACTTTCCCATCACGGTGCCGGACGGCTGCCTGTTCCTGATGGGGGATAACCGCAACAATTCCACCGACAGCCGCGATACCCGCGTGGGCTGCGTGGACGAACGTGACATTATGGGCGCAGCTGTGCTGCGCGTACTGCCCTTTGGCAAGATAGGAGCGGCCCAATGAGCCAGAGTGACATTATCAACAGCCGCCAGATCCAGTGGTTCCCCGGGCACATGACCAAGACCCTGCGCCTGATGGAAAAGGAGATCCGCAACGTCGACTGCGTTTTGCAGATTCTCGACGCGCGCATCCCGCTTTCCAGCCTGAACCCCGAGATCGAGCGCATCACCGCGGGCAAACCGCATCTGTACGTATTGAATAAGTCTGATTTGGCAGACCCCGAGATCACCAGGCAATGGCTGGCCTACTTCAAGAGCGCGGGTGCGGGCTGCATTGCGATGGACTCCAAGCAGCGCGGACGCGCCACGGCTACGAAGGGCCTGATCGAAAAGGAGCTTTCCGCGCTGATGGAACGCCGCCGCAACCGCGGCATGGTCGGCGCAGCCATCCGCGTTATGATCGTGGGCATCCCGAACGTCGGCAAGTCCACCTTCATCAACTCGTTTGCGGGCACGACCCGCGCCAAGGCTGCCAACAAGCCCGGCGTGACCCGCGGCAAGCAGTGGATCTCGGTTGACAGCTTTGACCTCATGGACATGCCCGGCGTGCTGTGGAAAAAGTTCGATTCGCTGGAAACGGCGTCGAACCTTGCGTTTATAGGCTCCATCCGCGACGATATTCTCGACATTGAGGAGCTGGCCTGCGGTCTGCTCTCCAGCGTGCGCGGCATTTATCCGCAGCAGCTGCTGGCCCGCTACAAGCTGGACGCCGAGGCACTGACGCTGCCGCCGTATGACCTCCTGCAGGCCATCGGCGCCAAGCGCGGTATGCTGATTTCCGGCGGTGAGGTCGATACCGAACGCGCCGCCAAGATGCTGGTCGGTGAGTTCCGTGCCAGCAAGTGGGGGCGGCTCTCCCTTGAGCGCCCGCCCCGGCGCGCCATTCAGGAAGATAGGGAAGAGGTGACGGACGATGCCCCGCAGGACGACGACTGGGACGACGAACAGTAACGAGGCGCTCTACGCCTTTGATACCGCCAGACGCGCCGAACACGGTACTGTCTGCGGCGTGGACGAGGCGGGCCGCGGCCCGCTGTGCGGCCCGGTCTGCTGTGCGGCGGTCATCCTGAACCCCGATGACCCCATCGAAGGCGTCAACGACTCCAAAAAGCTGACCGAGAAGCGCCGCGACGCGCTGTATGAGGAAATCACAAAGCGCGCACTGGCGTATAAAATTATCTTCATCTCGCCGCAGGAAATTGACGAGCGCAACATCCTGTGGGCCACAATGGACGGCATGGCGCAGGCTGTGGCGGGGCTGGAAATAACGCCCGACTATGTGCTGATCGACGGCAACCGCTGCCCGCCGGGACTGATACAGCCCGCCGAGGCCGTCGTCAAGGGCGACGCCAACAGTGCGTCGATTGCGGCGGCGTCGATTCTGGCAAAGGTCAGCCGTGACCGCTATATGCTCGAGCTGGACAAGCAGTACCCGCAGTACCAGCTTGCCAGGCACAAGGGCTATCCGACTAAGCTGCACTACGAGCTGATCGCGCAGTACGGCATCCAGCCGTTTTACCGCCGCAGCTTTTTGAAAAAGCAGGGCTACTGGCATGACTGACGTCGGCCGCACGGGCGAGGCCGTCGCCGCCAAGTACTACCAGCAGCGCGGCTGGCTGCTGCTGAACCACAACTACCGCACGCGGCTGGGGGAGCTGGACCTTATTTTGTATAAGGAAAACACCCTCGTCTTTGCCGAGGTCAAGACCCGCACCGGCGCGATGCTGGACCGCCCCGCCGCCGCGGTGGACGCCCGGAAGCAGAACCGCCTGATTTTGGCGGCCCAGCAATATCTGCAGCACAGCCCCTACCGCGATGCCGCCATCCGCTTTGATGTGGTGGAGGTCACGCCCGCCGCCCGCGGCTGGCAGGTGCATTGCATCCCGGGCGCATTTGAGTGTTGAAAAAACACTGGGGGAAAATTTTGTCAACGCATGGAATGTAGGGGCGAGCATTGCTCGCCCGCTAACCTTGCCGCATGACCCGTTTACGGTATGGCTTCGGCAGACGGGCAGGGGCGAGCAATGCTCGCCCCTACAAAATGTGCCTGCACAGTATATAAGGTATAGCGCCAAAAAAGGCTTATACATATAGAGGAAAGAGAATAAGAGAAAGGGTGTAAACGTATGCAGTATTTGAGCACCAGAGATTCCGCGCTCCGCGTTTCCGCACAGGAGGCTATCGTCCGCGGTCTGGCACCGCAGAGCGGTCTGTTCGTGCCGGAGACCTTCCACCAGGCCGATTTGGACGCATGGAAAAATCTCTCCTATCCCGAGTTGGCCGAGAAGGTCCTGGCCGGTTTTCTGACCGATTACAGCGCTGATTTTCTGCACACCGCAACGGCATCTACCTACGGCGCTGCCTTTGGCGGCAAGGCGGGCGAGACCGTCAAGGTCCGCGACGGCCTGTATTCTCTCGAGCTGTGGCACGGCCCGACCTGCGCCTTCAAGGACTACGCCCTGCAGCTCATGCCGAAGCTGCTCGTCGAGGCCAAGAAGATGCTGGGCCGCACCGAGACGACCCGCATTCTGGTGGCAACCTCCGGCGACACCGGCAAGGCCGCGCTGGCGGGCTACGCCGACCTCGACGGCATTGAAATTGAGGTGTTTTACCCGAACGACGGCACAAGCGAGATCCAGCATCTGCAGATGGCGACCCAGAAGGGCGAAAACGTGCAGGTCTACGCCGTGCAGGGCAACTTTGACGATGCCCAGACCGGCGTCAAGAAGGTCTTTGCCGACGCCGACGTCGCCGCCGAGCTGGAAAAGCGCGGCATCCGCCTGTCCAGCGCCAACTCCATCAACTGGGGCCGCCTCGTGCCGCAGATCGTCTACTACTTCTACGCCTACTTCCGTCTGGCCGAGCAGGGCGCAGTCGAGTGGGGCAAGCCTGTGGATTTCTGCGTGCCCACCGGCAACTTCGGTGACATTCTGGCGGGCTACTACGCCAAGCAGATGGGTCTGCCCGTGGGCAGGCTGGTCTGCGCGTCCAACAAGAACAACGTCCTGACCGACTTCCTGCGCACCGGCACCTATGACGCCCGCCGCACCTTCTACAAGACGACCTCGCCGTCGATGGACATCCTGATCTCCTCGAACCTCGAGCGTTTGCTCTACCACGTCAGCGGCAGCAGCGAAAAGGTCGCGGGCTGGATGCAGGAGCTTTCCGCCACCGGCAAGTACACCGTTGACGCCGAGACGCTGGCAAAAATCCAGCAGAGCTTCGCCGCAGGCTACGCCGACGATGCCGACGGTGCTGCTGAAATCAAGGCCCGCTTTTACGGCGACCACTACCTCTGCGACACCCACACCGCCGTGGCCTTCCGCGTGGCCGAGACCCGGCGCACCGACGCGCCGATGGTCGTGCTCTCCACGGCCAGCCCGTTCAAGTTCCCGCGCGACGTCCTGACGGCTCTGGGCGGGGATGCCCCCGCCAGCGACTTTGCCGCCATGGCCGCGCTGACCGCCGAGACCGGCGCCGAGGCTCCCGCCTCGCTGCGCGAGTTGGATAAGCTCGAGGTGCGGTTCAAGACCGTGCTGCAGCCCGCCGACATCCGCACCGCGGCTCTTCGTTAAAAGCAACAACTAGAAAGTGAGGGCCCTATGGCCATCTTTGCAATCGGGGATATGCACCTCTCGCTGGGAACGGACAAGCCCATGGACGTTTTCCCGGGGTGGGAGGGGTATCTGCCCCGACTGGAAGCCAGCTGGCGCAAGCTGATCGGCCCGGACGACACCGTTGTTCTGGCGGGTGACACCAGCTGGGCCATGAACCTGAACGACACAAAAGCGGATTTTGCCTTTATCCAAAACCTGCCGGGCCAAAAGTGGCTCTTAAAGGGCAACCATGACTACTGGTGGACGACGACCCGCAAGATGGAAAACTTCCTGACTGCCAACGGCTTTGACACGCTGCATATTTTGCACAACAACGCCTGCACTGTCGGCAATGTGGCGCTGTGCGGCACCCGCGGCTGGCCGTTTGACGACGTTGCCGCCCAGGGCGAAAAGCTCATGGCGCGGGAGGCGGGCCGTCTGCGTATGTCCTTGCAGGCGGCGGGGGATGTGGCAGAAAAAATCGCTTTTCTCCACTACCCGCCCATCTACCCCGGCGCACAGGCACAGGAGCTGGTGGATGTGCTGAATGAGTTCGGCGTGACCGAGTGCTACTACGGCCACCTGCACGGCAAGTCCATCCGCTACGCAACGCAGGGCGAGCGCGACGGCATCACCTATCGGCTGATCTCCGCCGACGGTCTGTCGTTCTGCCCGTATAAAATCAGGTGATGCGGATGAAGCAGAAAACAAAAAACATTGTCACGGCGCTGCTGCTGGGGGTCTTATGCGCGGTAACACTGTCCGCCGTCATTACGGTGCCGGACTGGGAGACCGCCCGCGCGGATCTGCTGATCGGTATGCAGTACGAGACAACGGGCCTCGACCTTGACGCCGTGCCCGGCTGGCTTGCGGCGCTGGTCATGCTGCACCAGAATTTTCCGCTGGACGGCTGGGCCTGGGGGCCTGCCGCCGCGGGGCTGGCCGTGCTGCTCTGCTGGGTGCGCGGTCAGTGTGAGGCGAAACCCAAGCGCACGGAGCTGGTGCTGAGCATTGTCTTTGGCATTGCTGAAGTATTGGGTCTGAGCATCTGCAAGCTGGGCAGCTGGGCGTTTGTCTTTAAAAATCCGTATCAGCTCTGCGTCGGCGTGTTCTGCATGGCCGGGTACGCGGTGCTGTTCTACCACGCGGTCTGGGGGCTGTACGCCCTGCTGGGCCGCAGCCGGACGGGCGGGGAGGACTTCCCGCAGACCCGCTTCGCAGCGTGGTTCGCCAAGGCACCGGGCCGCGCGTCGTCGCTGCTCATCGGCGCGGCGTGGCTGCCGTGGGTCGCCGTGTTCTGGCCCGGCTCCGTGGACTGGGACTCCTGGGGGCAGATCTCGCAGGTGCTTGGGGTGCAGGAGATGACCGCCCACCATACGGTGCTCTCCACCTGGCTACACGGCTGGCTGTTCCGGCTGGGCCGTGCGCTGGGCAGCGACAATCTCGGCGTGTTTCTCTACATAGTATTGCAGTTTCTCGTCTGTGCGTGGGTGTTCGGGCAGGTAACGGCCTTTGCCGCCAGGCTCGGCTGCTCCCGCGGTGTGCAGTATGCGGTCACAGCGTTCTTTGCACTCGACCCCATCTGGGGCGCGTTCATCCAGACGCAGGTCAAGGATACGCTCTACACGGGACTGTTCGTCCTGTTCGTGCTGAAAACCGCCGACCTGCTGCTCTTTCCGCAGGAATGGCAGGGGAGCCGCCCGCGCCTGACCGCTTACGCGGTGCTCGGCGTGCTCTGCTGCCTGCTGCGCAAAAACGGCATCTATGCCGTTGTGCCGATGCTGCTGGCGTCGGCCTTCACCGTGAGTGAAAAGCACCTGCGCCGCCCCGTGCTGGCGGTGCTGCTGGCCGTCTGCATAGGCTCGTTCGGGTTTGACACGTTCACCGAAAAAGTCCTCGACATCCCCGCAGGCAGCGTGGGGGAGGCGCTCTCGGTCCCGATGCAGCAGACCGCCCGCTATATCCGCGACTACGGCAATGAAGTCACCGACGACGAGCGCACCGCCATCGAGAAGGTCCTCGACTACGACGCCATTGCCCAAAGCTATATGCCGGAGCTGTCCGACGGCGTCAAGCAGTACTACAAAAATCCCGGCAAGGGTGACCTGGCCCGCTATATGCTGGTCTGGGCCAAAATGCTGCTCAAGCACCCGGTCTGCTATTTTGAGGCAACGCACGCAAACTCCCACGGGTATTACACCATCACGAAATGCCGCGCCATCAACGATTACTACACGTTCAATAATGACATTTGCATGGAAATGTCTGAAATGAACGTCCACTATCTTGATAAATCCGGCTATCTGCGGTATGCTTTTGTACAGGCGCTCTCGGCATTTGAAAAGCTGCCGCTCGTGGGGCTTACAACGTCCATCGGGTTCATGGCGTGGCTGACTGCCGTGCTTGGTCTCTGGCTGGCGCGCTGCAAAGCAAAGCCTGTGCTGCCGGTTTTTATCGGCCTTGGCATCTTCTGGCTGACCTGCATTGCGTCCCCGGTCAATGACTGTATGCGCTATTTCCTGCCTGTGGCGGGGTGTCTGCCGCTGGTTTTCTGTCTGGCGGCGGTGTTTTCCCGTGAAAAATCAGAAATTACCGTCTGATTTGTTAAAAAATTCAAAAAAGACTGGTATTTTCCGCACAGGCATGGTATAATAACTTGTATTTTTATGTACATCTATTTTTGGAGGAATTTATAAATGAAACTGATTTCCTGTGAAAAGCTCGAAAAGAGCATGGTCGAACTGCAGTTCTCCATTGACGCGGAGACCTTCAAATCTGCTGTCAATACCGCTTTCAAGCGCGAGGGCAAGAAGTACGCCATCCCCGGCTTCCGCAAGGGCAAGGCTCCCAAGGCCATGATCGAGAAGATGTATGGCAAGGACCTGTTCCAGTATGACGCCATCAACGACCTGTTCCCCGAGAACTACGAGGCCGCCGTCAAGGAGGCCGGTATCGAGGTCGTTGGCCGTCCTGACCCCGAGGTCGTCTCCATGTCCGAGGACGAGGGCGCTACCCTGAAGGTCAAGGTCGCCGTCAAGCCCGAGGTCGAGCTGGGCGAGTACACCGGTTTAACCGTCAACAAAGATGTCAAGACTGTTGACGAGGCTGATGTTGACGCCGAGATCAAGCGCATGCAGGACCGCAATGGCCGTCTGCTGACCCGTGAGGGTGCTGCCGAGAACGGCGACACCGTTGACATCGACTTTGAGGGCTTCGTTGACGGTGTTGCTTTCGAGGGCGGCAAGGCTGAGCACTACTCTCTGGTGCTGGGCTCCGGCTCCTTCATCCCCGGCTTCGAGGAGCAGATCGTCGGCCACAAGGCCGGCGAGGAGTTTGACGTCAACGTCAAGTTCCCCGAGGAGTACCAGGCTGAGGAGCTGGCCGGCAAGGACGCCACCTTCAAGATCAAGCTGCATGAGGTCCAGTACAAGGAGCTGCCCGAGCTGGACGACGATTTTGCCAAGGACGTCAGCGAGTACGACACTCTCGACGAGCTGAAGGATTCCATCCGCAAGGGCATCGAGACCAACCACGAGAAGCAGGCTGACCAGAAGGTCGAGAACGACCTGATCGACCAGGTCGTGGGCGGCATGAAGGCCGAGATCCCCGACGCCATGATCGAGAGCCGCATCGAGGAGCTGGTGCAGGACTTCCAGTACCGCATCTCCCAGCAGGGCCTCAAGCTTGAGCAGTACCTGCAGTATATGGGCATGACCATGGAGCAGTTCAAGGAGCAGTTCCGTGAGCAGGCCGACAAGCAGGTCAAGATGCGCCTGGCCATGGAGGCTATCGTCGCCAAGGAGTCCATCGAGGCTACCGAGGAGGAGTTCGAGGCCGAGATCAAGCGCATTGCCGATGCTTACCAGATGGAGGCCGACAAGGTCAAGAGCCTGGTCGATGCTGCCGCCGTCAAGAAGGATCTGGCTGTCAACAAGGCAATCGACTTCGTGAAGTCCAAGGCCAACATCGTCGCCGGTGCTGCCGAGGAGAAGAAGCCCGCCAAAAAGACCACCCGCAAGACCACCAAGAAGGCTGCCGCCAAGCAGGACGAGGAGCCGAAGGAAGAGGAGACCAAGGGCGAGTAATCACCCCGCGGGCATCCGTAAACATTGAGTAAAAGGGCCGGTACGGTTGCGCAGCTATGCCGCCGTATCGGTTCCTTTGTCATCACCCATACTTTATCTAAAGCACCAAGGAGGGAAACCAGAATGAGCCTTGTACCTTATGTTGTCGAACAGACTGCGCGCGGTGAGCGCAGCTATGACATCTTCTCCCGCCTGCTCAATGACCGCATCATTGTGCTGAGCGAGGACGTCAACTCCGCCTCTGCCAGCGTCATCGTGGCACAGCTGCTGTACCTCGAGGGCCAGGACCCGGAGAAGGACATCTACTTCTATATCAACAGCCCCGGCGGCTCGATCTCTGACGGTATGGCCATCCACGACACGATGAACTACATCAAGTGCGATGTCTCCACCATCTGCGTCGGAATGGCGGCCTCGATGGGCTCTTTCCTGCTGGCCAGCGGCACCAAGGGCAAGCGCTTTGCCCTGCCGAACTCCGAGATCCTGATCCACCAGCCGCTTATCGGCGGGCAGGGTATCTCCGGCCAGGCTACCGACATCAAGATCCACGCCGACCACATCGTGCGCATCCGCGAGAAGATGAACACGCTGCTCAGCCAGTACACCGGCCAGCCGCTGGACGTCATCACCCGCGACACCGAGCGCGACAACTATATGACCGCGCAGCAGGCGAAGGAGTACGGCCTGATCGACGACATCCTCTATAAACACTGATTCGGGGGAACAACATGGCAAATCAAACGTCCGGCAAGGACGGAAAAGGACGCGAGCTCGTCTGCAGCTTCTGCGGGCGGACGCAAAATGAGGTAGAGCAGCTGATCATTGGCCCCGGCGTCAATATCTGCAAGGACTGCCTGGATATGTGCAACAATGCCCTGTACAAGGACGGCGAGCGCCCGGCCCCGCCGCGTGCCGGTATGCCGCGGAACCGCCGCCGCACAGACGCGCAGCCCGGTGCGGACTATGACTATGACCCGCTCGAGAGCATCAATATCCTGACCCCCGCCGAGATCAAGGCGGGGCTGGATCAGTATGTTATCGGGCAGGATGCCGCCAAAAAGGTGCTGGCTGTCTCTGTCTACAACCACTACAAGCGCATTCTCTCCCGCGAGAGCAGTGACGTGGAGCTGCAGAAGTCCAACGTGCTGATGCTCGGCCCGTCCGGCACCGGCAAGACGCTGCTGGCCCAGACACTGGCCAGGATGCTCAATGTGCCGTTCGCCATCGCGGACGCCACGACGATCACCGAGGCAGGCTACGTCGGCGAGGATGTCGAGAACATCCTGCTCAAGCTTATTCAGGCGGCGGATTTTGACGTCGCCCGCGCCGAGATCGGCATTATCTACGTCGATGAGATCGACAAGATCACCCGCAAGAGCGAGAACCCCTCCATCACCCGTGACGTCGGCGGTGAGGGTGTACAGCAGGCGCTGCTGAAGATCGTGGAGGGCACGGTCAGCAACGTGCCGCCCAACGGCGGACGCAAGCACCCGCAGCAGGAGTTCATCCAGATCAACACGAAGAATATCCTGTTCATCTGCGGCGGCGCGTTCGATGGGCTGGAAAAGCTCATTCAGAAGCGCACCGACAACGCCTCCCTCGGCTTTGGTAGCCAGCTGCGCACAACGCTGGACAAGGATGAGACGCGCCAGAAACTGCTGAAGAAGGTCGAGCCTGACGACCTCGTCAAGTTCGGTCTCATCCCCGAGCTGATCGGCCGTCTGCCCGTTGTGACGGTGCTTGACCCGCTGGACGAGGAAGCTCTTGTCCGAGTTCTGACCGAGCCGAAGAACAGCATTGTGCGTCAGTACAAGGAGCTGTTCCACCTCGACAATGCCGAGCTCGTCTTTACCGAGGACGCGCTGCACGCCATCGCCAAGAAAACGGTGGAGCGCAAGAGCGGTGCCCGCGGTCTGCGCAGCGTCGTCGAAGAACTGCTGATTCCGATCATGTACGACATCCCGTCGGACGCCACCATCACAAAGGTGACCATCGATGCGGATACGGTGGCAGGGGGCGAGCCACGCATCGAGCACGGCATGATGCGCCCGCGCTACAAAAATATGGCGTCCCAGCAATAATTTGCAAACACACCGGTGCAGGAATGCGCCGGTGTGTTTTTGTTCACAAAAATTTTATATAGAAAACACTTGATTTTTTGCAGTAAAGTGAGTATTATATATTTAGCACTCAGAGAGATTGAGTGCTAAACTAAAAATCAAAAGAGAAATCTTTTATAGGGAGGAACTTCCACTATGAAAATCAAACCTCTTGCAGACCGTGTTGTCATTAAGCTGGTCGAAGAAGAAGAAACCACCAAGGGCGGCCTGATCCTGTCCGGCTCCGCCAAGGAGAAGCCTCAGGTTGCTGAGGTCATCGCAGTCGGCCCCGGCGGCAATGTGGATGGTAAGGAAGTTGAGATGATCGTCAAGGTCGGCGACAAGGTTCTGACCAGCAAGTACTCCGGCACCGAGGTCAAGGTCGACGGCGAGGAATGCACCATCGTCCGCCAGAGCGACATCCTCGCAATCGTCGAGTAAATTTGATTTCATCGATTTCTTTCAGATAAAAGGAGAGATTCATTATGGCTAAACAGATCAAGCAGGGCGAGGACGCCCGCAAGGCGCTTTGCGCAGGTATCGACCAGCTGGCCAACACTGTTAAGGTCACCCTGGGCCCCAAGGGCCGCAATGTTGTGCTGAGCAAGAAGTTCGGCAGCCCGCTCATCACCAATGACGGTGTCACCATCGCCAAGGAGATCGAGCTGAAGGACGAGTTCGAGAACATGGGCGCACAGCTCGTTCGCGAGGTCGCCACCAAGACGAACGACGCCGCCGGTGACGGTACGACCACCGCTACCGTTCTGGCACAGGCCTTCGTCAATGAGGGCATGAAGAACGTCACCGCCGGTGCAAACCCGATGGACATCAAGCGCGGCATGCAGAAAGCCGTCGCCGCTGCTGTTGACGCTGTCAAGCAGCACAGCCAGAAGGTCAACGGCAGCAAGGACATTGCCCGTGTTGGCACTGTCTCTGCAGGCGATGCCGAGATCGGTCAGCTGATCGCTGACGCAATGGAGAAGGTCACCGCTGACGGTGTTATCACCATTGAGGAGAACAAGACCACTGCCGAGACCTACACCGAGGTCGTCGAGGGCATGCAGTTTGACCGCGGCTATGTGACCCCCTACATGGTCACCGATACCGAGAAGATGGAGACCGTCTACGACGACTGCTCTGTCCTGATCACCGACAAGAAGATCAGCGTCTTCCAGGATGTGGTTCCTCTGCTCGAGCAGGTCATCCAGTCCGGCCGCAAGCTGCTGATCATCGCAGAGGATGTCGAGGGCGACGCTCTGTCCAACCTCATCATCAACCGTCTGCGCGGCGGCCTGAACGTTGTCGCTGTCAAGGCACCCGGCTTTGGTGATCGCCGCAAGGAGATGCTGCAGGATATCGCCACCCTGACCGGCGGCACGGTTATCAGCAGCGACCTGGGCTATGAGCTGAAGGACGCCACCATGCAGCTGCTCGGCAAGGCCCGCCAGGTCAAGGTCACCAAGGAGAACACCACCATCGTCGGCGGTGCCGGTGACAAGCAGGCTATCGCAGACCGTGTTGCCCAGATCCGCAGCCAGATCGCCGTTGCGACCTCTGACTTTGACCGCGAGAAGCTGCAGGAGCGCCTGGCCAAGATGGCCGGCGGCGTTGCCGTCATCAAGGTCGGTGCCGCTACCGAGGTCGAGATGAAGGACAAGAAGCTGCGCATCGAGGATGCCCTGAACGCGACCAAGGCCGCTGTTGAGGAAGGCATCGTCGCTGGCGGCGGCACGGCCACCATCAACGCCATCCCCGCTGTCGACAAGCTGGTCGGCGAGCTGGAGGGCGACGAGCGCACCGGTGCGAAGATCGTCCGCAAAGCACTGGAGGCTCCTCTGCGCCAGATCGCTGCCAACGCTGGCCTCGAGGGCAGCGTCGTTATCGACAACATCCTGAAGGCCAACAAGCCCAACTACGGCTTTGATGCCCAGAAGGAGGAGTACGTCGAGGATATGATCGAGGCCGGTATCGTCGACCCGACCAAGGTCACCCGTTCTGCTCTGGAGAACGCTGCCAGCGTCGCCGCGATGGTCCTGACCACCGAGAGCCTTGTCGCTGACCTGCCGGAACCCCCGGCTCCGGCTGCTCCGGCCCCTGACATGGGCGGCATGTACTAAGAGACGCCGCAAAGCCTTGAAATTGCTTGATTTTTTGGATGCGCAAAAGAGAATTTGCGCCTAACTTACGCCACTTACGCCAAAAATTCAAGCGCATTATAGGGTAACAGAAATCGGCACCTGCCTCAAAAGCAGGTGCCGATTTTTATGTTATCCGGCAGCATGGTGATTGCAAAAAGTAGGATCGACGAGACGAAAATCATTCAAAAAGCATTTGAAATTTCCATCCGAATCCGCTATAATAAATGTACAGCGTGTGGCGTTTCTGCGTAAATCCAGTTGCAGAGCAGCCACGCGCTTTTTTTTGCGGAATCGGGTGAGAAATGGCAAGATGAGCGAAAACTTCATAGGCAAATCGTGTAGCAGAAATGCGTAAGTCCGGATGTTCTGGGGCTTACGCATTTTTTATTTTTTGAAAGAAAGGTGATTATTTTGGAAACCGGAAATCAGTTTTTGGGGACGGAGCGCGTGAGCAAGCTCATGCGGCAGTACGCCATCCCCTGCATCATCTCGCTGCTGGTGGGCGCACTTTACAACATCGTGGACCAGATCTTCATCGCCAACGCCAGCTACCTCGGCTCCTACGGCAACGCCGCCAATACGGTGGTGTTCCCGCTGACGGTGGTGGCGCTGGCTATCGCCGTCATGTTGGGCGACGGCTGCTGCGCCTTCGTCAGCATGGCGCTGGGCAGAAACGAGGTGGATAAGGCCAAGCAAAGCGTGGGCAACGCGGTGGTGTTATCTGTCGTCAGCAGTCTTGTTCTGACGGCGGTATACCTCATTTTCGCAAACACCATCATCGCCATGTTCGGCGGCACGGTGAATGAGGAGACCTTCCGCCACTCGCAGGAATACTTCTTCTATATCACGCTGGGCATTCCGTTCTATATGTTCGGGCAGGCCATGAACCCCATCATCCGTGCCGACGGCAACCCCAAGTTCGCCATGATCTCTACATTGGCAGGCGCTGCTATCAACATTATCCTCGACCCCATTTTCATCTTTGTCTTCAAATGGGGTATGATGGGTGCGGCGGTGGCCACGGTCATCGGTCAGGTGGCAACGGCGTTTCTTGCTGTGTGGTACCTGCTGCACATGAAGATCATCAAGCCTGCGTCCGGCGATTATGCACTGCGGGGAACTGTCTGCGGACGAATGCTGACGCTGGGTATCACCAGTTTTCTTTCGCAGATCAGTCTGGTGGCGGCCATGGCGGCCATCAACAATATGCTCCGTAAATACGGCGCTCTGGACGCTGTGTTCGGACAGGAGCAATACGCGCAGATCCCCATGGCTGTGGTCGGCATTGTGATGAAGTTCTTCCAGATCGTCATTTCCATCGTGGTCGGCATGGCGGCAGGCTGCATCCCCATTGTGGGCTATAACATGGGTGCGGAGAAGAAACTGCGTGTTCGGGAGTTGTTCACCAAGCTGCTGATTGCCGAAGCACTGGTGGGTGCGGTGGCGCTGGTGATGGCAGAGGGTTTCCCTCGGCAGCTCATCGCCATTTTCGGTGCAGCCAATGAGAGCGGCTACTATACGGACTTTGCTATTAAGGCGTTCCGCACCTATCTCTGCATGATGGTGCTGGCCTGCGTCAACAAGGCGTGCTTTATCTTCTTGCAGGCAGTCGGCAAGGCGCTGACATCCACGCTGCTGTCCATGTTCCGTGAGGTGGTGTTCGGTGTGGGCTTTGCCCTGTTGTTGCCTGTGTTCTTTGGTTTGGACGGCGTACTGTATTCCATGCCGGTGTCGGATATTCTGACCTTTATCATCTCGGCGATCATCATCGTGAAAACCTATCGGGAATTGAATGTGGAAGGAGTGCAGAAAGTATGAAAAACAGAGTCATTACCATCAGCCGCGAATTTGGCAGCGGCGGACGCACCATCGGCAAAAAGGTGGCGGAAAAGCTGGGTATTCCGTGCTATGACGCAGAGATCATTCAGGAAATGGCAAAGGAAACAGGTTTTGCGCCGGACTATGTAAAAGAAGCAGGCGAGTACGCACCGGGGAGCTTCCTATCGGCAGCTTTTTCCAACCGAATGTTCGGCCCCACCAACGAGGATATTCTGTGGGAGCATCAGTACAAGGTCATCACGGAGCTGGCGGAAAAGGGTCCCTGCGTCATTGTTGGCCGCTGTGCCGACTATATTCTGCGGGACAAGGCAGACTGCCTGAAAGTTTTTATCCACGCGGATATGAAGTTCCGTGCGGAGCGCATCGTCAAAGTGTACGGCGAACGGGAGCAGTCCCCGGAGGAGCGCCTGCGGGATAAGGATAAACGCCGGGCCGCCTATCACCGCTTCTACACCAACATGAAGTGGGGACACGCTCAGAATTATCACCTGACGCTGGACAGCGGCGTCATCGGTATCGACAAGTGCGTGGACATTATCGCGGAGCTGTATTGAAAACTTTCCAGAAAAAACGTTTGAAATTCGTTTTAAAAATCGTTAAAATATAAGGCAACACCGCATTATTCCCGCCGGAGCGGTGCTTGAGCCGTTAGGCGGGAATTGTGCGGTATTGCCTTAAGGTCGAAGTCTCCGCAAAAAGAGGCTTCGGCCTTTTTGTATAAACCGGCAAAGTGTGCTATAATAGACAGAAATAACGCAGCGGGGGAGCCGCCATGAGAAAATACGCAAAATATCCGGCACTGGCCGTTACGCTGGCGATTATGGCAGTGATCTTTGTCTTGTCCTCGCAGCCGGCGGAGTTGTCCACCAAGGTCAGCCGCGCCGTTACCGAGACCGTGCAGGTCAGCAGGATAAAAGCCATCACGCCGCTGTGGTTCAGCACCACAAACCTGAACGCCAACGTCCGCAAGTGGGCGCACATCTATATCTACTGTGCCCTCGGCGTCAGCATGGCCGTGACCGTGCAGCTGTGGCTGCACCGCGTTACGCTGCGGCAAAAGGCACTGCTGGCATCGGCGCTGTGTATGCTGTACGCGGCCGGTGATGAGCTCCACCAGTATTTTGTGCCGGGCCGTGCCGCGCAGTTGAGCGACGTTGCGATTGACGCCATGGGTTTTCTGCCCTGCGTGGCGGCGGTGTATCTGGTGCTTTGGGCTGTCAGGAGGCTGCGCAATTAACAGGACTCAACCCAAAATTATATGGGTAATAGAGGTATTTTAGGTTGACCCGCCGCCCATACTTCCACCGGGGGGATGTGCCTTGTCTCTGCGTCGGTTGCATGGGCTTTGCGCTGTGCTGGTGCTGCTGGCGGGCGTCGTGCTCTGCCGCACCTACTGGGTGGGGCAGCAGACGGCCTATGCCGCCAGTGCGGGCGGGCAGAGCGTCCAGACGCTGACCCTGCCGCGCGCCCGGGGCGATTTCTATGACCGCACGGGCCGCAGGCTGACCGGCCTTTCCCCGCGGTATTACGCACTCTGCCTGCCCGGAGACGCCGGGTACACGGCGCTGTTTCCGTATGTCCCGTATGCGGAGCAGAGCCTTTTGTATGAGCGCCGAAACCTTGCAAGCCCCTTTTTGATACAGGTGGACCGCGACCTGACCGCGCAGGGCATCACGACCTGCACCGTGCCGCAGCATTTCGGCGGCAGCACCGCCGCGCACCTGCTGGGCTATCTGGACAGCGAGGGCCGCGGCGTGTCCGGCCTGGAAAAAGCCTACGACGACCTGTTGACCGACTCCGGAGACGCGCGCACTGTGACCTGCTTTATGACCGCGCAGGGACGCCTGTTGACGGACACAAGCCCGCTTGTGGCGGTGGAAACACCCGGCACGGGGCAGGGCGTGCGGCTGACGCTGGACGCCGACCTGCAGCGCGCCTGTGAGGGGCTGGCCACGCTGTATCTGCCGCGCGGCTGCATCGTTGTGATGGACACGGCCACCGGCGGGGTGCTTATCTCGGTCAGTATGCCGTCGTTTGACCCGCAGAATGTCGCCGCCAGCATTGCCGCCAACGATACCTCGCTGCTCAACCGGCCTCTACGCGCATTCAGTGCCGGGTCGGTGTTCAAGGTCGTGCTGGCTGCAGCCGCCTACGAGAGCGGCCTTGACTGGTACACCCACGACTGCACGGGTGAGGTCGAGGTTGCCGGGCAGACTTACCGCTGTGCACTGGGCCGTGCCCACGGCGTGGTCAACCTGCGCGGCGCGCTGGAACAAAGCTGCAACACCTATTTCATCGAGCTGGGCCGCCTGCTGGGGGCACAGCGCATCCGCAAAATGGCAGAGACACTCGGCTTCGGCACGGCCACGCAGCTTGCGCCCGGCCTGCAAGGCGCATCGGGCACACTGCCCGATGCCGCCGCGCTTGAAAACCCAGGCGAGCTGGCGACGTTCAGCTTTGGTCAGGGGGCGCTGACCGTGACGCCGCTGCAAATTACAGCCATGATGAACACCGTCGCAAACGGCGGCGTGTACAGGACGCCGGCCTTTGTACAGGGAATTGTTGACGCCGACGGCACGCTGACCGGGCAGACCCGGGCGGCTGACACCCGCACGGTCTTTGATGCGGCCACTGCACGGGTGCTGCGCAGTATGCTGGCCTCCGTCGTGTCGGAGGGGATCGGCAGCGAGGCACAGCCCAAAACCGGCACGGCAGGCGGCAAGACCGGCACAGCGCAGACCGGCCAGTACGACGAGAACGGCGAGGAGCTGCTCAACTACTGGTTCAGCGGCTTTTACCCGGCGGACGACCCGCGGTATACCATTACCGTTTTGCAGGACGGCATTTTAAAGCCCGAAACCTCCAGTGCCGCGATATTTGCAAAGGTTACCGAAATTCTGGCTGTGTGGGAGAACTCCTAAGCCTTCCCCCTCGGGGGAAGGTGACCCCGCAGGGCCGGATGAGGGCAGACCTTGCCGCCGCAGCACTTTACCGGGCAGCAACGGCATATCCACCCCTCATCAGTCAGTGGTCGGGGCCACTGACAGCTTCCCCCGAGGGGGAAGCCAATCTCTCCGTCAACCAATTTCCTCCAAGGTATTGCACTTTTGCGGCAAAAAAGCTACAATAATTAGTATCTGTAGACCGCAAGTAACCGATGCTGAAAGGGACAAACCGATGCAGCATATTTTTATCATAAACCCAACGGCGGGCAAGGTGGACGCCAGCGTGGCGCTCATCCCGCAGATCCACGCCGCTGCCAGCCGCGCAGGGCTTCATCCTACCATTGAGGTGACCCGCCGCGCCGGGCAGGCCCGCGACCTGGCCGCCCAATACGCCGCCGGCGGGGAAGAAGTATACCTCTACGCCTGCGGCGGCGACGGTACGCTGAACGAAATATTGC
>ERZ779866.1644-NODE-1644-length-22047-cov-5.947435_pt1 | contig 22047 bp, 33 predicted proteins | sample MGYA00511248_ERZ779866 | MGnify/ENA primary metagenome ERZ779866 (study PRJEB29588, sample SAMEA2155758) | human gut metagenome | biome: human gut; feature: human-associated habitat; material: faeces | place: Denmark | collected 2008/2010 ... | reverse complement strand
GGTACGGGATTTTGACCTGCTTGATGGCGTTGCGGATGTCGGTGTCGTAGCGGTTGATCCAGGTGTTGTTCAGGTAGGACTGAATATCAGAACTCTCCAGCACGTTGGAGTTCCCGGAGTCCCACACCCGGTTCTCTGCGATGTCCTGCCGCAAGAGCCAGGTCCCGTCGCAACTGGTGTCATAGGAGCTGGATGGGCGGCCCTGGTGGACCACAAGGTAATTCGCGGGGACACCGTTCTCATGGAGGAGGGCTTCCTGTCCCACCTCCAAATCCCCCGCCTTGATCTCCGTGGAGAGCGCGCTGGCCCGGTGTAAAAAGATCATCCGCTCACCCCCACCTTGACCGGGAGATTGACTGTGGGCTTTTCATAGCAGTAGAAGGTCAGCGTCCCGGCCCCCTGAGCGGGGTCTCTCTGGGAAACCAGCGCCCAGGCGTTGATGGCTTCGGTGTCAGCGTCTGAGTCGGTCCCGGGGGTATCCACGTCCACAGTTACCACCTTGCTGTCCGCCGCCACAATCGAGCAGGCCACCTGCTGGCTGAATGGCGCGTTGTCTCCTGTCCATCCGGCGGAGGTCAGGGTGACTGTCGCAGAATTAGAGGGGAGGCCAGCCCCTACATCTCCGGCGCTCAGCGTCACATCAGAGGAAAGCGGCTTGCTGTTGATGGTTCGGGTGGTGGGCACTGCGCCCACATCTGCCGCGGATGGGGTCCAGGTACTGGGCCTTGCCCCAACCATCTCCGCCGTGTAGTCGCCGCTCTGCGGCGTTACAGCGCCCGTGCGGCCGTTGAATGTGGTCACGCCGGTATCTGGCGCGTTTGCCCACTCCGGCGCCCCGCCGGAGCCCACCGTCAGAATCTGTCCCTGAGCACCTCCGTCCGGCAGCTCGGCCGGCACAGCCTCCCAGGCAGAGCCTTCCGCCGTCTTGGTGAGCACCTGCCCAGTGGTCCCTCCCTCTGGAAGCCCGTCCGGGGCGTCCTGCCACGCCTGGCCGCTGGTGGTCTTTGTGAGGACCTGCCCCTCTGTCCCGCCTTCCGGGGCGTCCAGCTTTCCCCCTATGGCGGTGTCCATCTGCCCCTTGCTCACACCGTCCGCCGGGTCTGTGCCATCCGCCAGCCCTGTAATTTTGTGGCTGCCCATCTGGAGGTTTCCAGTCATGGGGACCGTACCGTCTGCCTTAAAGTCTCCGGAGCCGATACCATCAGAACCGTTGTAGACCGTGAATGTGCCGATTGGATCGTCCTCGCTGTCGTACATGGTATAGGTGTCTGTAGTACCAGGCGCGCCGGTGCCGCTGGTGCGCTCCACACGGGACACCTTCGTGCCAGCAGGGCCAGGCTCTCCGGGTTCTGCAATCTTCATCCAGTTTACGCCATCATTAGTGGGGCCTCCTATGGGCGCGTCCTTTAGGGCCATATAGCTACCACCCTGATAGGCCACGATGTCCAAGAACACATAGCTATCAGCGGAGCTGTAATCCCCTCTTGGGGTAACACCCACCTTACCCAATGCCTGACTAGCCATTTACCGTCACCTCCAAAATTCCGTTTTCCAAGCTGAATACCGGCCCGTTGTAATCATCCGGTGCGTGCATGGTTAGTTCCATGGTGTCGGGGTCTACCTCGAACGTGGCATACAGCACATTTCCGTTGGCGCTCTCACCTGTGTCCACATAGTCTTGGGATTCCTCATCCCATTGCCACCACGTTCCATGTTTGATGATTGCTGGTTTACCAGCCTCTCCCTGGTCACCTTTCGGTCCCTTGATGTTTACCGGGTCAGGGTTGTCCAGCTCACCGTCGTTTGTCCAGGAGATTTCGCCCTCTTCGCTGACCGCCGGGGTAAACGTCACGCCCTGCGTGCCAGGCCCGCTCAACTGCTGCCAGTTGGTTCCGTCGTTGTTTGGGGTAATTCCGATGACATCCTTCAGGGCTACATATGATCCTCCAGCGTTTGTCACAATGTCCAGGATCTCGTACTGCGTTGCCGGGTTATAATCACCCCTTGGGGTCAATTTGACCTTACCAAGATTGGTATTAGGCATTGATGCTCACCTCCAAATGCCCGTCCTCATTGATGAGAAAGTTCGGCCCCATATATTCGTCCGGAGTAATCATAAACAGGTCTCCTGTGTCTACATCGATGTAGAATGTGGCGAACATCACGTTGCCCCTGGCCGCCTCTCCAGTGTCCTCATATTCCTGTTTGGCTGCATTCCAGGTCCACCATGTGCCTCCTTGGATTATGGGTGGATTTCCACTATACTGCTCGGCGCTTTTCGCGCTCTCTGCGGCTTCCAAGGCGCTATAAGCGGCATCTTCCGCACTTTCAGCGGAGCTTGACGCGGATTGAGCGGCATCTTCCGCCGCACTTTTCGCAGATTCCACATACCGATAGACAGATGCCTGCGCAAACTCCTTTACTAACCGCCCTTTGATGCTTTTAGCCTGCGCCTGCTGTTCGACAACGAGAAGCGATTCGTCATCTAACTGGGACGCTACAGGCAGTTCTCCTATGGTGCGGTCAGCCATCCGTGTCATCCTCCTCTGCTTCAAACGTCAGGATACCATCCAAGGCGCAGATCGCGTCAGGGGAGATTTGCAGCATACCAGCATACTTTGATATATCTACTTGTGGCAGCCGGATATCGGCCTCCTGCTGCATGTATTCAGCTCTGGCGTTGGCAAACTCCGAAGACGATTCCGGGTCCGGGAATTTGACACTTCCTCCGGGAGAGACCGATCCTCCATACCGTTCTGCCAGGGCACGGTCTGCCGTGGCCACCACATCATTTTCCGATTTCAATGCCCGGACCAGCTTGGCGATTTTGCGGGCTGTCTGGTACGGCATGACCGACCTGGACACCTCTAGCACTGCACGATAGGCCGCGGTGATCTGGGCGGGAGTCATCTTCATTTTTATCCCCGGCTCCTTTCTAGTCTTTGTCATAATTCCAATTCCCGGACTCGCTGGTCCAGGCGCTGAATTTCCAAAATGCAAAGAGAAATAAATTCCTCATAGCGAAGGGAGTAGACGTACCCGCCTTCTGCCCCCTCGTCTGGGCTCTTAATCAGCCCGGCGAAATCCAGGCTGGTGAGCCCTGCCGCCTCCATGGCCTGTTCCACGTCCTGGGCAATGAGTCCGATATGGGTCCGGCCGCTTTTCCCGTTGTCAAATTGGAAGCTGCACGGCTTCAAGCCATCAAACAAGGCTTTGTAGGCGGAAACATCATAATTGATGCTGTGCTTCAAGTTTCGGTCCGATGTAACAATCTCTGGGCTGGAGGCGTAGACCTCCGACCACCTCCGGGCGCTGGTGCCGCAGGAGTATACTCCGTTGCTGTGGGAAGAGAAATCCGCCTGCCCCACCACTACAGTATCCTGGAACTGCATATAAGAGCCATTGCCACTGCTGATAAAGATATCGCCATAGTTTGCGTTGATCTCCACCGCCCCGCTGTTTATGAGCACCTTCCGTCCGCTGTAGGACGAGGCCCCCTCTAGGGTGAAGCTGCCAGCGCGTCTTCCCGAACCGTCCAGCAGGTAAATCTCCCCACCCTCCAGAGTGGAGGCCGAGACAGTCCCGGTCATGATCCTGGTCCCATCTATGTACGTGGTCCCAGGATAGACCCACTGGTCCAGGGTGTCCGCCGCATCGTTGGCGGTGGATTGCGCGTTCTGAGCCATATAGTAGGCGTCATCAATGTCATTCTGTACGGAGGTGCTCAGGTCCGAAAAGGTGATGGCTCCTGTCAGGTTCAGATAAGCCGCATCAATGAGTCCCGTCTTGATACAGGAGCCGTTGATGGTAGTAGTGCCGTTGGCCAGTCCAGTAAAGGTCACAAGCCCATTCATCTGGATGGTCTGACTGGATACCACCACACCGTCCACAGACAACGTGATAGAGGACGATGTAGAACCATTGGACACGGACAAGGTGATGCTGTCTATCGTCTGCTGTATCTGTGTGATCTGCCCGCCCTGATCTTCTACCGTGCTAGTGATACTGTCCAGCCGGACCGAGATGGAGGCAGACAAGCCTTTGATTTCGTTCGATACTTCGAGGCGGATTTCTTCGGCAGTTTTGGTGATCTGGGAGCGGGTTTCCGATATCTGGCGGTTAAACTCTTGAGTCATTGGACCGGCAGACGGGTACTCCTCTTCCATCGCAACCTCTCCAGGTGCAGAAATGTTTGGGAATCCTCTTCCGTCATCATCAATTCTGGAAAGGGTGGAATAAACCCCATTTGCAGTAATTCCGTCTCCTAATTCCGCAGCCGGATCGAGATTTGCCGCATCTGCTGTAAATGCTTGATACTGGTATCCCTTCATTTGAGCGAGAAGGGCGTTCGCCATCGCTTGTGTCGCGTGTGGGCATTGCGCTGAAATCTCAATACCTGAGTCATCTCCAGCGGTAACAGAGGCGGAATCGTCAATTATGAGCGTTACGCGAGAAATTGGTCTGTACTTTCCGGTATTTTCAAATCCGGTTATGTCCAGCCCTACATAAAATTTATCAGACAAGGATTCTCACTCCTCCAAAGGTAATAGCACCTCCATATTCTTCAACTAGATAGTTTGTTTCCGCAGGAGCTGACAGTAGAGGAACTAGATACAGTTTATTTTCGTCTGTAATGATCCAGTTTCCGCCGTGCGCCGCAGCGATAAAGCAAAGCTCATTCCTAATGGTGTAGTCGTTGGCCGGATAGTCAATAGTGTAATTTGCATTCAAGACTGTCCGTTGGTCTAACTCTACTCCAATTATCCGCGCAAACTCCGCTGCTGCCGCTGGCATGGAAAGCGGAAATTCAAGAGACTGGTCTGGCTCCCATACCGCCTCAGCCTTTCGCATAGAGTCGTATGCCTCAATGGTCCAGTATCCATCATCATCCGAGCGAGTATTGGTAAAGAATGTGCCCTTTGGAAGCCACTCAGAGACCTGCTCTCCATTTCTGAGCCGGACATATCGCTTGATTGTTGCCGCTCTTGGAACGTTGTCTGTAAATAGGCTGAGTGTCAGGCTTGCAGTATACGCATTCCCAAACCCAAAATCCTCAAAAATGCCATTGCTGTATGTATGCTCGACCTCTTCTTTTAGTCCATATTCAACGCCGTTGATCTCAAACTTATATTCCTTGACTGTATTCTTCGTTCTCCACAAGATTTTCCACAGCTCACTAGTAGTCTGGGCCATGGTTACACCTCAATCAAGTTAAATGACGCGCCTGACCAAAGCTCATTGTTATCATCAAGGGCCATATCCATATTTGCCGAAAACGAGGAGCAATAAAATTCTTTGGTCATAGCCCCATGGAGGTCCCAGTAAGTAACGTTGAATGTGTCCGGGCTTAAATTGTCATCCAACTGTGCCAATTGCTCCCGGGTCATGTGGATCAGCGTATAGGACAGCTTCCGCTTTGTGGTAATCTTGTCCCGTCGCATTCTTCCATCTTTGGTCCGTGTGGTCTTGTCGCTGTCCAGGTCCTCACGGGACCAGCCGTAGCCGGATTTTTCAATGTTGTGGGAGTAGTCATACCCGTTAATTATTAGAATGTTCATAGACCACCTCAGTACAATAAAATGGGCTTTCCGGCCTGTCTGGTCATTCGGTTAATGTGGCTTACAGTGTTTCTTGCTACTTCTTTTCCGTCCAGGTTGACAACAACAGTTACCTCTCCGCTGAATCCCCCGGCCTCTTGCAGAGCTTCTAGCACGGCTTGCTTCATTGTGGACAAAGGAGAAACAACTTCGGCCTCTCTGGTGTTATCTCCGAGAACCGCAAGGAACTCACGGTTTGGAGGAACAACGGAGCCTTGGGCGAGACGGGGAATGGACACCTCACTGATTTTAGGTATGTTGAACCCAAAAGAATTCCCACCCACACCAGGAACCCAATCTGGAATGGAGAAATGCACTTTGTTGAGCTGAGAAATAAGCCAGTTAATACCATGAATGATAAGGTTTACCGCACCTTCTAAAGCCGTTATGATTCCATTCCAAGTGCTTGCAAAAATTTGCTTTATTCCGTCCCACGCTCGTTCCCAGTCTCCAGTAAAAACTCCTGCAACAAAATCGATAACACCCTTTAGCGCGTTTATGATTTCGTTTGCTACATCTGCAAAAACACCCAAAACATATCCGACAGTTTCCACTATTCCACTTAGGACATCTGAAATAGCTGGCCCAAATGTATCGATAAAAGCATTTACAAGTGGAAGAATAAATTCGTTGTATATTTGAAGCGCAGCCTCAACAAGCATCGCCACAAATTCCAATATGTTATCCCAAAGCGGCTTGAAATGCTCGTTCCACAGTTCGTCCAGTGTGGTCATAAACGTGTCCCACACGGGCTTAATTATGGTTTCCCAATAATTTTGTAACGTTTCAGAAACGTTTATAATCGCTTCTCTAATAAGTTCAAATATCGGCTCTCCATATTCATCCCAGACCTTTACAATTCCGTCCCACAAGTCTGTCCATATATCTGTTACGATAGACAAGGCAGGAGCAATCGCGTCTTTCCAAATCATGTCAAAAATTTTCTTGACCTCACCGAACAAGGTGTTGAATGTTATCAGCATTTGTGTCCTAAACTCTGTAAGAGCTGGAAGTATGCTTGTAATAAACTGCTGTAATGCCGGAAATAAAACAATATTCCAGAGATCAGAAAGAACCATAGAGATAGAGTCAAGCAACCCTCCGACCACTTCCCCAATTGTCACAATAAACTGGTTTAAGAAATCCACAAACTCATTCGTAAACCAGTCATACAGTGGAGAACCAAGAGAACGAATGTCATTCCATATATCATGGAAAACCTCAAATAGCCTATTTGCACCAGCGGAAATATCAGAAAATGCTTGATTGAAAGAATCTTCAAATGGCTGAAATGCGTTTTTTAAACGTTCAATAAAGTCAAGAATTTTGTTTTCTGCACCACTCTCAACGATATTTTCAGAGGTTATTGGGGTAAACTGAGAAAGGCCAACCCCTCCAGCTCCCGCACCACCGCTTCCGCCAGACCCTCCGGCCCCGGAAGATAACGTGTTAATCTCGTCGAATGTTGCAAGGCTTTTTTGCTGTTCCTTGTTTGTTTCCTTGGTCGCGTCTGTCAGGGCATTTTGGTTGTCTACAGCCTCATCAATTCCAGCGGAAACGCCTCCAACAGCCGCCTGTGTCTGCTGTACCTGAGTCGTCGCGCCCCCAAAAATAGCACTGATGGCCGCATTAAAAGCATTTGCAATATCAATCAGAGAGGAAACAATCTGGTTGAGAACTCGAATGACAGGAAGCAGCACTTGAATAAGCGCTTGTCCGATAATGGACATAAACTCTTGCCACTGCATGGAGAGAATACGGGTCTGGTTTGCCCAGCTGTCCTGAGTCCGAACGAAGTCACCAGAAGCAAGTGAGAGTTGGTCCAATACATAGTTATAGCGAAGAATTAGCTGTTCTGACTGAGACATAGACTGGAAGCTACGATTAATTCCGTTTGCAAGGGCATACGCTTCCAGATTTGCCTGGGTCATTACAATACCAAGGTCTTTCAGCGTCTCTGTTTCTCCGGTAAATACGGACCGGAGCTTGATATCTGCCAGTTCCTGAGAGATGTTATAAAACGAGGCTACATCTCCGGTAAGCCCTGCAAGGGTAATAGACATCTCAGCGGCTTGCTGTTGTGTCACCCCCATATTGCTTGCCATGGCCATATAGGTGGATGCGGTACGCTTTGCAGCTAATTCACTCATTCCAAAGCTGGTAATAGCCCTGTCTGCAAAGTCTTCCACCATATAGGACATATCGCCAAATGCTACATCAACCACATTCTGGACTTCTGCGACATCGCTTCCAAGTTCAACGGCTTCTTTTCCAAACTGGACGATTTTATCAACCGCAAAAGCAGCTGCTAGGATCCCGGTGAGCTTTTTGGCCGCAGAAGTAAGGCCGTTCACGCTTTTTTCAACGCTGTTAATTCCGTTGATTGCCTGTTTTGGGTCCGCAGTAATGTCAATAATTACGGTCCCATCGGCCCTTGTTGCCATAATCTCACCTGCCTGTGATTTTCTTTATAAATTCGTCTTCTTCTGGTGTGTATTTTCGTTTGAAATCGACCTTAGAGCGGTTCTTTTTGTAATATTCGCGTTCCCATTTTTCTAACTTCTTTCCTTTTCGGAGTTTTTCTCGAATGGAAACCACCGAGGAAAGCTGCCCTTCCCCAATCCCCATAAAATAGGAGATAAATGTCCACCAATGGCAAAAGGAATCGGCCCTGACATCGTGCCCAGCCGCTTTGTTTATATCGGAAACGATCAGCATATAGTCTTGTTCCCAATCAATCAGCTTTGGCCCCTTTGTGTCATCCTGTTCCTCGCCGCACGAAATAAACCAAAACATTTTATCAATGGCTTCTTGGTAATTTGATTCTGGAATTTCACCAAGATCAGGATAGAACAACGCAAGGCAAACATACCCCTTTATGAAATCATCTTGTGTTTTGTCCTCAATCCGGGATATAATACCCAAAATGTCCCGATAGTCGGCGTTGATCTTGTATTCTTTCCCTCCAACTTCAACAGTTAAGGGGAGAGACCATTTCATTTTTTATCCCCTTTTAGCTTCCTGAACTGCTTTTTGGGCTTCCATCTTGGCGTAAGCCTTTACCCCGGCTTCAACAATAGGGGTAATAGCATTGAGAAAGTTGGTAATAATGAGCTCACCATTCCCGGCAATGGCCATGATGTTTGCCTTGTCAAAAATTTTGTTAAAATCGTTATCTGACCCAAACGCAAGAGAAAGCTCCTTTTTCATGCGCTGGTCATACTCTGCCAGCAAGTCGATAGCTTCTCCTCCGTCGGTCATGCCCTTTGACCGCTCGTTATATTCCGCCTGCAATTTTTCAATTTTTGCACTAAGGTCCTTAAACCGTTTATATACATTCGGGTCAGAGGGGTTGAAACGGAGCATTCCGCTTTCGTTGATCTGATAGGTTTTGACACCCGTGTCAAATGTGATTTTCTCCATAGTTTCCTCCAAAAGAGAGAAAGGGCGCAGCGCCAAAGCCAGTCTGATTAATTACCGCTGCGCTCATTTCCGCTTATTCTTCGTCGGGAGCGAAAGTAATGTTTCCGGAACTGTTAGTCACTTTCCCGAGCGCCCTGGTCCCGCCGTAGGTAACGTCGAATCCGATCTCCAGGTTTCCACCGCCAGTGCCGCCAATGCGGTTGATGGAAATAGCGGAGCCGCTGTACCGCTCCGCAAAATTGGAGCTTTCAGATGTTGTATAATAATGGGCAATCAGCATATCCATATTGGCGAGAGCTTGAGCATTCTGGTCCTTCACGCCGAGATTCCACAGCTTGACCGCCGCAGGGTCACCGGCGTCCAGAGGGACTGGGTCAAAGCTTTGGGTAATGACCGGCTTCTGCATAGTGGTCCAGGTGCTTCCAAGGATATCCTGCGTAGACTCAGCTCCCCAGTCCATTTCCTCATCGGATTCCTCCACTCGCTTTCCGATGGCGGACCATGTAGGAGTTCCTTCGTTTCCGGTATTCAGATATGCAATTAATAGTTCTCGGGCAATAGTCTGGCCCTCTGTAGTGTTGAACTCTAAATCAGGCATGATTTTCTCTCCTTTCAAACGTTGACCTCATAGGTCATGCGCATCAAAATTTGATAGTCCTCGTAGCCGTCGCTGTACTGGGCGAACTTGGAAGACTGGGTTGTAGACTCGACTCGCAAGGCGTTAATGTCATCTCCCAGGTCTGGTTTCTGCGTCCTTGCCCAGTCCCCGAAGCGGTTTAGCATTTCGTCTGCCTGAAGCCGCTTGTTATTGCTGTCTCCGGGCTTGATCCGGTAAATAATCTTGAACTGGTATTCCGCCTGGTAGCCACCAATGATATACCGCTGGGTGATATACGTCCCCTGGATGGTCGAAAGAGTCATTGCGGTATCATCCCCCGCAGCCTCATCCACGTCCAGAAACTCGTATTTAATGACTGCTACCGGCTTTTCTGGGAAGGTGTTGGCCCACACCAGCATGGAGCGTGAAATCTTCTCTACTTCTTCGCTGGAGGCAAGAATTTTTGGCTTTTCCTGTCTATCCGTACCGCTTCACCGCCTTCCCGGCCACTCTCAGCCATTTGTCCATGTTCTCTGACTTGCTGGCCTCGAACCAGTGGTCCTGTGCCTGAGAGTGCATGGCCTTGTTGAACACAAGGTTTTTGTCTGTCAGGACCTTTGTCCCCCCTTTGGGTGCATAGCTGCTCCCCGTTGTAGGATCAACCATCAATTTCCCGTAGTAGAGATAACGGGCATATGGCCCTTGGTAAATGATTTGGTTTCCATCCACTCTGGTTCTCTGGTCTAGTGATCCAGTAAGCGCAGGAACATAAGGCGAGGTGTCCTTTTGCGCCTGAATAGCGACCGCGTGTTGAGCCTTGTCGGAAGCATTGCGAAGCATCGGGCCAATTCGTGATAAATCGGTATGGACCGTGAATTTCACCATCTCAACTTCCCCCTACTTCAAAGTGGCTCATTTCTCCGCCAAAATCCTTAAAATCCACTTTGGTCACATCGTACACATCGTCATAGGCGGCGTCGATTTTCTGCGCTGTCCAGTCAGGATGAACAGCTTCTCCCTTGACAAAAAATGTGTTTTGCCCAATGGATAGCGTCCAATATCCGGTCTTTTCTTCCAGTCTCCAAAACTCCACTGGTCCGATGTACTGTTTTGGTTCTCCGGTTACGCCGTCCACCGCCTCCACGTCCTTGGGGATATAGAGGGTAACGGAGTCTGCACCCTCCATACCGCTTTGATTGACGTTTTTGGCCTTTACAGCGTCCAGAAGCACGCCTCGCAGGATTGTGATATGGTTGACCAGGGTCGGCTCAAACCCGGTTTCTGGCCGCTCTTCTGTGTCTGCGTTGTACAGCGTCACCGTGTGGGGAAACATGTCACGCATAATAACCCCTCGCTCTCAACAATCCAGTCCCAGCAAGGTACATAGCAACGGTAGCCATCAAGGCTTCCTGTGCGTTTGTGGACGCTCCAAGGGCCTCTGACGCGCTGGACCCACCAGAGCGATAGGACTTGGACCAACTTCCCACAGACTGGCTTTGAAGCTCTCCAAAGCCGCCAGACGTAGCTTCCAGAGAGGTTGTCAGGCTTTTGTTTGCCAAAGCTCGCGCAGTATCTATGGTCTGGTAATCATCTGCTACAGCACAGCAAGCCAGTTTTACCGCGTCCAGGTCGGCGTGTTTAGCCGCCCGGCCCATCGTGGCATAGTCCAGAAATGCGCTTGCCCTGGTCGCCATCCTGGGCCAATCCTGCTCTGTGATGGAGTTGCCCCAGTAAACATTTGTGTAGTAGCTGTAATCCGCGTAAACCATCAAACCGCCCCCTGGAGCGTGGCTAGAATATCGGCCTTACGCATGGAGCCGTTGACACCCTCCACGCCGTTCTCCTCCGCATAATCGAGCATCTGTGTCCTGGTCATGCTAGAAAAGTCCGGCGTGGAGAGTGAAGCCGTGCTCAACGACTCAGTTAACCCCCCGCGGTCTCGTCAGGCTTGACGGTGGCCACAAACAGGCCGTTGGGGTCGGGCAGCACGGGGATAAACAGTCCAGTTGCCTTGGTCCATACCGCCACAGGGTCAGGGGTGGCCCACTGCGTGATCGTGATGTATTGGTCCGCGCTCTTGGAGCTGTACTGGCCGTACTCCGCCTCCTCGGGAGACACGCCCCACAGGCCGACGCCAAGAGTGGGCGCAGCAATAAAGGAAATCTTATCCTCCGGATAGAAGCGGTGGGCAGTCTCCGTGCCGTCCGCTTTCTGCGTCTTGTATCTCAGGTCGTAGGTGGTGATGGCTCCGAACCCAAAGAGCTGAGAAAACAGGCCTCGCAACCGCTCGTTGGGAACATAGGTCCCCTGACCGACTGATCCAAAGATAAGGGTTTGGATACCCTTGTTGGTTGCCAGCTTACGGACAATCTTATTGGTGGTGATGGCCTCGTTGATGGCATATCCCATATCGGCAGCCTGGTCCACAATGGCCTGTAACTGACCAATAATGTCAGCATCGGCGGACAGGTCCAAATCGAAGTCTAGATTTTCGGCGGGAACGCCATAATCAACGGTCATCTTTAAGCGATTCTCGTCAATGTTCATTTTTCCGGTTGCCAGCACGTCCATTTTGGCAACCTCGGTGCGTACCTTTACGGCATCAGCCATCAGGCGCATATCATCAAAGACATATCGCACAATAGCGTCATCAGCATACACGCCAGACTCGGACAGAAGCCGCACGCGCTCAGTCTGGTTGATCTTGCGTTTGATAAGCAGTTTCTCGACTTCCATCTTGTCGAAGGTCGGGCGGCTTCCAATCTCCGCCTCAGTATCAAAGGCATGAACTGTAGCCATCACAGGTAACGTGGCTCCATTGGCCAACCGAAGGTACTCAGCCTTGAGGTTTTCGGTTTTCTGATCAGGAAAAATCCGATCACCCAGGTAGGCAGGCCGAGCGACAGACAGACTCTGAGAAAAATCCAGCCTGTCGGCATCAGAAATAAGGGTCAAAATATCAGCCATTGTTTATTCCTCCTCTCTTAACCGACGGGAGTCCAAACGGGATAAAGCTTTACGTCCTCGGTCATCTTGACCGAAGTCACGGCAGGGCCGCCGCTGGATAGTGCCCATCCGGTCTGCGTATTGCTGGCTTTTGCCAGCGGGTAGTCCGTGGAAACGGGTGAATAGCTGCCCTCCTGGTACTCATTGGTGTCAACTGGAAGCTGATCTTGCCCGCTGGTGGCATCATCCTTGACATAGGTAACGACATAGCCACGAGTAACCTCTGGTGCATCTACAAACACGATGCCAGCCGCTTTCAACGGCGACTCTGCGCCGCTTTCTATATCGAGCCGAGTCTTCAACACGCGGCCAGCAATCATGACGCTTCCTTCGTGGTCGCCGTGGGTAACATCCACATCTTCAAACACGATGCCAACCGCGCTCCCATCATTGGAGGGGTAAACGGTTCCGGCGGCAACGATTTTATTCCCGTATTCGTCAGCCTTTCCCATAGTATTTGGAATCTGATAGGTTTTCAGCACAAGGCCAACTTCGCTCTCCAGAAAGTTAGGCCGGAATGTGCCATTTACTCTGTAAAAATGAGACATCAATTTCACTCCTTATTCGTAGCTTTTGGTGCGTACATTTGGTTGAATTGCTTGGCATACATAGCTCCCTTGCTCTCGTTAGAGGGAGGCCCACCCGGGCCGACGGGTTTCACAAACATAGGGGCTGGCTTGTCGCTCTGGAATGCGGATGGATCGCTGTCCTGCTGGGCCTTTAGATAGGCTTCAAAGCCGTCCAGAGTCCCTTCCTTAACTGCCAATCGGTTAGCTGTCAGGTCAGCGATAAACGCCTTTTCAGCGGCCTTGGAGCTGAATTTCACGCCCTTGTCAGCGATTGCACGGTGTACAGCATCTGCATAGTCACGGTCTGCGATCTGCTTCTGGTACTGCTCCGTCTCGGTGGTGTACTTGGCTTGCAGGTCGGCCAACTGCTGCTTGATACCGTCTACATCGCCGGCGGATTTCTTCAGTTCCTCAATGTCCTTGTCCCGCTGGATAATCTGCTCTTGTGCGGCGGTCAGGTCTGTTTTGGCCGTTTCTGCCGCTTTCTTGTACCGCTCAATGTCTTTCCCGTTGATGGCCAGCACCTTGTTCGCCTGTTCCTCTGTCAGTCCAATTTCAAGCAATTCTTCGGTTTTCATCCATTCTCCTTTGCGGCTAGGCTTTTTAGGTCGTTGCCATGACCCACCGCCCCGCACTTTTAGGCTTGCGGATAGCCAAATTTGATTAAATCTCCCGTAGTTTAGCGACTTCGGGACGGTCAAACGGTCCTTCTCACTCACCAATTAGAGTAAGGTGCGGTATTTTAGTTATGCTGTCAGCCGTTTCATGTTGTTTTGTGCAATAAAGTCTTTTACTTTATCATATCCCCACCCACAATCTACAAGGCCACTTACAAGACACTCCATAGACTGCACAGCCCTTAACTGCTCACTTGTGAAGCAATCCCTCAAATTATCAGTCCTGCCAATGTTGAATTCATCACGGAGCTGTGAAGCGTTTTTCCCAAACAGCACTTTATAGATACAGTTGGTGTAATTGGAATACGCATGTCCGTGCATACGTTCATTCTCCGCAGACTGCTGGAGCGCCTTGGTGAGTGCTTGCCGAACCGCAACTCCTTTCTCGCGCTCGATACGCTTACCCTGAAGAGCGGCCTCCATCGCATTAAACTGCTTGATGTAAGCTTCTTTGAACTTCATGGCAAGCTCTCCGCTATAACCCATGACGAGAAGAGTAAATCCATCTCTAGTCATATATGTCATTGGCCGTTCTTTGTTCTGCTCATCGATGTAATAGGTGGGTCCAAAATTGGACCGGCTAAATTCTTCACTGCAACCCAATTCCCGGATATCTCGCAAGACGTGTTTATGGTCTTTCCCAAAAGTCTCCGCCACATCAAGGCTTGTGCAAATGGCCCGTTCTTCTTTGCCGAACTTTTCTAGTTTTACCAGCATACAATCAATCCTTTCCGTTGATTTTTGTATATAGAATTGTTTTCTTGTCTTCCTGAACGATGTATCCGTCACCCTTTTTTCTGACAACGGTATCATTCCCGCGTCGAATAATGGCCTTTATAATTGCCCAGGCTTTTTCGTCAATCAATACTCCACCCTCATCCTCTCCCGCTGCATCGGCAGCCCCGCCGCCTCGCTAAACGCCTTGTATTCTGCGTTTAACCGGCGTATACGGGCGGTTACTGCCTGATCTTCCTCGGTCAGTCCTGCGGCCTTGTATGCGGTCTGCTCACGCTTTAACTTTCGGATAGTGCGTTCTATCTCACGCTGTTTTTGGGTACTCGTATATCCATCATATTCTTTGCCCTCAAATGAAAATTTTCTATTTTCTCCCTTCATGGCGTCCAAATCCTTCTTGGAGTAGGTTGGCTCCGATACTCCCTCAACAAAGCTGTAGTAGTGATGTCTGCAATTCCACCCACCTAAGCCCGGTCCAGTCCCATATCCGGTCGTTTCTATGAAGTCTGGATAGTCGCCCCTAGACGCTCGTGGCTTTCCGCTCCAGCGATATATGCCACCTTGCCAGCTCTCATGGTTGGCTGGCCCTACTCCGGTGTTGCGTGCTCCAATGTGGGCGGAAACCTCAACAAGATCAGTCTCAAGGTAGTCCATTGACTGCTCCGAATACCGTTGGCAGAGCTGATTTACTCCTGTCATAACGGCGCGCCTAATAGCAACGTCTATTTGATCTCTATGTCCACTCTCATAATCCGCGACCCTAATCCCGCTATCTGCCAGTTGCTTCACGGCGTATCGGATCGCTTGATTATAGCTGATAGCGCCGCTCTGAACCTGCAAGACTGCGCTGTCCAAGGCCCATTGATAAGCTCGTGCCGGTTGCAATAGCGTTCTTCCATTGTCAACCAGGAACGCCATAGACTGCGTAATATTGCGGAAAGTTTCTTCTGTCTGCCTCCTGATAGATTCTATATCTGCACTGCTTACCAACGTCTGCGGGGCGGTCACGTCAGCTATGTCTATCAGTTCGGAGTAATACTTCCGATTTCGATCCACCACATCGTTCAGAAGTTCGGTCAGCTTCTTTTCGCTGATGTTGGTAGTTCTACGAATCGCCCGCTCAATCTCCTGCCGGCTGATACCGTGCGACCGCAGCGCCCGTATGGACTGTACCGTTACCTCGTTTAGCTGGCCAGAAAGGTTAAGGCGGGAGCAAATTTCATCCAGAAGTTGAGATTCTAAGCTCCGATACAATTCGGCAAACTCTTCCGGGAGTGCGTCTAATAACTCCGGTGTAAAGGGTAGGGTCTCATAACCCACCCACCCCCTTTAGGACAGCCGACCAAAACAAATATTTCAAAGCACAACCAACCAGGGCTATGAAGAAGACGGCAATAACCGCCGCAACAATATGCTTCCAGTCGCTCACTATTCAATCTCCCCCTGTGGCTCCGTTGTCAGTTGTTCTGCTCCCGGCAGATTTGCCTTTGCCTCTTCCTCGGTCTCTCCGTACCATTTTGCCCTGTACTCCCAGTCATTCATAATTCCGGAAGCCAAGTCCTGCCGGTCATTGGCGCGCTCACGCTCTTTGGCGTCTGCGTCCTCCAGGATACTGTCTCCCCAGTCGTAAGACACATCGTAGCCGCCAGCAGGAGCCAAGTTATACAGCGTCGCATACACGTCCATGCCATAAATCAGCGTGTCAAAAACGTGCTGTAGCGCCTTTTGAATGCTGTCAATGGTGATAAACATTCTCTGCTTGCTGTTCCTGACCTCAGTAGCCGTTTTTTCTACGCTTTGCGGGTCGGACAACGTTCCATAAGAAAGGCCAACCTGGAACTCGATTTGCTTTAGAATGTTCTGGAGGCCGCGGTAAAGAGCATCATCTCGAAATGTTGGTTCAAACTGCTGAAAAAAACTTCCATCACGGTTGAATGGCCCAATCTCAAATAGCCGCTTGTTAAAGTCTTTGGCAAGCGTCTCCGTTCCGTCCATAAAAATCTTTCTTTGCCCGCTCACGTACTCCCAGCGAATGAGGTCCCACTGTTCATCTGCTCTCTTGACCAGGTCAACTACAGAGCCGCCATAGATAGACATTCCGGTAGGGTCATCAGTGTCCACATTGTTGGACTGAGGCGGCTTGAAATAGGCGAATAGAGGGCCTTGCAGGTTATCAATAGTAATTTCCGGTGAGATTTCCGTCCAGTCTGGAACTACGTTCAGCGGAACCGAATCTCGAACTGCTCCGCTTCTATCACTGTTATATGCTTTATTCTGGATGGTGTACTTGGCCCCTTCCAGGTTGTGGTATTCCAAACGCACATAGTATTTATTGTTTACTTGTACCTTCTCCCGAAACACGCCACCAGTGCAAACACCCGCCGCATCAAACTTAGTTGGCTGAAACGCCGCCGCACTGGTCGCGTCGACTAGAATCCGATCGCCATAAATGTACGGCTTAAAAGCAATTCCGCCAACAGCAAGCCCCAATTCAAGCTGGAGAATCAGGTTTTCTTGTGCTGCCTGCACTTGATCATTGATGTAGTCGGCTCTTTCACTTCCGGCAACGCTGATGGTCAACTCGGACAGCGTTGGCCGTGCAATCTCTCGACATATAGCAGCGGGCAACCCCATCGGGACCACCGGCGGAACAGCCCAGGGCGGTTCGTTAATGTACATAGCGTACCAGAGATTGATGTTGCGCTCCATCGTCTGACCAGTCGCTGGCTTGACGTGAAACTCTCGCTCTGTAACCGCCTGTGGAAATATGTAATTTTTTAAACGCCCAATGACGTTGCTCCAAAAGCCCATTAAATTTCTCTCCACATAACCGTGTTGGCAAAATAGCGGATCATATCCATAGCGTGATCTGACTCTTTAATCACTTTGTCTTCCCCAGCCTCTTCATCCCACATGTAAGACTGGAACTCTTTGAAAGTGTTCTCGCAGCTCTCGTGAAATTTTAACCGCCCAGTCTGCAACAGTGTGGCCGTCAACCGTATCCCATCCAATACGGAGTTGTCAGCTTTCCAAACCGCAAATTTTCCATACCGATGAATCGCCTCAATAAAACTGGCCGCCGATGGGTCTACAATCACACGTTCAATTTTCTTGTTTCCAGCAAAATCCTCAAGGTCTTGGTAGTATTCTTCGTCGGTTTTCTGTTTCCGCATGGCCCGACCATCGTAGTAATACTCCTTCACCATGACAGCTTCCCCATGATGGACACGCCACAGGCCCATAGCTGTCGGGTTCATGGTTCCGTAGTCGATGGATATGTAATATATGCCGGATCCGTCTGGGTTACCGTGAACAACATTTCTTGTTTCGTCAAACATCGGATAGACAAGGCCTTCTGCCAGCGCCCATTCCCCTAATATATATCGATCATAGAACACGGTTCCGGCATACTCTCTTTTCAGGTCATCTACAAACTTCGCTGGCAAAAACGGATTGTCATCTATGGTATATGTTTGGCTAAATATGTCGGCGTTGCTGTCAAGAAATTGTTTCAGCCAATGCCCTGGATACTGAGGATTAAATGTCCCATCAAAGCAAGAATACTCTTTGTCCAGGCGGCTTTTCAGGAGCTCAAATACTTCCTCACTCCAATCTGCTACCTCGTCTCCGTAGCAATACTTGATAGAAGATCCTCGTATCTTGGACACCTGGGAGACCTTTTCCGCTCCCAAGCAATAACACTTTTCTCCAAACAACCATGCTGTATTATCGCTAGAAATCGCACCCACCAGCGTATCTCCATACAGATTCCGCATAGGCTCCAACACATTTCGTTCGATGGTGGACTTTGTAACGCCAAGAATCACTGTCAAGCCGTCTTTTCCGATGCGTTCCCTGATACGGAGAGGGATGATCCAACGGAAATCCAGGTAGGTTTTGCCACTGCGGGTCGCTCCGCCCTTGAAATTCCACCTATGATTAGCCTTTATTACAAATTCACGTTGTTTCGGACTTAACAGCATCTTTGAACTCCCTCAACAGCCCGTCCAACTTGTTCAAACTGTCGTTTCCGCTGGCTGTGTTCTTTGTGGCCTTGTCAACGATTATGCCAAACGATGTGGCTATCTGTGACAAACCAGCATCGTTTATCTTTAACGGGTCAGTCAGCGCCATCAAGTGTAGGTCTATTGCCTCCTGCATCTTCTCCTTGCGGGTCTCCATGAAGGCCAGCATATCAAGTGTATTTTGCTTCTTTTTTTGTTGCGCCTTTTGGGCGAATCCTTCGCACTTTAGCACAACCCGCTTAACGGTATCTTTGGAAACCCCATTGATTTTTGCTGTGGCGTTATAGCTCTCGGTTTCCAGATAATCAGCCACTATTTTCTTTTTCTGCTTATCCGTCAGCCGTGCAGCCATAGCACCACCTTCCTGTCATAAAATTCTCGCCCCCGTCTCCTGCAACCGCGGGGCGGCATATAGTCCTCCCAGCAGAAGGAGGTGCACCGCCGGGAGACGCGAGAGGAAAGAAGGGAAATGAAGAGGCGGGAGCGCAGGGCATACGCTCCCACACTCCCATTGTCTCATAGGCTTAGGACTCTGTTTTCCCAACTGGGTAAAATAATATAATTTTTCTGTTATATTCTTAAAGATTATGTTCTCGTTCTCCTTCGTCCCAACAGAAATCGTCCAGCCCAATACTGTAGTGTTTTGCAATTTTCTTCAACTCTGATAGTTTTGGCTCTCTCTCCCCACGCTCATATCTACGCAATGTGTTAGAGCCGAATCCCATCAGTTCAGATTGAACTTTCACGCTTTTTATGGGACGCTCTTTTTCCCTCAGCCTTCTCAGCCTCTCCGGGAACTCGTTCAAGGGCTATCCCTCCTTCGGTTCTTCCAGCTCAAAATCATCCAACGCCTCCTTTACTTTGCTGATATTGTTCAGCACGATATCAAGCATTGCGTCCGCGGTTATATGGTGAGCAAAAACAGCTTTATCTTCTGCGTCGCATTGATAGTATGCTGTCATGGTACAGCCGTCTCTAAGCTTGGCGCATACCGAGATTTTATCTGGATTTTGCTCAAAGATTGTTTTGACTGCCTCTTCAAGCCATTCTGTATAGGGCAGCTCTTCCCACTCACTCATGCTGTCCACCATCCTCTCTTTGCTTCTGCCTCAGTCTCCGTTTTGCAATGCGTTTATTGGCCTTCTTCATTTTTGCCCACCCCATATGATTTGCAGCCCAGCAGGCATAGCGGTGGTCAAATTCCGATTGATAGGGGAGACTCCCTTTATACGGATTTGCCTGTTTCACGGTTTGCCCTCCCCGTCGCGTCTGTTCCATTTTTCGGTAATTATCCTGACCGCCTCGCCCATGTCAAAGCAACAGTTTGCCATGGGATTTACATAGATTCTGGTTTCCAAGCCGCACTCTGTGCAGACAATAGAAAACTCTGCAACAGAAACCATAGTATTCAGTTTACAGAGCATTACTTCTCCGCCGCAATGCGGGCAGTTTTTCAGTTTAATCATTGTCGCCCTCCCCGTCGTGGATGGAGCCGCAGTGAATTAGCTTCGGCCAGTTTACAGGTTGTGCCTCATCCTCCAGCGTCCAGTCGTTGCACAGTCCATCTTTGTCTGTCAACACATAGCGCCCTTCGCTCTCCCAATAGGTCACGATACCGAGAATACAAATACACTCGTTACTTTCCTCGTCCTCTCCCCATTCGCCCAGCATATCACCCGTAAATATCTTGTGGGATTCAAAGCCTGTGCAGCACTCTTCTCGTGTATCAATGTTTATGTACTGGCAGACCGTGGAGAGGAGGACTTCGCTACTTCCATTTGCATCATTTGCAGGTCCGTGCATAATAAATCCTTGTTCTGAAACTCTGTAAAAATATCCTTCCACCCATTCGCCATCACTGAGCCGCTTGGCTTTGAAAAGGATTTCTCTATCCATCTTTGCTTTCCTCCTCCATTTCCAGGGCGAACAATACCCGCGTGGCAGCGTGCGCCATGTGGTCGTTTGATGTGTCGCTCGCCAGCCATGCCAGTAGGTGTGTGATTGCCCGCCCGACGTGCTCCTTTGCAGGAATCAGCTTGTAGTTATACTCTGAATATTCGTGCAACACCTCGCTCTCCCAGCGCACATGTGAGACAGCCAGAAGAGCACGTGGCGGCAGCCATTCGCTTTTATAAGGCCGTGCGTGCTGCTGTCCGCCTTGGACATTTGTGGTGACAGCCCCGTTGTTTGAGAGGCCCGCGTCTGCTTTGGCTTGCTGGTCATTGTTGCTCATTCCGCACCTCCTATGATCTCGTCCAGCTTGGCGGATTCGCCGGGACGGAGGGCCGGGAACAAGTCTTTATCAATGTCCGTTATCCATCCACATGTATTGTTACTCAATATGATTACTCCGCTATCCTTAATCCTTTCTACATACTCCGCTTTAGGGTAAAGCACTGGAATTGCCCTAAAAAGTTCCACCTCCTGCTGGGTGAAGCGGGGCTTGCGGATGATACAATCTGGATGGTTAATAGCATAGCAGAGGACATTGGTTCCTGCATTTAAGACTTGACCGTCCTCGTCAATAACGCACCGTTTGAATTCCCCATATGGGGTATCAGCAGTAAACACTTCTCCTACCTCAACCCCCAGCACCTCGCAAATTCTCGACTTGTCCATGTTGGCCTCCTCCTTATGTTTTGTTGGCTCCAACATATCATCCTCCACCACCTCATAGCCCATCAGGCTGGCGGCTTCGTATGGATTATTCCGAAAAAGCACACACTTAACATTTTTCCAGGCCAATTTACAACCAGAACTCCCGGCCCCACACGTGTCACAGTGAGTTTCAAATACTTCTCCGTTTTTATTCCGAAACTTCATGGTCGGCCTCCTTGTTTCGCTCCAAATGCTCACGGATGAACGCCTCAATAGCCCTTACATCGTCCGGGTGCATTTCAATAACGCCCTTCCACCCACAGGACGGGCAGTAGAAGGTATCCCCGGTCCCGCCGTTTCCACATAGCCCGCCACACTGCGGACACTCAGCATCTGCAAAAATCAGGTTAGTCAAGTTCAGACTCCTTTCTCTGGCCGTAGGAGCAGAAATCGTCTGGATCGGTTTCATCCTCCCCGATGTAATGATTCATCAGTGGGCAATATTCTGTTCCATGTTTTACGCACTCCCGGCACCTGACCACAGGCACGGCATTGATGGTGGGGGCATTTTCAAGCAAAGTGACAATCTGACTGCTTGTCCAATCCTGCTTGTAGTAGTTCTCGATGTTGTTATCTCGCACATCTTGCGCGATACGATCTAAATCACCTAGCCTCATGCTCGTCCTCCTTTCGCTGGCCCCAATAACAAAAACCATCAATACTTCCTGCTCCATAAAATTTCTTGCATAAAATATTGGGACCTATTGGATAATCTGCATATTTACACTCCTGGCAGTAGCACCCGCCAGCGGCTCGAAC
>ERZ779866.1636-NODE-1636-length-22116-cov-3.783781_pt1 | contig 22116 bp, 16 predicted proteins | sample MGYA00511248_ERZ779866 | MGnify/ENA primary metagenome ERZ779866 (study PRJEB29588, sample SAMEA2155758) | human gut metagenome | biome: human gut; feature: human-associated habitat; material: faeces | place: Denmark | collected 2008/2010 ... | reverse complement strand
GTAATGCTCGATCTGCTCAATGAACGGGTTCGCATAGTACGACGGCTGGGCGAATCCATACGACAGACCTCCTCCGATCAAATATCCCAATACAAGAAAAAATCCCCTCATAAGCACGCAAAGGACTTTTAGCACTCTCAAATATAGAAAAATTTCGATAATTATTTTGATAATACAAACAAAATATTGTATATTTGAGTGTCTAACCTAAAACTTTACTACCATGAAAAAGAAACTGCAACTCAAAAAAGAGATCGTTTCTATCTTGGATAGAAACCAGATGAACAATTTGACTAAAGGTGGAGCTGGCACTGGTATTAATACAGGGACTGTTATTATCAGAACACAAAAGACAGATTGTCCTACAGGATGGACAGACGTTTGTACGGATAATACAATAGCATGTGCGACATTTGCATGTCCATCTAAAGGGTGTATTTCCGATCCTTGCATTGAGCAGACCGAAGTTTGTCCAAATCCATCCGAGGGTTGCCAACCCGAAACGGATATCTGTGATTTCTCAGATCTCTATTGCGCAACGAATGATGGCTGCTATTGTGCAGCTTCGAAAGATACATGTATCGGATAACATCAGTATCAAGACAATAAACAGAAAAGTCCCTATTGGGACTTTTCTGTTTATTGTCTATTCCTTAAAGCTGCATAACTTCTACTCAAATATTCATATATCATCATTTCGCAAAGACGATTCTGCGACCGGAATAGGCGGTTCATCGTCATATGTGTTAAACTTCGAAGATAGACAGGGAAATACGCATCGGGAACTGACTGTTTAATCTCAAATGAGAGTTGTCGGAACTGTTGCTTTCGTATTTCTAATATCGAATTAGGAAATTCATCTTGCAATCGAGTTTGTAGGACTTTGTATAGATCGTTTCGCAATAATCTATACTTATCGTTCAGTTGTTTAGTCGCCCGATGAACGGTAAAACCAAATTCCGTTTTGAACGCTGTTGCCGCATCGGTCATGAATTTTTCTTTTTCAGGCAATGATAGATTGAAAACCTCTAATAGATCGTCTATTAAGAGTAATCCGATACGCCATCTAATTTCTTCACGAGGGTATGTTCCGAACAGAAATTTCTGCTGTAAAGTCTGCATTATTCGGACAATACATTCGCTATCGATGCAAAATAACCGTTCTGTCTGCACCATTGTCTCCTCACAATAGCGCTCTATTTCGCGAACATAAGTGTCGCAGGCGATCGTCGTCACGAGGCGGCTTTCCACGCAAGGCTGGAACGTCTCGTAGAATGCCCCGAACACTTCGCCGTAACGCGATGTATCGGGAAGATGCAGGCGCAGGCGCAGATGGAACAGCGGATCGGTGTAGCGGATGAAGAAGAAATCGTCGATCGCACCGCTTTCGCGCAACCGCCGCACGAAAGGGCTGATATGTCGGGTCAGCAGGATGTCGGCACTCTGTGTTCCCGTATAGAGTTTGAAGAACAGCCACCGACTGCCGGGAATGAAAATCCGTTCCATAGCATTACTTGTGTAGAATAACGATCATTTCGTTGGTATATCCGTTCGCCTGCTCATCATGTACGACGGCATGTTCCGTATCGAAGAGGAATTCTGCCAAAGCCTTCGTCAATTCAGTCTTACCGACACCCGTGGGTCCTAAGAAGAGGAAGGAGCCGTAGGGGCGGTTCGGATCGGAAAGTCCGGCTCTCGAGCGCAGAATCGTTTCAACCACGGCCTTAACCGCTTCGGGCTGACCGACGACCCGCTTTTCAAGCGCATCTCCCATATGGAGAAGTTTTTGCCGTTCGCCTTCCATCATCTTCGCTACCGGAATACCCGTGGCACGAGAGACAACCTCGGCGATTTCCTCTGCGCCGACACTCGTGCGCAAAAGCTTAGGCTTCATCTCACCTTTCTTAGACTCTTCCTTGCGAAGCTTTTCTTCCAACTTCGGCAGCACCCCGTATTGAAGTTCGGCGAGTTTTTCAAACTGTCCCTGACGGCGATACTCTTCCATCTGATGACGCGTCTTATCAATGTCATCGCGTGCTTTCTTTGCTTCCAGGGCTTCAATCTTTTCCTTCTTCCAAACCTCTTCGAGGTCACCGTATTGCTTCGTCAGGTCGCCGATCTCGTCTTCGATAGCCGCCAAACGTGTTTTACTGGCTTCATCGGTTTCCTTTTTCATCGCCTCACGTTCAATCTTCAATTGAATGAGACGGCGATCAAGCTTATCGAGCGCCTCGGGCTTGGAGTCAATTTCCATCTTCACACGGGCTGCCGCTTCATCGATCAGGTCAATGGCCTTATCGGGCAGGAAGCGATCCGTAATGTAGCGGTGCGACAATTCTGCCGCCGTGACAATAGCCGGGTCGGTAATTTCCACACCGTGGTGCGCTTCATACTTTTCCTGCAGTCCGCGCAAAATGGCAATCGTATCCTCAACGCTCGGTTCATCGACCATCACTTTTTGGAAACGACGCTCCAAGGCGGCATCCTTTTCAACGTATTTACGGTACTCGTCAAGAGTCGTTGCGCCGATCACGTGCAGCTCACCGCGAGCCAGTGCCGGTTTAAGCATATTGCCCGCATCCATCGAGCCCTCGGTTTTACCGGCGCCCACCACCGTATGCAGTTCATCGATAAACAAAATGATCTGACCGTTGGCACGAGTGACTTCCTTGAGAAGCTTCTTTAAGCGTTCCTCAAATTCACCGCGATACTTGGCGCCGGCAATCAAACCTGCCATATCCAGGCTCAAAATACGCTTATTTTTAAGCGTATCGGGCACTTCACCGTTAACGATGCGCTGCGCCAGCCCTTCAACCACAGCGGTCTTACCGACACCGGGTTCACCGATCAGTACCGGATTATTTTTCGTTCTGCGCTGCAGAATCTGCATGGCACGACGAATTTCATCGTCGCGGCCGATCACCGGATCAAGCTTGCCTTCGCGGGCGCGTGCTGTTAAATCAATCGTGTACTTCTTTAAGGCCTCACGCTGATTTTCCGCATCGGGATTGTCGGCAGAGTCTCCCCCTCGAACTTCAGCAATGCTCGCTTCCAATGCTTTACGGGTCAAACCGCAGCGTTTGGCGATTCGAGCCGCTTCGCCCTGAGACTGCGTTAAAGCCAAAAGCGCCATATCAACGGAGATGTACTCGTCGCCGTGAGCCATGGCTTCTTTTTCCGTGAGGTTCAACCAATTAATGAGGTCACGCCCGGGCTGAATATCGCCGCCCGTGCCGCTTACTTTAGGCAAACGGCGCACCGCATCCTCGACTTCCTGGACGAGCTTTTGAACCGAGACGCCTGCTCTTTGCAGCAGCGACTTGGCAGATCCTTCCTCATCACGCAAAAAAGCGGCCAGAAGATGGAGATCTTCCATGATTTGGTTGTCGTTGCCAAGCGCAATCGTTTGTGCGTCAGCCAAAGCCTGTTGAAATTTAGTCGTTAATTTATCTTGTCTCATTGTTTCTGTTTCCTTCTGCCGGACAAACTTAAAGTGCCTGTCCGAGCAATTCGTTCTAACTCCTATATGGGGGAGGGTTTTGAAATTTCAAGAGGCTCGGAAACTATGTTTTTATTTTAATTTTCAATGAGATAAGAAGAATTTGAAATAGATTGTTGCACAATTGTCAAACAATCGAAGCTGCTTTCCCGATGTTTGAAGCATTAACCTCAGAGATGGCCTCTGATGGTTAAAACACCGAGAACCAGGGCGATAAATGAACCGCCGATGTGCATCAGAAAATGCTCTAAAGAGGCAAGCCACTGACCGGTGAGCATGAAGTGAAGATTTTCACCCAGAACGGCAGTGAGCGTAGAAAAAGCTCCCAGGAAGCCCGTGATGATAAAAAGCCGCACCGCTGGACTGATTTCAGGGCGTGTTGAAAGCCAGGCAAGCGCCATACCCATCAGATAGGCTGCGCAAAGATTTGACAAAAGAGTCCCTAAAGGTGAGGACAGAAACCAAGACGTACTGTTAAAAGCATAAGTCAGCCACCACCGCAGCATGGCGCCTAAAGTGGCTCCGGTGGCAACACTTAATACAACTAACCAAAGAGGACCGTCTTTTGTCATAGAAAATTCACAAAAAAGTTGGGGTGATTGTACGCCAAGAGCACAAAGCTTTGTTAAGCTTTCAGGAGTGTACATAAAGGAAATCAATATGCCGGAGATCCTCAATCAGACAATCCCTCAATTTTCTGCTCAAGCCACTACCGGTGAAATCACCTCCGAGATGTTTAAAGACCGCTATACGGTTCTTTACTTTTACCCCAAAGACAACACAAGCGGCTGCACCATGGAAGGACGCGACTTTGCCGCTCTTTACAGCCAATTTAAAGAAGCAGGCTGCGAAGTGATCGGCGTATCGCGCGACTCCATTAAGAGTCATAACAACTTTTGCAGCAAACAGGGTTTCCCGTTTGCGCTCATCAGTGACAGCGACGAGTCGCTATGCAAAGCTTTTGATGTCATCAAGCTCAAAAAGCTTTACGGACGTGAATATATGGGAATTGAAAGAAGCACCTTCCTGATTAATCCCGAAGGTGTGGTCTGCGGTGAATGGCGAAAAGTTAAAGTCGCCGGTCACGCACAAGCTGTCCTAGACTACTTGAAATCACTTTAATTATTTGGAGAAAAGGATGCCCCTGCCTCCCCCGCCCAAAACTATGGGTACAGTGTTGAAAGATTCAGATATCGTCAGTGTCCGTTCGGTTGAGAAAAAGCCTTCTGAAAAAACTGAAACTCAATCTCCTTTGCCCAAAAGCGTGAAGCCAAAAAGCAAAGTAACCCCCAAAGTGAAAACTCAGCCTGCCGTTGTAAAAACAACGGATGATGAATTCTCTTTAGAGAAAAAAGCAGAACTTCACAAAAAACAAAAAGGAAAAGGCTATCGGGCAAAAACCCATGGTAAAAAGCTTTTCGTACTCGATACCAATGTGCTCATGCACGATCCCGTATCGCTTTTTCAATTCGAAGAGCATGACGTGTTTCTGCCGATGGTGACACTTGAAGAATTGGACGGTCATAAAAAAGGCATGAGCGACGTCTCCCGCAATGCCCGTCAGGTCTCCCGCTACCTCGATCAGCTGCTCGGACACAGTCAGGGCAATATCACCGACGGTATTGAATTGGCCGCTTTAGGGCATATTGAAGCCAAAGGCAAGCTGTTCTTTCAGACGCAAACGCTTGATGCACAACTGCCCCAGGGGCTGCCTCAAGGCAAAGCCGACAATCAGATTCTCGCTGTTGTGCAGGCACTTCAAAACAGGGAAAAAGAGCGCTCTGTCGTCCTTGTCTCCAAAGACATCAATATGCGCATCAAAGCCACCGCCATGGGGCTTGCCGCAGAAGACTATTTCTCGGACAAAACGCTCGATGACACCGAAATGCTTTATTCCGGCCGCATGCAGCTGCCCGAAGACTTCTGGGAAACTCACGGCAAGAAAATGCAAAGCTGGAAAGAAGACGGCCGCACTTGGTACAAAGTGACCGGTCCCCTTGTGCGTGAATGGTTCACCAATCTCTTTATTTACCTGCCTGACAACTCCTTTATGGCGCAGGTCAAAAAGATTGAAGGGAAAACCGCCACCCTTTGCGTTGTTCGGGACTACATGCAGTCAAAGCACTCCGTTTGGGGCATTACGGCGAGAAACCGCGAACAGTGCTTCGCACTTGACCTTTTGATGAACCCGGATATCGATTTTGTCACGCTCCTGGGTCAGGCGGGCACCGGCAAAACTCTTATTACTTTGGCTGCCGCGCTTACTCAAACTCTTGACATGCGTCGCTTTTCGGAAATTATCTTTACCCGCGCGACAGTAAGCGTTGGAGAAGAAATCGGCTTTTTGCCCGGCACTGAAGAAGAAAAAATGCTGCCTTGGATGGGCGCGCTTGAAGACAACCTTGAAGTGCTCAACAACATTGAGTCGGGCAGCGACTGGAGCAGCCGGCATGCCGCCAATGACTTGATCCGCAGCCGCATTAAAGTAAAAAGCATGAGTTTTATGCGCGGCCGCACCTTCCTCAATAAGTTTGTCATTATCGATGAAGCGCAAAACCTCTCGCCCAAACAGATGAAGACGCTTATTACCCGTGCGGGTCCCGGCACAAAGATCGTGTGCTTAGGCAACATTGCCCAAATTGATACCCCCTATTTAACTGAAGGTTCATCGGGGCTGACCTATGTGGTTGACCGTTTCAAAGGGTGGGAACATTCCGGCCATGTGACGCTGCAGCGTGGAGAAAGAAGCCGGCTGGCTGATTTTGCAAGCGATTCGCTTTAAAGAACAGGGCCCCTTGCTTAAAACCAAGGGGCTTTTGTCTATGAGTTCAAAATTTTCATTAACCGCAATTGATCATTTTGTTTTGACCGTACGGAATATCGAAAAATCTGTCAGGTTTTATCGGGATACTTTAGGTTGTCCGATAATCACTTTCGGAGATAACCGGTTTGCCGTACAAATCGGCTCTTCAAAAATCAATTTGCATCAGGCTGACAGCCCGATTGTGCCTCATGCGTCGGTTCCCACGTCCGGAAGCGCTGATTTTTGTCTTCTGACTGACTCAAGTGTCGGTGAAATACAAAATTATCTATTGAGCCAAAATATTGAAATCGAATTGGGTCCGGTGGGTCGTACCGGTGCCGCAGGTCCTATCACATCCTTTTATATCCGCGATCCGGACGGCAACCTCATTGAAATCTCCTCGCTTGAAAAATGATGCTTTTGGTTAAGGCGTCGAAAAAGTCCTAGATTAACCCAAAGCGCAGTCAAGAGTCATCATCAACACAAAGCCTGCCATCACACTTAACGTACCGATATTAGAGTGCTCGCCAAGATGCGCCTCAGGTATCAGCTCTTCAACGACCACGTACATCATGGCGCCCGCACTGAAAGCCAAAAGCCACGGCATAAAAGGCGTAATCCACGAGGCACACAAAACCACCAAAATACCGAACACGGGTTCAGCTAGACCGGACAGGGCACCGAACGCAAACGCTTTTTTCGCGCTGTAGCCCTCTTGTCTTAAGGGCAAAGCCACCGCGGCGCCTTCGGGCACATTCTGGATACCCATACCGAGAGCCAAAGCAAAAGCCGCCGATAAAGCGACAGGATCGCCCGTTTGCCCCGCCACTACAAAAAGTAAGCCCACACTCATGCCTTCAGGAATGTTGTGAAGCGTGACAGCAAAAAATAAAAGTGAAGCACGAGAGAGTCCGGACTTCGGTCCCTCAGGATGATCAGAGCCGGGGTGCAGGTGCGGCATCAATTCATCCAAAAGCAAGAGGAAGGCAACACCCAAAATGAAGCCGCCGGCCGCAGGCAGCCACTCGGTGCCACCGGCCTCATGAGCGGCTTCCATCGCAGGAATCAAAAGACTCCAGACTGAGGCGGCGATCATAATGCCCGCAGCAAGTCCCAAAGCCATGCGGTGGACATTTTCTGAGACGGTTTTTCGGAAAAAGAATACGCTTGCCGCGCCCACTGCCGTCATCATGAACGTGAACCCGGTGCCGCCCGCTGCCCATCCCATCATTGTCAGTATGTCTGCTGAATCCATTTCAAACTGCTTTCCTTAATCTCAACAACGCCGAAAATTGTAGCCGCAAAAGATCATCCGTGGAGCAAAAACAAAAAAATACATGTTCCGTGCTGCGCGATAAATTGGCTCCTTCTTAAATTGATAGAATACTTGGAACAATTAAACGGAGAGAAACTCAAATGGCAAGACAAATGAACGCAATCAATCAAGCAATGCTTTATTTGGAAGTGATTCGCCGCATTCCGCGCCATCGTTTCATTTCCACAATGGAAATCCAAAACAGTCTCCGTGCATCGGGGATCGAAGTGCAGATTCTCACCCTGCAGCGCTATCTCAAGCAGCTCTATGAATCGGGCAATTTGCCGCTTGAGCGCGACGACCGTAGTAAGCCCTATAGCTATCGGATGGGAACAGACTCCTCCCCCTTCCCCTTTACAAAACTGTCCCCTCAGGAGGCACTCATGATGCGCCTGGTGGAAGCCAACCTCAAATATCAGCTTCCGGGCAAACTCAACCGTGCCATGGAACCTTTTTTTGAAGCGGCCAAACAGGTTCTCGATGATGTACCGGGGCGTGTCACCAAAGAAAATGAATGGCTCAACAAAGTGGCGGTTGTCTCTAACAGCCTGCCTCAGATTCCGCCCAACATTAAACCCAGAATCTTTGAAGAAGTCTCAAACGCCCTTTTTAACAACCAAAAACTCAAAGTCACCTATCACAATACCGAGGGGCACGAGAAAACAAAAACCATTTCCCCGATGGGGCTAGTCCAGCAGGATATCCGTCTATATCTTGTCTGCCGCTTTGACGGCTATACCGATATCCGCCATTTGGCGCTTCACCGTATCACCGATGCGGAACTTTTGAATGAACCCGCACAGAAAGAAAGAGACTTTGACATCAAGACGTATGTCAGAGAACATCACTTCAATTACACAAACGAGGCGACGCCCATCGTCAAACTGACTCTTGAATTTACGAGTGAAGCAACCGCTCTGAATTTATCCGAGGCACCTTTTAACAGGACTCAGAAGATTGAAAAACTCGATAACGGTCATTATGTTCTCACGGTCGTCATTGAAGACACGCTGCTTTTGACCGGGTGGATCAACACCTGGAAGGAAAAAGCCGGCATCGTTCGGGTAGAAAAGGAACCGGCCGCTCAATAAAGGATAAATGTCGAGATGCTTAAGACCGTTTACAGCAACGCCTACGAGATTCTTGAGGCATACCTTACCGCAGAAGTCACGACGGACAAAAAAGCCTCAGCCAACCCTTTTGAGCGTGTACGCATCATTTCCTCAACCGGCGCCATCAATAACCGCCTGCGTCAGCACCTGGCTCAGGTCAACGGCATCTGTTCGGGCATCGATTTTTGGACAACTCAATCGTGGTTTCACAATTATGCGGGCATTGGCGTAGGCAACCCCGATCAGGCACAGGACTTTCTGTGGGTGATATGGACGGTTTTAACCGATGAGTTTATTGACAGATACGAGCGCCTGAGAACTTTTTTCAGTCACCGCACGACAGCCCGCGAAAAAGCGCTTGCCCGCTACGAACTCTCGGCCAAAATCGCCACGGTCTTTAATAAATACGTCAACTACCGTTTTGACTGGGTTGCCGAGTGGATGGGACTCGGAAATGAGAAAACCCAAACGGTTTACGATGAGCTAAATACTGCGCTCCTTGAGAAAGAAAAGAAGTCTCTCTTGGCTCACCCTGACTTCGGCTGGCAAAAAGCCATTTGGGAAAAGCTCGCGGAAACCAAAGTTTGGGCCGGGCGCGAGACTTTGAAGCTTTACGCGAATCCCGAATCGCTGGAAATTAAATTTGCAAACGAACCGGAGACCCTGCACTTTTTTGAACCTACAGGCATTTCCCCTCTGATGCTGCCAGTCATCAAGCTTTTGTCTGAGCACGGGCACAAAGTGTACGTTTATATGCTCAATCCGTGCGTGGAGTATTGGTTTGACTCTTTCGCTGACAGCGATGACGAGCGTGACACCGCACTGAACTATCTTCGCAAAAATGCCGCCTCAACCCGAGCAATGATCAATCGCTTCTGGACCTTCACACCGGACGAAGCCGACAACAGCGACCACCGTCCGCAAATGCTTCCCGATCTCACGAAGGCTCCGCTGCAAAATCTCGATATATGGACTCAGAGTGAAACTGAGCGGCTTGATCTGGTTCAGGACGACTCGTGTCTCCTGCATACCGCCCAAAGAGCTATTTTGCAAAATTCGTCTCTTGAATTACCCTGCGATTTTTCGCCTGACGACCGATCGATTCGGTTAATAAAGGCACCGACTCTGACGCGCGAAGTCCAAAACGCGATCAATATGATTCAGGACTATTTTGCCGACAAGACTTTGGCACTCAAACCCGAAGACGTTTTGATCGTAACGCCTGAAATTGAAAAAACGGCACCGGTGTTTGAAGCCTGCATGCAGGCTCTGCCCCCTCAGTACCGAATGGACTATCAGATTTTCGGCAAAGCTTCGGTTGACGCCAATATGAGTGCCCGATCTCTTGTTGATTTAGGCAAACTGCTCATGAATTCGATGAGTCTTCGCGCACTGAATGCGTGGCTTGAATTGCCCACAGTGGGAGAAGCTCTCGAACTTGATCTGAGCGACCTCAATATCATTCATGACTGGCTCTTAGCCGCAGGTTTCAGAGACGCTCTTAACACCGAACATTTCATTGCCACTCACCCGCAGGCAAATGAAGATTTAATCCGAGAAGCTGAGGACGGAACGCTGGAGCGTGCCATTGAACGCTTAAGTTGGGGATACGTTTTCAAAGAAGGCACTTTTGAGTGCTCGGCCGACATTTTGCCCGTTCAGCACGGAGCCGACAGCTTTGCCGACATTGCCGAACACCAGGATTTATTTCTCAAACTCTGTCTTTTGACAGAAAAACTCAAAAATGCGTTTGTCCGCATGAGAAAACTCGGTGAAGAGGCACTGCCGGCTGATTTATCCCTGTGGGCTTATGCGCTTTTGGATGATTTCTTCGCCAAAAAGATTGACCGAATGGCGCTCATGAGCATTCGAGGCGTGCTTCGCAGTCAGGAATTTACCCTTACCACCGTTCCTGAACCGATCACGATGCCGCTTTACGTGTACTGGCGTGCACTCGAAGAGCGAATCGGTGAGCCCTCGGACAGAAATCCCGCCGTGGGGCGCATCACCCTGGCTCCGATGAGCACATTCAGGGGGCTGCCTTTTAAGGTCATTATTGCTCTCGGCTTGGGTGAAAATTCAGGGTTCCCCGGTAACCAACGTTTTGAGGAATTTGACCTCATGGGCGCTGATTCCCTCAAACGCCAAAATGACCGAGACAGTCGGTCGGATAACCGAAACGTATTCCTAGACCTCTTTTTATCAGCACGCGAGCGTTTTGTTTGCTCTTATTGTGTGGGCAGCAATAAAAAGACTCCGCAAAATCCGTCTCCCGTGGTTGTGGATTTACTGGATTTTTTGACGCAAAACGCTGAGGCCTCCGAAGAACAAACAACGCTTGAAGCCAAACAACGCATGTCAGGTAGCCTGACAGTCGATATTACTTTAACGGACACATCACCTGAGAATTTCAAAACCACACCGACGCGCGGTTGGAAGAGCTTCATGACCGAGACACTTGAGGCGCTCCGAATTGCTCAATCGACTCACTACAGTGACCCGGAGCCGATGATGCTTACAGGTCCCGTTAATAAAGCGCTTTTTTCTGAAACGCTTTATCTTGAGGAGTTGCTGGCTTTTGTCAAAGGGCGGATGCAGTGGCTTCAGGGGCGGCTCGGTTTCAGAGATTATGACAATTCGGTTGCTGACACACTCCCTATCATCAGCGATAAAGACTCTCTTGAAATGCACATTCTTCGCACACAGGTTTGGGCAATGCTGCAAGAAGGTAAAACCGTTGACGATATTCTTCGGCGAGTGAGCCTTGATCCCACCAAGGGCACCGAAAGCATTCGGCTTTTGCAGTATGAAGAGGATGTGCGGCAAATTTCAAAAGGCTACTCCCTGAAAAAAGAAATACAGTCGCTCGCCGATTCCCAAAAAGAAAACCTTCTGTTGGATTTGGGCAATAGCGGGTTATTTGAAACACTTCAGGCAGATGGCATTGAAGTGCTGCGCTTTCATCTTAAAAAGAATAAAGCGTCTGAAGAAGTCTTATGGTCAGACAGTATTGAAAACGGCAAACCCTACCTGCTTGAAGTGGCCTCATCAAAAACTGCGCTCTCACAGGCTTTTGTGAAAGCAGCTGCCGTCAATGCCTGCGGACTTGAGGCTAACCTGATCGTTATTGATCTTTTAGAAAACAATTCGGTAAAAATTTATAAGGCAATCGGGAAAATACGAGGACTTAATTTTGTGCAGCGCATGACCGCTCTCATGCGTGAAGTCATCAGCCGAGGCTGTCTTGTGACCTCTGCCTTTCCGAATAATCTCGAACCGGTGATGTGGCGAGGCAATGATTATGACAGTGCCTGCATAATAACCGATGAACTTTTTAAGTATGCGGCAATCATGATCGAACCCGATATGATTTACCCTCAAAAAAATGATGATATAGACCGCTCTCAGGCGATGCTAGACTTTGACAATACTTTGGAAATACTGCTTGTCGGAGGTGCCCGATGAGATCCGTTTTTGAAATTGCCTTCTCCCCTCTTATCGGACGAAGACTTATTGAAGCGAGTGCCGGAACCGGGAAAACCTACTCGCTCACTCATATCGTTCTGAGACTGATTGTTGAAGAGAGGATTGCGATCGAGCGGCTCCTTTTGGTCACCTTTACCAAAGCAGCCGCAGCAGAATTAAAAATGCGCGTCAGAGACCTTTTGGTGCGCACTCAGCAAGCTCTTGAAGACAGTGAGAACGCTGAGTCCTACTGTGACGATACGCTTTTGGGACTCATCAAAAAATGGCGGGAAAAAGGAATCGATCCGCAGGGGCTTCATGATGCTATCGACCGTCTTGACGATGCGTCAATTTTCACGATTCACAGTTTCTGTCAACGAATGCTCGAGGAAAATAAATTTTCCAGCTCCGAAGGCTTTGATTTTGAGATCGGCGATGATGCCGATCTGAGAAGTGAAGTGATTGATGAGTTTTTGCGCGAACATCTCGAGCACATCGATAACGATGAATTAAAGCGGATTCTGATCGATAAAGATCCTTGGGACATGATTCTTAAAACACTCACCGGCACGCCTGAAGATGCCGATATCGCTCTTTTTGAGAATCTGCTTTATGTCAGCAACAAAACCGGTAAGCACGATGCCAAAGCCGGTTGGATGGAAACTCCGCAGCAAATCGAAACTGAAGAACAATTCCGCAAGATCTTAGAGCGCTTCATTGAAACGACACCTGCTCTGCTAAAGCAGAAAAAACGCAGCGCAGGCATTCGCTCTTTCAATGACTTACTGCTTGATATGTATCGGGAACTCGGTAATGAGGCTTTTGTTAAGCGTGTTCAAAGCCGCTACGACGGTATTCTCATTGACGAGTTTCAGGATACCGATCCCATTCAGTACGCAATATTTAAGCGACTGTTTCTTATGCCTGACAGCAAGGCAAAATCGGTATTTTTCGTCGGTGACCCCAAGCAGTCCATTTACCGATTCAGAGATGCTGATATCGACACGTATCTTGCCGCTCAAAAAGACATCGGTGAGATCTGTGAACTAAAGAAAAATTTCCGTTCCTGCCCGACGCTCTTGGAGTCGATCAACTGCTTCTTTACCCAGTCCGGTGAACCCTTTTTGGATTCCGGTATGAGTTACAGCGCCATTGATGCCGGCGGCAGGAAAGGACCGCTTTTGATCAAAGAAAACGGGGGCTTTAAAGCGCTCAACACCTTTGAGATTTGGACAAAAAAAGAAAGCCTTTTTAATCCCGGAGGCGACCGTGCTCAACAGGTTGAACTCGTAGCCAGTGAAATCGCCGCACTCTTATCAGGCAGCGTCTACAAGTCTGAGACCGAGCGGTTAAAACCCGGTGACATTGCCATTCTCGTTCGAAATAAAACCTATGTGGATTTGATTAAAAACGCACTGGCAAAAAAGGGTATTCGCATACTTTTCCAAGACGAAAGCAATATCTTCAACACGGAAGAAGCCCGGGAAATGCTTCGGATTATTGAAGCTCTCGAATCTCCCCGCGATGTGAACGCACTTCGTCAGGCACGCGCCACCCGCTTGATGGGCGAAACCATCAACTCAATTATTCCTGAAGGGTTTGAAAACGATTCGAAGGAAAAAGTTGATGATAAGGCTGCTCTTAAAGCAAGAGAACTCATTGAGCAAGCCGTCAAGATATGGGAAAAGCGCGGAGTGTCTGCGGCGATTGCCAAAATTATGCGTGAGTGCCGCACGCAATTTCGGCTTCTTCCCATTATTGACGGTGAAAGACAACTGGCTAATTACCAACACCTGATTGAAATTCTTCAGGAGGCTTCAAGTTCTCTTAAAGGCGTTTCCGGTCTGGCCAGATGGCTTGCTCAGCAGATTAAAAATCCTTCCGATGAGGATAAATACCGTCTGAGACTTGACAGTGACGCCGATCTTGTCAACGTCATGACGATCCACAAAAGTAAAGGGCTGGAGTTTCCCGTCGTTTTTCTGCTCTTTGCCAACCAGATGGAACCCAAAACTCCCGGAGATAAATACAGTCAAAAACGCATCTTCAGAGAAACAAAGAACGGACGCATTAAGCTCACCATCAGTTTTCATAAACTTTATGCCGATGTCTTTAAACAGCTTTATCACCAGGAAGTGCTCGAGAATCTGCGCCTTGCCTATGTCGGCATGACCCGTGCCTCTCAGCGCCTGGTGCTGCCTTTGTGCTGCTACAAGAACCGCCAATCTTTAAAAGTCAACAGCCATGCTTATGCACAAATCCTGACCGGCAAACTGAAATCTAAACCTCAAGATTACGAAGATGTTCTTAATCATTTGAAAGAAGTCTGTCCTGAGGGGTTTGGAATTAGAACGATTGATGACTCCACAAGAACGCTTCAATGGCATGAATCAATCGGGTATGAGAGAAAAGAAAATCAAGAAAGTGAGTCTCTTTCTGCAGCTCCCGGCAGACCGATTTTGACTTCATGGTTTCCGACAAGCTATACAGCCATTGCCCGAGGAGCGGCCGAAACCACCGAAGAAGAGACCCTGATTGACGAAAAAGAAGACAGTGAGGATGAAGACTACGCATCAAATATCCCTGCTGCGGAAGATCGCTCCGTCAAGGCCAGCTCAGAACTCGGCATCATGGACTTTGAGCGAGGGCTCGAAAGCGGCACGTTCCTGCACTCACTTTTTGAGAAAATCGATTTCACCGTTGTCAAAAATGCATCTTTGGGAATACCCGAAGCAGAAAATAATTTAAACAAAATACTCACGCGGCTGATGACGCCTTTTCAGTATCACCTGCAGCCCTATGGGGTTGAGGGCTATTTGCCTGTCTTTAATCGTTTGATGAAGGACGTACTGTGTGCCAAGCTTGTCGATAAATCTGTTTTCGGTACAACCTCCGATATCAGACTTTGCGATTTGGATCCGAATCGCAAAACACCTGAAATGAGCTTCACGATTTCAATCGGAACTCCTTCGGAAGGGCGGGTGGCTGTGAGCGCCAAAAACTTAAGCAGGCTTCTTGCTCACTTTGAGCCGATTTATCACATCGAGATTGAAAATGATCTCGTGCTCAAGGGGTATCTCACCGGTGCCATTGACCTCACGTTTGAGCTTGACGGTCAATACTTTGTGCTTGACTGGAAAGGAACAAAACTCGCACAAACACCTGAAGGTTTTACGCAGGAGCGAATTCTTGAAGAGATCAATCGCCACCACTACAGTCTTCAGTACCTGATATACCTCGTGGCTTTGAGACGCCATTTACGGCTGTGCGGCATCGACAATCCTGATGAGAAAATCGCAGGGGCCATTTACGCTTTTATCCGCGGTATCCGACGTGATGATGAAAAACCCTACGGTGTTTTCACCGCTCGAGTCCCCTCATCGGTTATCGCCTGCCTGGATGACTTTTTTGAAAAGGGCTACCACGAGGGTGTTGTAACGGCTTATGCGGCAGCAAGCAAAGAAGAAGGATTCTAAAAATGATCAGAAGAAAACCTCAAGCCATTATTTTTGATTTGGACGGCACTCTTTGCGATTGTGAGCATCGGGTGCACTTCATGCGCGAGCGTCCCAAGCGCCGCGATGAATTTCACTCTGCCTGTATCTTTGATACGGTGATTGCAGCAACCCGCACACTCATTGAGATGGCTGAAGAAAAAGGCATTAAAGTTATTTTGCTTTCGGCTCGCCCCATTCGTTTTAAAGCACTTTCTGAAGAGTGGCTTGCAAAAAACAATATCCATTACGATCAATTGATATTGAGCAGCTACCCTCACTTAAGTGATCCGGAGTACAAACTCAAAATGTACAAAGAATTGATTGAGCCCTTCTATGAGGTGATCTTTGCGGTTGATGATCGGGACACGGTTGTGGCCATGTGGCGTGAAAACGGTATTACGTGCTTTGATATTGCCGCAAACCACATTTCCTAAGAGATTTCGACGATGACGGACAAGCAAACGGAACTGACGACAGCTCAGCAAGCCTATCGGGCTCTGGCAGCGGCACTTTGGAATACGTTGTCTCGAGCAAGCGCTCATTCAGAACCCGTACCTGACTATCTTTTCGATTTAATAGACGCTTTCGCTCTGGCAGATGAAAAAGGCAGCGTCTGCGTTCAGTGGAGAGAAAACGAAAAACCGATTCTTGCTAACGATGCCATTGAGGCGCTTCTTCAAAAACACTTAATGAGTCTGAAGCCCTCAGGACTTAATGAGCCTGTTGATCCGACAGCCGCCTTTATTCTTGATCGCTCAAAGAATGTCACCCGCATTTATATGCAGCGCCATTTTGTTGAGGAGCGTGATGTTGCCGAGAAAATCCTGGCGCTTGCCGCGCACAAAGCGCTTACCCTTAGTGAGCCTGTAAAAACTCTGCTTGAGCGATTCAATACCATGCTGTACGGCACTCAAAGCACCTCGGATGATCTTTCCCGTTTCGAGCAGCAAGGTGCGGTCGCAAAGGCTTTGCAAAAACACTTTTTTATCATCACGGGCGGCCCCGGCACCGGTAAAACCACGGTGGTTGCCAAGCTGCTTGAGTGTCTGCTTATTGATAAACCGGAACTTAAGATTGCGCTGGCCGCTCCGACCGGCAAAGCCACCAGCCGCATCATGCAGTCTCTGATCGGATCATGCCAACGATTTTCGGAATACTTTCCGCAAGTGATGGCCCGCATTGAAAAAGGAACGCTGCCTGCTCAGACCATTCACAAGTGGCTCTTAAGCCGTGATGCCAAAGCAATGACGCCGAGCAAAACCAATCCGCTTGACGTGGATGTCATGATTATCGATGAAGCATCGATGATTGACTTAAGGTTGGCCAAACGTCTTTTAAATGTCATTGACAGTAACCGCACACGCTTAATTCTCTTGGGTGATAAATATCAATTGTCTGCTGTGGGACCGGGTTCAGTCTTGGCTGACTTTACTTCTGAAAACGGTGTTCTCAGAGAAAATGTTGCTGAACTCACGGTCAGCCACCGCTTTACAAGCGACTCTAACGTGGGACTTTTAGCACAAGCCATTAAAACCGCTCAGACCCCCTTTAATATCGATGACTTTATCGAACACTTCAAAAACGCCAAGGAAGGCAAAGATGCCGTGGGTATACGCTTATACCGCAGAAATCAGTATGTCGATGCAATGCTGATTAAATGGCTCAAGCCTCACTTAAAACGCTACCTTGCCGCACTTGATAAATACAGAGAAAGCGCCGAGGCTTTGTTTGAAAATACCGACTTATTAAAAAAGGTATGGCAGGAAGCCGAGCGCTTCAGGGTACTTGCCGCGCAACGCGTGGGTCCCAACGGTGTCAATGCCCTTAACGATGCCATTGAGAAACTCGTGAGAGCGCACGTGGGCGCAGCCGAGTCGTCACTTTTTTATCCGGGAAGGCTTGTGATTATTCGGAAAAATACGCCGACCTTAGATGTGTATAACGGCGACGTGGGTATCGTTATCGCGCAAGCTGATGATCCTGAGCGCTACGACCTTTATATCGGTGACCGTGAGAAACGAATCCCGGTTGGACTGCTCCCAGAACATGACAGCGCCTTTGCTTTGACAATCCACCAATCTCAGGGCTCGCAATTTGAACACGTGGCTGTGCTTTTGCCTGTCAATGAGGGCAATCCTCTGGCTACGCGTGAACTCTTTTATACCGGTGTCACCCGCGCTCAAAAAGAAGCAATGGTCTTCGGAACCAAAGACAGCATTGAGGAGTCTGTTCTTCAGAAAACGGAACGCGCAAGCGGTCTGGCAGACAGATTGGCAAACAATTGAAAATGCGCCCGGCTAAGGGCGCATTTGAGAAAAGTTTGAAAGATGGTGCGCTATTAAACGAAACGCATAACGCACATGATTCCGATCATCACAAACGCGATGGCAAGCTTGGCGGCAATACCTGCGATCATACCGATCCACGTGGCCCAGCTCACCTTGCCCGCCTTTCTCATATCACGGTGGCCGATCATTTCACCGACAAAGGCGCCGATCACCGGGAAAAGGAAAATACCGACCAGGCCGAACGGAATACCGATGATCGTGCCTAAAAGCGCTCCCGTGAGCCCCATTTTAGTTGCCCCCGCTTTCTGCGCCCCCATGGTCTGACTCACCCAATCAATAATGATGGAGATAACGGTGAGAACACCTAATGCAATGAGTGTTCCCCAACCGAAATACATGTAGTCTTCCATATAGGCAATGAGCCAGGCACCCGCGAAAATCATCGGAATTCCCGGCAGGGCCGGAATGATGGTGCCTGCCAAACCGACAAGAATCAGCAAAATCGCACAGGCGTAGACACCGTAGGTAATCAGCACATCCATTGATTAAACCCTCGCTCTGTTTTTAAATTGAGTGTATTCACCGAAGAAAGTCAGCTCCACCGTTCCGGTCGGACCGTTACGCTGTTTGCGAACAATAGCCTCAGCGTCGCGCTCCTGATCGGTGTCTCTCAAATCCTGGTTGTACACCACATCACGGTAAAGGAAAATAATGACGTCGGCATCCTGTTCGATAGAGCCCGATTCTCTCAAGTCACTCATCATCGGGCGTTTATCAGGACGCTGCTCCAACGAACGGTTCAACTGCGACAAGCCGATAATCGGACAGTGCAATTCTTTGGCAAGCAGCTTTAACCCGCGCGAGATATCGGAAATTTCCTGAGCACGGTTTTCTCCCCGGCCGTCACCTGACATAAGCTGAATGTAGTCCACGACAATCAGCCCCAACTGCTTAACTTCGCGCGATAAGCGTCTTGCACGCGAGCGCAAATCGGAAATAGTCAAACCCGATGAGTCATCGATAAAGATATTTTTCGAATTACTCAATTCGGTCACAGCCGCGCTCATTTTTTGGAATTCATCGCCTTCCAAGCGCCCGTTTCTTAAGTGTTCCAAACGAATGCGCTTAAAGGAGCTGATCAAACGCATCGCCAACTGCTCGGCAGGCATTTCCATGGAAAAAATCGCCACCGGCATCGTCGCCTGCATTGCCACAAACTCTGCAATATTCATCGCAAAGGTTGTCTTACCCATGGCAGGACGTCCGGCCACCACAATAAGTTCGCCCGGATGCAGTCCTTTGGTTAAACGGTCCAAATCGATAAAACCCGTGGGAATGCCGGTGACTAAACTCGGATTTTTCGAGTTATAGAGCTTTGTGACTTGTTCAGACACTTCCATCAATGAAATCTTGACCGGTTTTAAGCCCGCCCCTGCCACTTGAGCATCTTCACTGATTTTGAAAATCGAGCTTTCTGCGCGATCCAAAATGTCTTTGGTTTCCATCCCTTTGGTATCAAGGGCGGAATCCACAATTTGAGAGCCCACATTGACAAGATTTCTGAGAATGCTGCGATCACGAACAATTTCAGCATAACGGCGGGCATTGGCCGAGTTGGGCGTATTCATCGCCAGGGAGTTCAAAAAGCTCTTCGTGCCTTCCTGGCCGAGACCCACTGAAGCCATTGAATCATGAACAGTCAAAACGTCAGCTGCACGCCCCTGGCTGATTAACTGCGTAATATGCTCATAGATTCTGCGGTGGTCTCCACGGTAAAAATCTTCGGGCGAGACCACGTCGTTGACCATGTCAAAGACACGGTTATCAATCAAAAGGCTGCCGAGCAGCCCCTGTTCAGCTTCGGTTGAATGCGGAGGCAAACGGATACTGTCTGCGGATTTTTCTTCTGCCATTGTTTTTCGAATCAGATAAATTTACTTTCGGATAGCAGGCTATTTTAGCAGAGTGATTTTTCTTGCCCTAAAGTATTTGTATCTTTGATTACTTTTCGTTTCAACAAATTAAATCAATAAAAATCAATTACTTGAATACATTTTAAGGAAATGGGCAGTGTCCGATCTTTTCAGACACTGCCCTAAGTTATAAGAGAGTCGAGATTAAGGAATCAAACGATTCTTGATCGTTTCGGCAACCAAAGGCTGCTTCACATAAGCGCGAATACCGCGATCCTTCAAGTAAGCCTCACCGCGCTCATCGCAAATGATGGTGGTGCCCTTACCCAAAAGTTCCCCGTCCTTCATGATGACTTTACCGTCGACCACGGTGGCGTAGGCAATCTTTCTGTCATAGTCGAGAACAGAAATATCGGCATCAGCCCCCTCGCTTATATGACCTTTTTTCTGCAGTCCCAATGCCTTGGCGCCGTTCACACTCGCTTTAATCACAAATTCGTTTAAGGTAATGGCGCCGAACTGCACAAGGCAGAGTCCATTTTCAACGATGACGTTACGCGGATAGGTGCCGCCGTCGGTGGAGAAGCTGTCAACCACGAAGGAACCGTCTTCGCGCTTGGCTTGAGCCAAGATAAAGCGGCTGATTGCCGGATTGACCGCAAACGACCCGGAAGTCACGGTTTTCTTGCTTAACCAATAATCCAAGCCTTCCTGACCGTTAATGAGCCTGCCGATGCGCCCGTCATCACAAAGCACACCGACACGCCCTGTCAGAATCGCCTTTCTCATCCCTTCTTCATCAGGCGTGCAACCGACTTTCTTTAAGCACGTTTCAGTCACCTTACTGACCGGACGCCCGTTTTCAATTGTCAGACGCGTGCCGTTTAAGGCAGAAAGATAAGACTCGGAGAAAATGTGCGGATTGGCTTTCAAAAGTTCTACCGCTTCCAATGCTTCATCAAGTTCATTTCTGACCTGAGCGCGGCAGTAGCTGTTGACGTGAGCAATGTGCAGGAAATGGCCGTTGGTGGCTTTAACGGCATCTTCCAAACCCAAAATGTTGGAACCATGCTCAGTGTTGCCGACGTGCCAAGCAACCCAAGCGTTTTGAGCGGCAGCGTCTTCAATAAAAGCCGCGCTGATGTCCAAATCCATCGGGTAGTGTCCGCCCAAAAGTTTTATGCCGATCCCGCCCTTTTCAAGAATTCCTTTAATAAAAGCTTCGCGCTCGGCCTTTTCAGGTCTGCCTGAAGAGAGCGTGACACCGGCTTGCGCTGCTTCAAGAACAGCAATGTTGACACCAGCGCCGCTTCCCGGAATGGAATTCAAAATATCCTCTAAGGGACCTGCCATGTCCAATGTGGTCGTTACGCCCGCCAAGGCAACCATGCGCTGCGCATGAGGGTGACCGAAGAGCGTACGCATGTGAGTGTGCATATCGATAATGCCGGGCATCACGATTTTGCCGCTTGCATCAAGCACTTCTTTACTTTGAGAAGTAATTTCGGAGGCGACTTCGGCGATTTTGCCGTTTTCAATCGCAACGTCCATAACACCATCGATGTGATTTAACGGGTCGACCACTCGACCGTTCTTGATAATGAGATCGTACATATCGGCTCCTTTCACTAAACTGCAATGCCTCCATCTTAGGCGAGAACATCTCTTAATCATTTGTTTTGTGTCAGAACCTATCGCTATTGCCTCGTAGAGTTTTTGAATTTTTTTCTTTTTCTCTATGAGTAAATTCACCTATCTGCCTTATTGAAATATTTTCTCAGTCGTATTATATTGCGAGTGATTCTCATTATCATAGAGGAAATCATGAAATTTCAATACTCTTTTCTCACGATGGCCACGCTTTTGGCAATGGGTACAGCACAAGCTGCTTCTGTTGAGATTTACGGTACTGTTGATACCGGTCTTCTCTACACACACGAAACTGCTGATGTGAAAAATTCTGTTGACGGACACAGTCATGAGAATGATCACAGTTGGGGTGTCGCAAGCGGTACCAATACCGCCAGTGTTTTCGGTCTTCGCGGAAGTGAAAACATCTCTGAAGATGTCAGCGTCGGCTTTGTGTTGGAACACAGCTTTAATTCCGATGACGGCTCTTACGGTGAAGACGGCAAAATGTTTGATAAAGAGTCTCAACTCTATATCAGCTCCTCTTACGGTACGCTGAGCATGGGCCGTATGGGTGCTCTTACCGCAGGCGAAG
>ERZ779866.1634-NODE-1634-length-22131-cov-8.300100_pt1 | contig 22131 bp, 30 predicted proteins | sample MGYA00511248_ERZ779866 | MGnify/ENA primary metagenome ERZ779866 (study PRJEB29588, sample SAMEA2155758) | human gut metagenome | biome: human gut; feature: human-associated habitat; material: faeces | place: Denmark | collected 2008/2010 ... | reverse complement strand
TACGATAAATTCACGCTCGTTGTGAAGACGCCACACGGTAATGTCATTTTGACTCGGAAACTCGATGAAAAGAAAATAAAAGTCACTGGTACCGATGAGCGTATCAATCACGGCGAATATTCTGTTTCGGCTAATGGAGCAAACAGCATCAGTTCTGTTTGGCTGAAACTGATTGGAATTGATGAACATGTTCAAATTCTCAGCAGCAAAGAAGGAAAAAAGCAGGGTCTGACTTGGCGCGGTATGATGCACCTGTTCTTTGTAAATCAAACGCAGATAGCTCGTTCATCGTCCGCGCTTTTGAACCCCAAGTCTCCTACACAGCAGACCGCCTCTCTCGCTTCACTTCTTTATCTGATAACCGGCAAAGATGCCTCAGAAGTTGACACACCTGAGAACCGTAAGCTGAAAAAGGCACGCCGGGAAGCGATCATCGCTTATATTGATGAAAGTATAAAACATCTAGGCGAGAAGATCGTTGCAATGGAAGAAGAACAGGCTGCTGCGAGCATACCAAATCTGGATGAGGCAACGGCGTCTGTGCAGGCAGAGATCGACTCCGTCCAGCGCGAAATTGATACAGCAATCACAGAAAGCCGCTCTTTGATGGAGAAAATATACGCAGGCAACAGCAAAATCAGCGAATACGATACCATCCGCAGCAGATTTGAATCTTTGCAAAGCCAGTATACTTCGGATATGGAACGACTCGCCTTCATTGCTGATGCAGAAGCTGCTGGCACCGATGTACCTACACCGCATCAATGCCCCTTCTGCAATGCAGAGATTGCGATTGACAATGCTGAACCGCTATTTACAGCCACCCTGCAGGAACTCACACATATCAAATCCCATCTTGCAGAACTGCGAATTGCGTCATCAGACATTGATGCAAAGAGAAGTGTGCTGTCTGCCGAAGTACAGCGGCTGGAGGATCGCCGCAGTGAAATCGATCAGCTGATTTCTTCTACGCTGTCGCCGAGAATTCCTGCTCTGAAAGAACAGCTTCGGCAGTATACGCTGATCGCTCAGCGTGCTCAAGAAATTAAGACAATAAAGGCAGAAAAGACGCGCTACGAAGCCGACTTATATACGCGACAGAGAGAACTGGAAGAAACCGAAAACAAGCCCAATTATGATATCAAGGCTGAATATGGATTCGATTTGTTCCAGAAAATTCAGGAGAAGCTTACCGAAATATTGAAAGCAATCCAATTTCCGGGCGCGGCATCAGCAAGGCTGAACACTATTACATTTGACATCGAGGTCAACGGAAAGCAAAAGGCCAATGTAATGGGTGGCGGTTTTTGCGGAATCCTGAACTCAGTTGTTTTGCTTGCGATTCGGGAGGTGCTGTACGAATCCGGTGCGCACACGCCAGGAATTCTTATTCTGGACTCTGCGCTCACTCAGCTTTCTGAAACACAATACGGTGAGAAGGCAAATGTCATCCGTGATTCTTTCATCCAGTACCTGCTCGACCATCAGGAGAGCGGACAAGTTATTTTCATTGACCAAAAAGAAAAAATGCCCACATGGCTCGGTGAGAAGTCGAAATGCAAGTATCACGAATTCACCAAGGCACGTGGGAAAGGACGTTATGGTCTTCTTTATGATGTTTATGATGAGGAATAAGCTACCGGAGGGAACCATTGAAAATCAGTTATAAAAAATTATGGCATCTTCTTATTGATCGCGGCCTGAATAAACAGGATCTTCGCCGTATGACAGGTATTAGTACTGCATCCATCGCCAAGTTAGGCAAGGGCGAGAACATTACAACAGACATACTGGTAAAAATCTGTGAAGCCCTTGACTGTGATGTCACGGACATTATGGAACTCGTAGACAAATAAAAAGGAACATAAAGAGCAGTGGTATGAAAAGAGATATCACTGCTCTTTGAATACCCAAAGAATAGATGCCGCTACCCCAAAATACATTTGCACCCAAAAACAAAACGAAAGGGCTATTCGACAAAACGAAAGCCCTAATGTCAAAACGAAAGCCTGAGCAATCGTTTTGTTATGCACCCACCGAGGAGAGTGGGTGCATTTTCCGTATTCGGTTTTTCAACAGGATTCCGGGTGGAAATCGATGGTGACGGTATAGGACGGAACTAATGCAAATTCCCGGGTGCATTTGCCGTTTCGCATTAGGATTCTGCAAGAACATAAAGAAAAGGACTGAAACCTTGTATCAAAGTTTCAGTCCTTTTATGTGGAATGACTCAAGAAATGATACAATCCACGGCTTTCATTGTGCATTAGGGCTTTCGTTTTACATTGGGTGCATTTGGGTGCAAACTGGGTGCAGCCGGGTGCAAAACTGGCTCGGTGGGTGCAACGGTGAGCTTTTGTTATATTATTTGCTGTCGACAGACAACAATATATCCACATTTCCTTTAATCTTCTTCCAAGCTGTTTTTGCGAGCCAAATCAAGAAGGGCAATAGTACAGCAGAAATTACACCACTAGCATAACCTGCAAAAGACATCACAGATTCATTCTGTATTCCGCAAAACTCCGCAAGACTAGACAATAAAGTCATGGCAAATTGTGCCGACCACGGTATCAAAACTAGAACGGAAAGAATGACTATTACAGCCGCTACCATTATTCCAAAAGCTGCCAATACGAATACAATTCCCCAAACGATGAGGCGATCACGTTTTTTCTTTCTTTGCACATCGTCATAAAACTGCTGAAGGGTATCTACTCGATGTTCATATTCGGATAAACGCCGTTTTGTGTCTGCTTGTGTCTGTTCACCTTGTGCGATAATTCGGTCTTGTGTGGCTTTATCTGCCTTGAGCCCCGCAATCTCTTTCAGGCTTTCTGTATGCTGGCGCTCGAATTCCTTTTTCAGATCTGCAATCAATTGTTCATTTGCTTCTCTTTGATTGTCTTTTTCCGCCTGGCTACGCGACAGTTCATCCCTCAACTCGCCAATTTCCACTTGAGATTGTTGTGCATCATTGGCGATACGTTCATTTTCTGCTTCTAACTTCTCGATTTCTTCTCTTATTGCATCGTCAACAATAGCAGCTTGTTCTTCTTCGGTTTCCTGTTCTGCAAATTTCTGCTGAATTAGCTGGTTGCAAAGAACTCGTTTGGCAAAATCTGGTCGTTCACTATAATATGCAACTCTGCCCATTATCTGCTGAACTTGCTCATTATTCAGTTGGTTCGAACCAAATCCAATGTGAGCTGACGCAAATAAACCGAGAAATGCTTCAAAATAATCCTCGTCAGGAGTGGAAAGACAAAAAATCTGAAGAAGCTGAGAAGGTAGCACGACCATATCAGTTTCAGTTTTGCACTCATGATCATAACGCTGTAGACGAACAAGACTCCAGTCAGTAGATAGTAAAAATGTCCCTGCTTCCAACGCGGAAGTAGCGTTTCTACGCTGTTGCGCGATAATGCGTGTCAAGCATTCTGCATCATGCTCTACTGCGTTTTCCGACTTTTCGTCATTCGCAGAAAACACACCAAATGAGCGTACCTTATTCCGCATACGGCAAAGACATTCTTCATCCAGCTCTGTCTCTGGTTCTACTTCGACCCCAAGTCCATCAAGCAATGCAAGAAGATCAGCAAATTGGAAATTTAAGTCCTGCGCGGTTATTCCTGTCTGAGCTCTTGCTTTCCAAAAGGTACTTATGTAGTTTTCATCAGTACGGCTATTGTATCCAATCGATGCAAAAGATACTGGGACTGGGTGCTTTTCTATCACTTTCGCATCATATGAAATCCTTCGATTCAGCTCGTCAACCGTACACTGAAATACTTTGAGCTTCATTTGTGCAGCTTGACAGAATGAGTGCAATTGCTTAATTGAATGAAAGCGTTGTTCGCCTTGGAGATTCAGCAAGCGATAGAGAATGGAAGTATCCAAGTATACGACAATCCCTTGAAAAGAACTCAACAATGCGTCTATGGTAGGGGCATCAACGACCATAGAAATGTATTGAATAGCTTTTCGTAATTGAATTAATAGGTAAGCCTCCTGCTCCACAGTCTTATCTTTAGAAAAGATGCTAACAAGAAAATGGCTGAACTCTTGCTTAGACAAACCCGTGACAACGCAGTTTTCTTGAGATTCTACAATCAGATTTGCAACATCGTCAAGCTTCTCCGTATTTTGCGCTTTAATTCCGTTGATAAAATCATAACAACCTGCCCCGTGTGTAATAAAGAACCGGGCAACGAACTTGACAATAATTCTCCTAACAGAAGTTGCTTCCACGTCATTCAAATGACGATCCAGAATAGTCTCAAGTTGTTGGATCCACAAAGACAAGGCTTTTTGCTCAATAGCTTCATTACCTATAATCTGCTGCGTTATGGTTTCCAAAGACGCTGGTGACAACATCAGAGCAGAATCCCGCTCGATTAATCGACCGTCCAAAAGCATGTTTTTGACATGTCCAGCCAACTTGCTATCAGCTATCGTTATGTGAAAAACCTCTTGAATATCGGCACTGAGAGAGTCCCTGGTAACAGTTCTTTTAAGAGTATGAACAGTATCAAGGATTGCACTTTCTTCACCACTGCGAGCTATATCGTTCGCCAACATATGTGACAATTGCATATTCACATCAATTTGCATTCGTATATCTCCTTTCACTCGCTGTAAAGGCTATTAGCTTGAACCAATTAACAAGTAAGGTGGTTTATCATATGGAATACGAACTTTTGTCATATATAGTCTGAATCATATGAGCATAACTAATTATTATGAATTGTACCACAATTCGGCATATATCGCAAGAATGTTCAGCCAATCAACAATACCACCGATTTTTCATCGGTGGCAGAATATTTTTATGTTGACAGTCAAATTATCCTTCGATGTAAACGCCCTCGCATCCACAGCTGATCAGCTGACCGCCGTAGGCCGGGCATCGCTCTGCATCGCAGCCCCAATGGTGCAGATGCCCAAAGAGGGCGTTACAGTCATGGCACCGGGTCGTATCAGGCATTCCTTCGTCGAAGTCCCCGGGAGCACCAACCTTGATGCGGTCGTAAACCTTGCCATTCGCATGGAGCTTTGGGATTGTGCATCCTTTGGCTTTCATCATGTCCTTGCCACAAATCTTGCAAACCGCGCCCATCAGTGCACCTCCTCACTTCTCGAAAAGTTCTTCTCTGCTGCCATCTTCGTAAATGTAGTTGTGTCTGAGCCAGCCATTATTCTGCACTGTGGTCAGGTGGAAGCGAGGATCGCCGTCATTCTTTTCATGCTCGATGATGACCGTCTCGCCCTCGTCGTTGGTGCCGCCGCAGGGCAGATCCTTTCCTGCAATCAGCGTCTGGAGTTCCTTGTAAGTCATGTTCTGCACCCCTTTCTGCGCTGTCGCTGGTGTCCAGCGTATGACCATATACGCTCTGAATGGAGCAGAAGTCAAGTTATATTCGTGACACCAACCGAAGCAAGAAATTCCTTCAGCGGTATGACCTTGCCATACTCATCGATCACTACAAGTTCATCAGTTTCCTTGAAGCCGGCTTCCGCAGTTTCCTCACGATGCCAGATTATCCGGGAGCTGGTGATGGTGCAAAGGCGCACCTCTGGATCGTAGCCAATCTGCTCACTCAGCTTGCTGCACATCGGCGCTACAGCGTCCTCCAAATCGTCGGTCAGCTGGAGATCGTCCTTCAGTTCGGGCGGCAGTGAAGCATCCAGATAGCTGTGAAGTGTTCTGCGGATGCGTTCGATGTAATTGAGGATCGCTTCAGCACGATCATGCTCCGTTCTCCTGCAGATGTAGTATGTAGTGGACATGGGATCACCTCGTTCAAAGTTGTCGCTGAGGACAGCGCATGACTATATACGCTCTGAATGGTTCCGAAGTCAAGCATCCTTCTTTGATGCGTTTTCTAACAGAAAATCGTATAGAGCATTTACTTCCGTCAAATCAACAGAGACTTTCTGCCCATTCTCTTCCCAGGAAACAATATGATCGGTGCCTTCATACAGCCACCAGCCGATATAGTCATATTTATCATCCATTGCTTCCTTCAACACTTCCAACAGAGCTTGGAGGTGAAGATTTCCAAAGTCTAGACTAGGGCGAAAGGAGCCAAATTCCCTGCATACGGAATCCAAGCGTTCCATCAGTTCTTTATTTTTTTTGATCTTACTGATCGCATCCACAAAGGTTTCTCTTGTCAGCATAGTCCATCCGCCTCCAGCGCCGTGAAATCGTTGAACATGATCTGCAGCCGATCAATCTTCTTTTCTGTGTGGTAATGCCCACAGTACCATTTCCTGTACTCCAGCCGATCCTCAATACTTCCCAGCCACTCCTCGGTGCTCTTGTCCACCTTGGACTGATCGATGCCCGGAAAGAAAACCTCCACCGGCTCATACTTCAGCGGCGTTGTATGTGAGAGCACAATATCGATTTGCCAGTTCAGCAGATCCAGAGCCTTCTCCACCCGGGCCTTAATCGCCGGAGAAGGCTGTTCATCAGCCCACCAGCTTTGTCCTTCGATGCGCCGTGCCTTGTCAATGCTGTAGGCGCCGCCAATGGCAATAGCTTTTCTGCCATTCAGATCGTACACCTCGCCGTCCTTGGCAAACAGGATATTCGGATACCTTTCTTCCGCATAAACATTGCCGCCATGCCATTCCTGCTCATCGTAGTACGGCAGGCTTTCAGGCCGGCGTTCGTGGTTGCCGTGGATGCACAGGAGCGTAATGGGCAGTTTGGCAAGGTACTCCTTGCGGAGTATATCAAGCGCGCCGGCATGGAAGTTGATGCCTGCATCGCCAAGGATGATCAGAATATCATCGCGGCTGGTCTGCATCTTACCGCAGAATGACCCGATGCGATCAAACCGTCCGTGCGTGTCACCAGTCAGGTATATCATTTCTTCCTCCGATCCAGCCCGAGGACTCTGCGTGAAACGGCAAAGCCCGCAACAGCATCTTCTTCTCGCACATCGACACCCATAGCCAGCATCGCGTTCTTGGCCTCCAGCATTTCTTTTCGTGTCAGCTCCTTAGCACAGGCAGGCACGCTGTTGATGTAGCAGGTATCGGGACACAGATCGATGCGGTTGTTCCAGACTACATTGCTGTCCACATTGGGATCAATGTCCCAGCATACGGCGCCGAACTCAATGAAAGCCCGGGCAAAGTTCTCATATTTTCGAAGATGCACAAATACACCGCCCTGATCTAGAAGCGGTTTGCAGTCCTATATGCGTTCTTCTCTTTCTTCATAGGTAAGCCGCAGGGTAAAGTCAGGATTTGCTTTCACGCCAGTCAGCCGTTTTGTTCCTCCTGCGAAATACTCAGCAGCCAGCCGATCAAATCCCTTTGACAGGTAGTAATCAACGGTTCCCTTCATCGCGTCAGGCAGCTTGCTGAAATACACATCTCTGCCTTTTATGACGAAGGCAACCTCATCTGCAAAGTTCAGTTCCATTCGCCGCATTACTTCCGGCGGCAGAAGCAAAGTTCCATCCTGCTGGATTACAGCAGTTTCGATTATTTCCATATTCCCTCCGATCAGTACAGCGTCCACCAGTAATCAAATACTCGGCGGTAGCTATTTCCCTTGCTGGGAAGATCCATGTATTTTCTAACCCGGGCACTGGATGCTTTCTTGCACCAACGCTGACGGTTGCTGTTCTTGGGGTACTTGATGTAGACACCGGTCGGCACATGCTGTCCGTCCACATAAGACCAGCTGGTATAACCGGCATGCGGCACATAGCTGCTGGTTACGATGCGGTACAAACGGCTGAATTTACGTTTGCCCATCATGCGCCTGTATGCGCGCCCTGTGCGGCGCTTAGGCTGCGGCAGGAGCAATTCAGCCCTCTGCTGCTCGGAGATTTCGATCTGCCTGTTTAGCTCTGCTGCGGTCATAAGCCCTCTTGTTCGGTATCACCCGCGTAACGGGTACCACGCCATTCCACGAACCGCGCTGTTTGTCATGATGCTCTTTCTGAGCACGTTTGCTCTGTTTCTCCAATGGTATGTGCTTCATTGGGCTTACACCTCTTTTCTCGGAGCACCCTTGCTCCGTCATTCATTTTCGCTATAAAGGTATCGCAGAATTCCGAATACCCAGGATAACCGCACAGGATCATCTTGCGATCCAGTTCAGACAGCGCTGAGAGAAATCTATCCCGATCACGCTTTCTGACCTTGCAGAAGATGATGACATACGGCTGATCGGGATGCTGGAATTCATTCCCGAAACGAACGGTCACCTTATGCTGGATGAACAGCTGATCTGCATAATATTCCGGCACGTCAATGAATGCGTAATAGTCATATAGTAATGAAAATCGTTCTAGTGTAAAATAGTTCTTCATCCAGTCCTCCGCGGTAAAAACCGCTTGTCATAAGGCGTTTCAGAGAATATAATATAAGGACACGACAATGCAAAGGAGGCGAAAGCCATGCATCAGAAGCCTTTTCCGGTAATCGACATGGTTGAAACCGGCAAGAACATCATGCGCCTGCGCGAGGAACGCGGCATGACTGTTCGGGATCTGCAAGCCTACTTCGGCTTTGAAGAACCCCAGGCAATCTACAAGTGGCAGCGAGGAAAGAGCCTGCCCACTGTTGACAACCTGTACGCTCTGGGCGCTTTGCTGGATGTACCTATGGAGGATATCCTGGTACCCGCAAACGCAAAATCGAATATTATCATGCTTGAGCAGCAGGATGAGCCCTGCTGCTCGAATAATTTTTGGTTCGGCTGCTTTGGACACGGCAGGAATCGGCGAACACTTCAACCATTTTTGCTGATGCGGTGCGCTTAAGGAATCCCCCGAAGAAGATTCCCGCCGCACAAGGCATCAGACCGTTTTGCCCGAAGGCATCATGTCACATTACATGTAGGCGGTAATCAGCCGCGATCAGAAGATGGAGACGTGTGGTTGGGCGTTCGATTGCTCGTATTGGCAAGATGGCGGATAGGCCGTTTTGCGTGCAGTGATGAGTGAGATGCTTTCTGCCTGACGCTCAGAATGGAGTTCTTGCATGAGCATTGTTTCATCAATACTTGGATTGTGCAGCGTTATAGTTCATCTGCACCTGAACCGATATCCATGCTGCACCTATCCTGCCGCTTCCAAAGCAGCCGAGACCGATGGCAAGTGTTATTCCTTGCTCTGTGCCTCAGCGTAAGCTCCGAAGATCTCTGCAAAACTGTCGTTCACATCAAACGGCGCTTCGTAGGCAACCTCGGAGTTGACCAGGCAGCGATCCAGTTCCGAAGAGACAGCATCGGCTCTGCGATTCATTTCAGCAGCAAAGTTTCGGACAACCTTGCGGTCAAAGTTGATGGTGGTCACACGCCTCACATCGCAGCGGTAAGTCACCTGATTGCCTTCCTGATTGAAGCGATAGCCGGTACCGCCGCCGTTGATGACCACTTCAGAGCTCCGCACATCGGACATGCGCTTGAGCACACGTGCGATTTCCTGCCGCTTGGCATTCAGACCAACTTCGCTGTCCATGTCGATGGGCAGAGCGTTCTTGGCGGCATGAATGGCCTTGCTCAGCACTTCGCGCTGCTCCATCAGATACATCAGGAATCTGACGATTTCTGTGATCTTGTCGGCAAATTCGGTGGGCGGCGTGTCGATCACAGTTTCATTTTCGGCGCCGTCAAAAACCTTCTTGCGGAGGTAGGTGTTTTCGACCTTGGTGATGTTGCCATCACGACCGAGGATGCTCTGGGCTTCATCCATCAGGGAACCCAGCTTATTCTGATAACGGAATGCTTCTTTCAGATTCATTGCGTTCACTCCTTTGTTTCTTCTTCATAGACTCATTTTATCGCTAGTGAGAGCAATTGTCATTGAACCGTTGGTTTAGTGATAACGAGTGCGGTATGCCTCAGCACACTTTTCTCTGTTGTGGATCAGCATGGACAGCGTCTCATCCTGCAGATCTCTTTTGCCGGAGCGAAACAGAACAACCAGATAATCGGCATCGCGGTATTTGTCAATGACAGGCTGAGCCAGCTTCTTGTCCTCATCGCTGCGCAGCCAAACAATTACATGCTTCCGGGAATCGTTCATCTCGATTTTCATCAGGTTCGACCTACTTCCATTTACAACAGTCTGTGATCGGTCAAGCCAGCTATGGTGTCTCGCAGATGCTTGATTATTTCTCGCAGATGAGTGTTCTCAATCACCAGCATAGCCATTGCGGTGGCGACCGTATCGCTGGCACCAGATGATTCGTCTTCTGAAGCAGTGGCGGCTGCTGGCTCGATCTCCTGCGAGGGTTCCTCAGCGTGCTTCTCTATCAATGCATCCAGATCGCCATCAACTGGCTCCTCCGTTTCAATGACAGTCCCGCCTTCCATTTCCCTGCACCAACGGTATAAGGTACAATGGGAGATTTTCAGTTCTTTGCAGGCTTTTGTGATGCCTGCTTTTTTCATGAGTTCAATGGCATTCCTCCTGAACTCTTCCGTATACTTGCTCATATTCATCCTTTCTGTTCAGCCATCGCCAAACAGTTCGTCCAGCCAGCCACTTAGTTCGATGCCGCCGTCGTAGCTCTCCAGATCATTTATCATCTCTTTTTCCGAATCAAAACGCTTCTCAATGACATACATCCGATTGAAATGGAACGGATGCCGGTATTCCAGAACATGCGGATAGCCCCATATCTGCTCACCGGGCGATTGGATCATAGCAGCATCCTCATCAGTATCGTATTTCAGATTCTTCATACGCGCTCGGACGCAGCGGAGGAATTTATCCTTGCTGCCGATCCACAGGTGAACGCTTTCCAGGTGATCCCACCAGACGAAGTACGGATACCCCCAGATGTTGGTATGCTCGTACATTCCGGCATCCCGTACTTTCTGTTTAACCCCATATACTTTGACTGGAGAAAAACTCATCTCTTCCGGCTTGTGTTTTTTATCCCGATGCAGCGCATTTCGGAAAGCGGCGATATCTTCGATTGTGCCGAAGTAGGGCTTCCAGTTGGTGCAGAACCCGGGTGTAGCATAATCCAGCAGTTCAACACTAAACACATCGCGCTTGGGCATTAGAAGCGGCTGAGTAACCATGTCGTCAAGGGTAGTATCAGCAGTCTTTCGGATGAACTCTTCTGCCTGCGCAGGATCGACGGAAGTGGTGTCTGCCTGTACGATCCTGCGAAGGAATATAGCGATAGCTTCTTCTATGTCATAGCCGAGAGCATGAATGACCGCAGTCGCTTTCTCAAGCAAACCATCCTCACTGACGGGAATTTCGAGATAATCTGGAACACCGTCCGCCATTTTCTTGAATCCATCGAATGCCATTTCTCACACTCCTTCCTCAGAGTAGAATTCCTGCATATCATCAAGCCGCAGACAACCCAGCCTGCCGTCAGCACCCCAGGCACAGCCGCAGTCAATGCCGATCTTGTCTCTGCCGTGCCATATACGCATTGGGAAATCAGGCAGATAATGATGCGTAGGCGTATGACCGAAGATGACCATTTTCCCTTCGATCAGCGGAGTATTTCTGCCGAGTCGAGTCCACACCGCATGCTCTTGCGCAGTCCTGCTTCGTGAAGATGCAGAAAAGGTGCTCATCGGTGCTCCATGCACCAGTACATATTCTGTTCCGTTCACAGACACCTCGGTTTCGACAGGAAGTGTGCGAATGTACTCCAGAACCTCAGCACGGTACGCATGTGTGCAGTGCTTGAAGTGTTCATGGGTAAACTTGCCGCCGTTTCTGTACCAGATCCACATAGCGTCCGCATCATCGGGTTTGGTCAGAGCTTCAAGCATCATGTACTCATGGTTGCCCAGCAGGAGCGTGATGTTTTCTCTTTTCATTGTGTCACGCAGTACGCGCAGGTCGTCCGGGCCGCGGTCGATCACATCTCCGAGGACGTACAGGTGATCATCCTTCTGTAGATGTATTTGCTTGAGGATGTTCCGGTACCGATTCTCGCAGCCATGAATATCAGACATTACATAGATCATCCGCGTCACCTCCAGTATCCGCATCCTCTGGTATTGGCATCTGGCGGAAGATTCGGTTGTTTTCGATCATCTCATCAAGCGTTACTGGCTGATATCCGTTTACTTCAACGCAGGAATTGAGCAGCTGCGGCTTGAGTCCGTATCTGAGACACGGGTCGTTCTCGCGGTTTCCGTGCAGATGTCCGTACACCATATAGCTGCCTCTGCGGATATTGGGCCATGTCAGCATGGGATAGTGACAGAGGACAACCTTGCGGTTCCTGTCGATCAATTCCATCATGCTCACATGCGTAGTCAGATGCTTGGACGCACCTTCGCGCCAGATCCAGTTAGCATCATGGTTTCCGAGGATGAGAATCTTGTGACCCTTGAGCCGTGAAAGATATTCTGATGGATCTTTCCGCATGCGAAACATCATGTCACCAAGAATGAATACCGTATCACTGTTGGTCACGCGCCCGTTCCAGTTGCTGATGATTGTCTCATCCATTTCATCTACGTTTGCAAAGGGGCGATCACACAGGCGGATGATTGCTTCATGCCCCAGATGCGGGTCGCCAATATAGAAATTCATGGTTCCTCCTTGCTGCGCCGCATTTCTTCCTCGACCCGTTCAAGCTCTCCCGGCGGATAGAGGAGAGAGAAACGGCGCTTGTAATCTTTCCAGCCGAACATCAGCAGGTCAGGCTTCCCGTCTGCTGTTATCTGTATCGGGCTGTGTCCCTCGTCGATCAGATCGAGCACGGATTCCAGATCCTGCTCAACCTGCTCCCGGGTGACAGTAAGCAATTCACTTACTCCAAGCAATTCTTTCAGTTCTTCGTGTGTCATACGTAATCACCATCTTCCGCGCCATCAGCAGGATCGTACTTTGGCATTTCTGCCCAGCGCACAACATCAGCCTGAGTGATGTGGAAGCCGCCGTTCACGCACCAGTCCGTTCCCTTAGACCAATAGCCCTCATACACAGTCTGCATGGGAGCATCCCCGGGAAGGTACAGAAGAAGCGGTTCAAAGCGCTTGGGCATCTTTCTGTTAGGGTCATACCACTTCATCACCGTACCTCCGAGTGCATTTGTGTTTGATGGTATCTCCCAGCAGGCAGCACATCCTTCGCAGCGCATCATTGTCCCAGCTGTTCAAGGCCTGCGGACGCTCCTCATCGGTCAGGTCAGAGAAGCAGACAGCCTGCCACTTGCCGTCTCGCGGCACACGGAAATACGCACCATCCCGCTCATCGTCAACAGCAGAAACTCCGTCTTTCAGGAAACCTTCCGGATCAAATCTGTCTGCGTCTATAGGCATATAGGTCATCCGGATTTCGCTCAAACGGTAATACGTAAGCGCACGGACTTCGCTTGTGATCCCGGAAGTATCTTCGATAAACTCAGCAAAGCCCAGCAGCGCATTTCCATCTGACATAGGGATCGCCTCACGCAAAACGCCAAGCCGCGCACGGGTTTCCTCGAACAGCGATTCATCCGAATAGCATTGTTTCTGCTCATAAGGCGTATAGCCGTGCCTGTATATCCAGTATCGATAGATTCTGTTTGGATTCTCCCGTATGAAGTCAGCAAGGTTCTCATAGCTGACGGGAGCAGTAAACGGGTCTGCCATTCTACTCGTCCTTTCCGTACTTCTCATCGTACCAGTCGCTTTTGCGCTTGATCTCGCTTCGGATTTCCGATACATCATAGGCAGAATACTTCTCTGCCGCATCCACGAAGTCAAGGATCAGAGGACCGCTGACCGCATGCTTATATCCTTCATACAGCTTCAGTCCATGATCTCCTGTGTCCAGCCGTATGGGTTCGTCATAGGAAATGTAGAGAGTATCATACTTGAGCCGGTGATTGAAGGTGTAATCAGGCACATACAGCATGTGCTTTACGCCGGCGGCAGAAATGAAGCCATGCCGCTTGTACAGATAACCGTAGACGAAATACTCCGGGAGATCGGAAGCGTAGATCTTGGTTTTGTACTGCCCGTCTGAAAACAGATGCCCGTCAGGATCGGTCTCTGCTCTCAGCGGATTGTGGCGAATCCGGCTCTCCACGTACAGTGTAGAGACAATGCGTACCTTGCTCGTTTTTCGATTGCGCTCAAGATCAAGCATCGTGTAAACCGCTTCTGCTGTTTCGACCGTATAGACGCCGCTGTCACAGTCGATACTGCAGCTTGACACTGCAGTGGATTTGTGTCTGACAGAGATAGTGTTGCTGTACATGATCGTCATCGGTTCCCCAACAATAACCGAAGGAATGAAGCAAACGAACCCCCTCATATCATCAAAATACATATTTTTGACTGGATCGGCGTATGGTAGCTTCCGCACAGCATCCAGAATTCGCATGTTCATGCATATCACCTCGCAGCGGAGAATCTGACCGTACTGATACGGGCAGAATTTGTGCGTCAACTATAGCACACACAACTCCAAAAATCTCGATTTTGATGAAATCGTAGGCATAACTGCCAAAATCATAAGAATAACCACCCTGCGCAGAGGATCATCAACCAGCGGTAAAAGGCAAAACCGATGGTTAATTCCATTTGCGGGGAGGTCTGTTTATACTGTTGTTAGCGGCGCCGTGCCAGATGTCGTGCTTCTCGGAGCACCTGTTTCAGTGATCTCGCGCTATCAATGATCACGCGCTTTTCATACTCGCTGCAGTCTTCAATGATGGCTGACAGCTCAGCCCCGGCAGCCGCTATGTTCTGCTCAAGATATTCGGCAAGCAGTACATCCATTGTTACCTTCAGCGCATTTGCCACATCAATGAGCGTTTCAAGACTGGGACCTTTCTGACCGTTCTCCACCAGCGAGATGTAGGTCGGTGACTTGTCCACCATTTCAGCCAGAGTCATCTGAGACAGATGCTGCTGCTTGCGGAGCAGACGGATGCGCTTGCCGATGGTTTGATAATTGAGATACATGGGAATCCCTCCTATAAATTTTTACATCTACATTATCAAGCGCAGTTTATATTAACGTCTTCTCTTTATATAAATTTTCATCGCTAAAGGGTAGAATAATAACCGAATATAGTCTCTGGACTATATTATAAGCTCCAGAAGGTGTGGTGAGAGAATGAGCAATGAAGCCTTGCAGCGCGAGTATGAGCAGATCGGCGCAAGAATTCGCAATGCGCGTATAGAGCGCAAGATGAGTCAGGCAGAGCTTGCAGCGAAGGCCAATATTTCTCTCCCGCATATCAGTTCCATTGAACTTGGCAAAACAAAGATGCTTCTGAGCACCTTTACCAGGGTGATTGAAGCCCTGCAGGTTTCGGCAGATTCAATCCTCAGAGCGAACGTGCCGACTGTTACCAGCATGTATGCCAGCGAGGTTGCAGAACTGTTTGAGGACTGCACACCATCGGAACTGGAATCGCTGAAATCCATCATCAAGAACCTCAAAACGACCATGAGGAACAATCAGAATAATCAGTAATCGCAGAGGCGGATCGTCATGATTCGCTTCTTTTTTTGTAAAATTGAGCATTCGATTAACCAGAGGTAATCCGCTTTACCTCTGGTTTGTTCCATTTATCACCGTACACTTTTATAGTATTCGCATACTATTGCATCGGCGGAGGTAAGTATGCAGGAACACAATGAACACCAGCCGGATACAGCAATCACACTGCCGGCAAACCAGACATCCATGTGGGACGCCATCCGTTACGGCGGTACTGCGCAGCAGATTAGTCCCTTTGCCAAAGATCCCTGGGAGGAAGCCCGCCGCCGCATGCTGGCACGGCACAAGCTGTGGCTGGAAAGCCTGCAGCATGAATATCCCAGCCCGTATGCTCACTATAAGATTGGCGTCTACATCCGCTATTTCAACCAGACCAAGTATGATGACTACCTTCTGTTCCACAAACAGGAGTTTATCGACACCATCGGCCTGTGCCCGAACTGGACGCTGGTGGATTTCTATGTTGACGAAGGACAGAGTGCTCCCTTCATGGAGAATGCCAAGGAATGGTCCCGGCTTCTGCAGGACTGTCTGGACGGCAAGATCGATCTGATCATCACACAGAAAGTGAGCAATGTGACGCGAAATCCGGCAGAGATCACGCTTGTCGCACGTCTCCTGGCAACACAGAAAAAGCCCATTGGCATTTACTTCGTCAATGAGGACATCTTCACGCTGGCTTCGTATTATCAGGAAGACATGCGGGAAAAGAAATTCTTCCCTTCTCCTGACTGGCAGATGCTGCCGGATGACCCAGAAGAACGGAGGGAGCTGCTTGAGTAATCGCAGGTACACCAATGCCGAACAGAAAGAACGTATTCGGCAGCGCGTCCGAGTGCAGATTGACGAGGACAATTACCGATTCTTCCCCGAAAGAAAAGATCCTGATTATTACGACAATGATGTGAGCCAGCGCGTAGGCGTCTATGCGCGCGTATCCACTGATGATCCCCGGCAGACAACCTCTTACGAGCTTCAGAAGAGATACTACGAGGATTTTGTTGTCCGGCACCCCAAGTGGACGCTGGTAGACATCTACGCCGATGAGGGCATCAGCGGCACTTCCACCAAGCATCGTGATGAATTCAACCGCATGATTGCTGAGTGCAAGGCCGGCAAGATCGACTTGATCATCACTAAGAGCGTATCCCGCTTTGCCCGTAATGTGGTTGACTTTCTGGGCATGGTGCGCATGCTGTCAGAACGCAATCCGCCCATCGGTGTGTTCTTCGAGGCAGAGAATATTTTCTCACTCAATGAAACCTCCAATATGGCGCTGTCCTTCCAGGCCACAATGGCGGAAGAGGAATCCCGTAATAAGAGCCGAAGCATGGAAACTTCCCTGCGTATGCGTCTGGATCATGGTCTTCCGCTGACGCCCAAGCTGCTGGGATTCACACATAACAGTGAAGGGAAACTCATCCCGAACCCGGATACGAAGCACATTCCCAAGCTGATGTTCTTTATGTACCTGTACGGTTATTCGACTCAGCAGATCGCGGATGCACTGACTGCTCTTGAGAAGAAAACCTATCTGGGCAATGTGAAGTGGACGGCATCCGGCGTTGCGGCTTCCATGCGCAATGAGCGGTACTGCGGTGATGTGTATACGCGAAAGACCTTCACCAAAGATGTCCTGTCCCACAAGTCCGTCAAGAACCGCGGCGAACGTCCTATCAGCCACTATTACGATGAGCATGAAGGGATCATATCTCGGGATGATTTCATTGCGGTACAGCACATGCTGAAGAATTCCAAATACGGCAATAAATCAATTCTGCCTGAACTTCGCGTCATAACGGAAGGGCTGCTGAAGGGCTACGTGATCATCAATCCACGCTGGAGCGGCTTTCGGGAACCTGAATATCTCCACGCATCGGCAAGTGCGTATAAGCCCGGCGAGAATCAGAAGCAGCAAGCTGGTGACTTGCAGTTTGAAGTGGAAGCCGGCGACTTTGACATGCGCGGATTCGAAGTGGCGCATTCAGACCTTTTCAATGTTCAGCAGACTCCGCATGTTACGTTTTATGATGACTCGATCAAGTTTGGTATTGAGTGCATCCGCCGCATGAAGTCTGATTTCTATGTTGAACTCTTGATACACCCTGCACAGCGCAAGTTTGCTGTTCGTGCATCGAATAAGCAGAACAAAAATGCCGTCATTTGGGCAAAAACCAAGGATGGCCGTACGGCAGCACGCTCCATTGCATGTACTGCATTTGTCGATACCATTTATTCTCTATTCGGCTGGAATCGCGATCACAAGTACAGAATGTACAGCACGCTCATTTCAAACGGTGACGAAGAGGTGTTCATCTTCAACGCGGACGAAGCTGCAGCGTACATTCAGACAGAGAGAATTCCTGAGCAGGACGGCTCTCAGGCATTCATAGAGCCTGTTGCAAGAACTTCTGCACATGTGATGGGCATCCCGGCATGCTATACCGATTCATTCGGCAACGATTTCTATGTAGAGCAGACATATTCCGCATTGGCGAACCAAACCCGTGAGCAGTGGCAGATTCGAGTAGAAGGTCAGCTGTGCAACACAGGCATGCAGCTGAACGTGACAGATTACGATACGCTGCGGACGTTCATCATGCAGGAATTGGGCGATTGGTGCCCGCAGGAGGATGTACAATATGAACAGCAATGATTCCTGGAACAGAAGCATGCCAGGTTATGCCCCGGTCACGCTCGAACAGGCGGAGGATGCACAGAGTGATACTGAAGAAATGCTGACGGTTGTACCCGTTGGCGATGAGCAGATTGAAGAAGATGATTCCTTCAGTCTGGATAAGTTTCAGGTTGTTCGCCGTGAATTCTTTTCTCACATCAGCGAACCGTCCATCACCTTCAACAACTACAAGATCGGTCTGAACTCTGCATGCATCAAGCGCCTGCCGCAGATCGATTACATTCAGTTTCTGGTCAACCGCCAGACGAGGAAGCTGGCTATCCGGCCATGTCTCGAATCGGATCTGCATTCTTTTCAGTGGTGTACCAACAGTGGCGGCAAACGCAAGCCGCGTCAGGTGACGGGCAAGATCTTCTTCATGAAGCTGTTCGATATGATGGGCTGGAATCCAAACTACCGATACAAAATTCTGGGTAAGCTCATCCGGGCTAATGGCGAGTATCTCTTTGTATTCGATCTCACCTCCACAGAGGTGTACCAGCGGATCGTTAAGGAAGGCGCAAAGCCCAAGATGAGCCGCACGCCTGTATTCCCAGCGGAGTGGCAGGATCAGTTTGGCGTTCCCTTTGAGGAACATCGCAAGTCTCTCCAGATCAATATCTTTGATAACTATGCCGTATACGGCATCAAAGACAAGGAAGCTGAACAGTCCGCCCCTTCGGTCATTCCGGCGCAGACAGAGCAGCCGAGGCTTCCCGCTGAAACTCGTTCAGGAGGTACAGATTCATGGCAGAACAGGTAAATACTCCAAACACCATCAGCATGGCGCTTGACATGAAACGAAACAGAATCCGCATCCATAAGCCTGCAATCCACATGCTGGGTGACCCGACGCTTATCCAGCTGCTGTTCGACCCGGAAGACATGGAGGTTGCTATTGTGTGTCCGGAATCGGAAGTTCCCGGCGGACAGGAAGTACGAATTAACCCTCGCGGACTCAAAAGCAGAAACTGCTTTGAATTCTGCAGCAGCATGTTCCTTAAAAAGCTCCGCGCTGTGCATGGAAATCTGGATGAGAAGTGCTCCTACAGGCTGACAGGTCGCATCATTCCCGAACTGCGTGCTGCACGCTTTCCCATGAGCACAATTCAAAAGATCGAAGGCGATGAAGGAGCCGATGGCAATGGATAAATCCAATCCTCCGCAGCTGACCATTGACCGTGAATTTCGTGACCTGATCCGCCCTTTGATGAAGGATGAATACCGCTACCTTGAATCAAACCTAGTGGCCGATGGCTGCCGTGATCCCATCATTGTGTGGAAGGGCGTCATCGTTGATGGCCATAACCGATACGAAATTTGTACGCGGTTAGGCATTCCTTTCGATGTGCGCGAACGGCACTTTGACAACCGTGAAGAGGCAATCACCTGGATATGCTCCAAGCAGCTGGGCCGCAGAAACATCTCGGATGAAACACGGCGATATCTCATAGGAAAACGGTATGAAGCCGAAAAAGTTATTGCCGCCAAGCGAAACTACAATGGCTGGAATCAATACAGAAAAAGAGAACAGTCAGGAGATCTGCCCTATGAGGTGATCGATCCTGATTCTCAGCAGGAAAAGATACGCACCTCACAGCGCATTGGTGACGAATACCATCTGGCACACGGAACAGTCGAAAAGTACGGAACTTACAGCAAAGCAGTTGATGCGATTGCAAAGAAAGATCCAACAATGCTGCCTCGCATTCTGTCCGGCAGATACAAGATTTCGCATGACAATGTTGTAGCATTGTCCCGTATGCTGCCGTCAGAGGTCAAAAAATTTGGCAGGCAGATGAAAGCCATGAAGAAAAGCAGCGTATATGTGCCCTATGGCGTTGCTCGTACACAGCTGGGACAGGTTGCACCGGAACCGCCAGTCCAAGTCAAGCCTGAGATCAAAAATATGCCCGATTTTGATCCGGACGCTGAGGTCACAGGTCTAACGCTGACTATTCCCTCATGGGCAACATCGCTCAGCCGGACACGCAGCAATACCGATTTGAGCAGTATCTCCCTCAAAGCACGCATGAACCTTGAACATGCGCTGTTCAACCTGCAGGCTACGATAGAAGAATTGCTTCAAGCCATTAAGGAGTGACACATGAATACTGATTACAGCGCATATGTGCCTGACGTGATTTTTGAAAAGATACCGATCAAAAATCTGGTGTCCTGTCAGGATTACCAGCGAAGCCTGTCGGAAGCTCAGATTCTGAAGATTGTCCGGGAATTCGATCTGTATCAGATCAATCTCGTTAAAGTCAGCCGCAGAGACGGTACAAATTTCGTATTTGACGGGCAGCACACCATCGAGGCCGTTGCCCTGAAATCCGGCTCAAGAGAAACCCCTGTCTGGTGCATGATCTTTGATCACCTTTGCTATGAACACGAAGCGCATATTTTTGCAGAGCAGCAGAAGCATCACCGGCCCGTATCTCCCTATGATACATTCAATGCGCATCTCGAATCCGGAAGCGAAAAGCATCTGCTCATCCGTGACCTGGTGTACTCATACAATCTGGAACTTGGGTCAACACAGAAAAGGCATGGCGTGATCTGTGCAATTGCTGCCTTGGAGAACATCTTCGATACCTACGGATATCATGTGCTGGATAAGGTTCTTCGCATCCTTGTCAGCACTTGGGAAGGTGAAATGTATTCCCTAACTGGCAATATGCTCAATGCGGTAGCACGGATGATAGCCGCTTATGGTGATTCACTGAATGAAGAGACTTTCAAGGAGCGCTTGGGGCTTGTTCCCATGAAAACCATTATTCGTACTGCCCGGGAGCGTCGTCCGGGCGCTCTTGGCTATGCAGAAGCAATGCTGCTCTTTTACAACAAGAAGTGCAAGTATCGGCTGTCCATGCGCAAGCTGTACGGAACAGTCAGTGATGAAGATGATCTGGACGATGACGAGGATTCAGATTCCGATGAATGAAAAGAGGTTTTGCCCAAAATGTGGGCATAACCACTTTAACAAAATAAAGCGGCACTCCGGGAGAAAGAAACTCCTGAAGTGCCGCCTTTCATTAGGTGTTATTGAATTGTTTCGCTGTACTTGCCAGATACCCAGCCGATCTGCGCGTTGACCACGATGGCGTGCCAGCCGTTCTCAGCGGTGGCGATCCATTCAAAGGTCGCACCATTCTTCACGGAAGTAATGCGTCCGTACTTGGTGTCGTTACCCACACGGATGTTGACGGAGCCGCTGCCGCACACGATGCGCACCTGCTTGACGGCGGGCTTGACCTCTTCAGACGTTTCGGTTTCAGGCTCAGCGTCGGCCTTGCCTTCGTCGTCATCGGCAACAGCGTCCATCAGCGCCTGATGGGTTTCACTGCCATAGATGCCGTCCTGCTTGACGCCGATTTTGCTCTGGAACTTCCTGAGTGCCTTTTCCGTTTCAGAGCCGAACTCGCCGTCAGCGCCGTACTTGGGCAGACTGTATTCCAGCTGCAGAAGGAATTCCTGCAGGGCCTTTACGTCGGTGCCCTTGCTGCCGTCCTTCAGAGTGCGGGTGCCAAGCGTGTACTCAGTGGTCGCAGTATCAGGCTTCACATAGCTGCCGCCCGTAAAGGTGGCGTCGCCGTAATCCACAAAGGGAAGCTGGAACCAGTGCGTCCACTTGCGGGAAGCCACCTTCGTTTTGACACAGCCGTAGTTGAACCCGCGCTCCTCGACAGCATAACCGCCGCCGACATACACGCCCACATGCCCATCAGAGCGCAGCGCCACACCGGGAATCTCAGGCAAGGTATCAATGGTTCCCCAAGCGCAGCCCTTGTTCTTGGCGTAGGTGAACATGCCGTTGGCAGACTTGTCGGGACAGCCATTGCCGCCATACTTGCTGGTGAACTTGGCATCAGTGCCGATGGACTCGATGACACCCCCTTGCCGCCGCCGGTCCAGCAGTACCCCTTGATGAGCCCGACGCAGTCCGCGCAGACCTTCTTCTTCGAGATGTCGTCCCTGTAGCGGCTGGGGGGG
>ERZ779866.1633-NODE-1633-length-22138-cov-3.315039_pt1 | contig 22138 bp, 21 predicted proteins | sample MGYA00511248_ERZ779866 | MGnify/ENA primary metagenome ERZ779866 (study PRJEB29588, sample SAMEA2155758) | human gut metagenome | biome: human gut; feature: human-associated habitat; material: faeces | place: Denmark | collected 2008/2010 ... | reverse complement strand
AGTCGCAGTGAACACAGCACCCTGATCCATTCCAGCTGCCGATAAAATACTCGGATTTACAGCCAGAATATAGGCCATAGTCATAAAAGTAGCTATGCCCGCCATCACTTCGGTGCGTACATCTGTGTGATTTTGTTTGAGCTTAAAGAATTTTTCCATTCTTTTCATCCCTCCTTTTAGTATTTAAACACACATTTTATTATATTATAGTTTTCGACTCTAATCAACATATTTTTTTGAATATTGCGACGACTGTTATGCCGCATATAAAAGCCTTACAAAACATATTTTTATGTATACAAATTTATTTGGAGGTAGCCATGAAGTTTTTCAAAACAGATGAGAAGAAATTCTCCAAACGCGAAAGGATATTTTACACCATTCTGACTCTGTTTGCCCTGGCCTGTGTGCTTTTAAACACAAACGGCGGACGCGCCGTGACCGCGGCCGTTACCAAAAGAGAACTGCCCATATACTGCGTCGACACCGACGAGAAAAAGCTGGCCATAAGCTTTGACGCGGCTTGGGGCAACGAGGACACCGAAAAGCTCATTTCCATTATGGATGAGTACGGTATCAAGGCCACATTTTTTGTCGTGGGCGACTGGGTCAGAAAATATCCAGAAAGCGTCAAGCAGCTCCACGACGCAGGCCACGAAATAATGAGCCATTCAGACAAGCACAAGCACATGTCTCAGCTCTCCGTCGAGGACATAAAGAGCGATATCATCGCCTGTCAGGAGGAGATAGAAAAGGTAACAGGCGTAAAACCTTTCCTTTTCCGTCCTCCCTACGGCGAATATGACAACAAGGTTATAACCACTCTTAGAGACCTCGGCTATCACTCCATACAATGGGATGTTGAAACACCTGTTGCAAGAATAAACAAAAGCCGCATGGCTTTATTTTTTTACCTTTTTGTCTTTTTCCTCCTTTTCCGAAAATATCTTTCTCCAAAAACACTCCAAAAGAGTCTGATACCTCTTCTGTCTTTCCTCGAAGCTCTCTTCCCTGCCGTATACATTTTCAATCTTCATAAGGACACCTCTCTTTCATCGTCAGGATATCCATATGCCGATTTCTCCGCAAAATTACAATAGAAAAGGGCGCTGAAGCGCCCTTTAAATATTCTTATTTTATCTGCCAGAGTCTTTCGTTTTCTACTGCGTAATCCAAAACTCCGCTTCTCTCGCACATGAGATCAAAAGCCTTTTCGGCGTCGGAAATTATCTGCTCTTCGCTGGTCTGTGTAAGCACTCTGTTTTCCATTATCACCTTGCCGCCTACAATAGTGTGGCTTACATCGCCGCCCTCCGCATGGTTAACTATCCTCTGTACGGGCATGACTCCCCACGGAGCAAGATGGGGCTGACGGCAGTTTATAATTATGGCGTCGGCGTTCTTGCCAATTTCGAGAGAGCCTATCTCCTTTTCCTTGCCCATGGCTTTCGCCGCTCTTATAGTTATCATCTCGAGGACAAGTCCTGCCTGAAGAATGCCGGCGTCGTGGAAGAAGCCCTGATGGAGGAACTGGAAAAGCTTTATGTCCTTCAAAAGGTCAAAATTTCTGTCGGGAGCGGTGCCGTCTGTGGCCACCACCACATTGACTCCCTTCTCCAGCATCTCCACTGCGGGACATCTGACCCTTACATTGGCGTTTGTCGACGGGCCGTGGCACACAGACACGGGGTTTGCGGCCATTATATCCCATTCCTCGGGCAACATTCCAGTACAGTGGGCCAAAAACATCCTGTTTTTAAAGACCTCTGGAGATGTCTCCATCATAAAGTTCATGTCTCCGCTGAAGGAGTGGGAATGTATAACCGTACCGTATTCCTGTGCCAGCTCAAACATGGCCTTGTTCTGCCTGATGTTGAGCTCGTCGGGATTGAGTCTGTCTCTTCCCATTCTCGAGGGCATGACCACAAAATCGCATTTGTCATATTTTCCGACAAACTTCTTCATGGCCTTGGGAGTAAACTCAAAGGCTGTTTCGGGTGTGACCTCATATTCCTCATATCTGTCTCTCGACAGCCATTTTCTCGCCGGCTTGTTCCACTTGGGGTTGGGGCAGCCTACACCTGTCATGTGGCGTATACCTGTTTTGAGAGTACCCTCTATGTGGGCCTCTATTATGTCAAGGTCTCCCAGTCTCGCCGTATTGCCTATCATGGAAACTCCTGTGGTAACGCCGAACTTGACCCTCTCGGCCGAAGCCAGAGCTGCCTCCGCATACCAGAAATCGCTGTCGGTATAGTTGTGATATATGCCCTCTGCCATGGGTTCCCATCCGTTGTTGAGGTGCTCTCCCAGAGTTTTCATAAGGCAGTGTCCGCCGTGGCCGTGAGTATCTATAATGCCGGGCAGCAAGGCTTTGCCGCAGGCGTCTATGACCTTTTCGGCCTGAATATTTTCGGGCATATCGGCCATGTCGCCTATCATGGCTATCTTTCCGTCCTTGCTCGCCATAAATCCGTTTTTATATATGGTGTGCTTCTGATCTACCGTGATTATGAGTGCGTTTTTTACCAAGAGTTCAAACATGTTTTTCTCCTTCCCTTTCGTCATTGCGGCTTTTGACGGCCGCGTATTTTGAAAAGCTTTGCCTCATGTGTCGTTTAGAACATTATATCATTTTCCCTTTGACAAATCAACGGAAAAACTTCCAATTTGTTCTTGCAAAAACTATCCATATGTGACATAATAGAACGGTGTGTTAAAAACAGTTTGGGGGAATAAAGATGTTTAAAAGAATTTCACTGAGCATGAGATGCATGAAAACCGTTATCGCTACGACGCTGTGCGCGGCGGTATATTTCCTGATAGACAGGAATCCCATCTTCGCCTGCATAGGCGCCGTATTCGGTATGGACAGCTATGTGGCAAACGCGCCTCAGACAGGCGGCAACCGCTCGATAGGCACGATAATCGGCGGCTTTACGGGGTGCGTATGCTTTATACTCTGTCAGAGATACCCGGGAAATATCTCAAAGACCTTGATCATGTTCTTAGGTCTTTTGATAATGATAGTCATATGTCAGCTTTTAAACGCCACAGGCTCTGTTCAGGCAGGCTCGGTTGTATTTTTCATTCTGCTTCTCAATACGCCGGCCGACAACTACATGAGCTACGCCATCAACAGAATGATAGACACTTTGGTGGGCGAAGCCGTCGCCTTTGCCGTAAACTACATAGTGCCTCCGACCCACCACTCTTTAAAAGCGAGAAAAGCCAAAAAAATCCGAGGAAAATCCTCGGATTTTTTATATATGCCAAAGCCTCCGAATATCATTTATCGGAGGTGCTTTATGGAGAAATACGAAGCTATATACGCAAGGCAGAGCGTCGACAAAAAGGACAGCATTTCGATAGACAGCCAGATATCCTTTTGCAAGCGCGAGGCCTGCACACAGACAAAAATATATTCCGACAGAGGTTTTTCGGGTAAAAACACCAACAGACCTCAGTTCATATCCCTCATGGACGATGTAAAAAAGGGGCTTGTGTCAAAGATCATCTGTTACAGGATCGACCGTATCTCAAGAAGTATTCTGGACTTCGGCGAAATATGGCAGACATGCAAGGAGCACGGCGTGGAGTTTGTGTCGGTCAACGAAAAATTCGACACCTCTACCCCCATGGGCAGAGCCATGCTCTATATCATAATGGTCTTCGCACAGCTGGAAAGAGAGACCATAGCCGAAAGAATAACCGACAACTACTATGAACGGGTAAAATGCGGCGCATGGCCGGGCGGCCCCGCCCCTTTCGGCTTTGAATGCTGTAAAAAGGACGGTGTCCCCTCTCTTAAACTCGGAAAAGATTCCGAAACGGTATCGGAAATTTTTTCATCTTACAGCGAGGGAGCTTCTCTCGGGAAAATAGCGAAAGAACTCAATTCCAAAGGAATAAAATCCCCCGCGGGCAAGGTGTGGCACAGCGCTTCTCTGGGAAGAATCCTGCGTAATCCCTGCTATGTAAAATCAGACCTCGATGTGCTCAGATATTACCTCAACGGCGGAGCCCGATGTTTAAGCCCTGCCGAGGCTTTCGACGGAACAAGCTCCCTCTCTCTTGTGGGCAAGAGCAAAGACGCTCAAAAAGAAAGACGCTGCGACGGCTGTACACTGTCTGTTTCAAATCACCCGGGAATAGTTGACGGAAAGACCTTCCTTTTGTGTCAAAACAGACTCGACGGCAACAGACAGCTTAAAAACTCGGGCAGCAGCGGCATAAGCTGGCTGTCGGGTCTTTTGAAATGCGGATACTGCGGCTACGGTGTCAAGCTCTATCGCGGCAGGCAGTCCAAAGAGCCTAAAATATATCTGCTCTGCTCGGGCAAAACCAACTACGGAATATGTGACCCTAAGTTTTACTTTTCCCTTTGTGACATCGAGCAGGCTGTATCGGCGCAGCTCGAAAAATACATCCTCCCCCCACAGGATTTTATGTGTCTCAAATCTCCAAAGACGGAAAGACTGGAAAACGAAATAAAGCAGATTGAGCACCGCATACACGATTTATTGAGCACAAAAGAACTGTCCTCCCCTGGCGTTATAAAATACATAAACCGAGAAATCGAAGAGATGGAGACCGAAAGGCTAAATCTCGTAAAATGCCTTGAATGGGAAAGCGAAAAAAGTTCATCATGCCCTGACATGGAAGATATCGACTTTAATTGTCTTGACAGGGAACTGAAAAAGGAGGCGGCCTATGCCTTAATTGACAAAATCCTTCTCTATAAAGACGGCATAAGGATAATGTGGAAATGATTTACTCTTGTATCATATATTGACAGCCTCGATTGGAAAGAGATACCTGCCTCCGAAATAACGGAGCGCGTCGTAAGCAAGGTCAAAAACGGAAGCATAGTGCTGTTTCACAACGCCGCCCTTCATACTCCCGAAGCTCTGCCCACTATAATAGAGACGCTTCAGGGTCAGGGATATGAGTTTGTGAAAATCTCCGAGCTCATCTACTATGACAACTATTCCATAGACCACACAGGCAAACAGATAAGCAATGTAGAATGACAAAAAGGCGTCCCACATGGGACGCCTTTTCAAAATATGCCTTAAAGCACCAAGAAAGCCCTGCGGAATAATCCACAGGGCTCAATTTGGAGCTACTAAGCAGATTCGAACTGCTGACCTCGTCATTACCAATGACGTGCTCTGCCGCCTGAGCTATAGTAGCATTCTAATAAAACGGCAAACAACATAAGCTGTTTGCCGATGGCAGGGGCAGTAAGGATCGAACTCACGACACACGGTTTTGGAGACCGTTGCTCTACCTGCTGAGCTATACCCCTATTTTCAACTGCCTGTATATTATACTACATATTCAGCCGTTTGTAAAGAGTTTTTTTAATTTTTTTCGTTTTGTTTTTCCTTAAGCCTGTATGTCAATGTCATGAGACTTTCGGAAAAGTGAACATCCTCAATAGGTACACTTTCAAACTCCAAATGGAGATCTATGTTTGTAAAGTTCCATATCCCGTTTATACCTGCGTCTATGAGCCTTGCCGTCATCTCCTTGGCAAGCTTTTTAGGCAGAGTCAAGACAGCCACATCGGGCTTTTCAGCCTTCATAACGGTCTCGAGATCGTCTATATTGAATATCGGCACACCGTTTATCTTGTGTCCCACAGCCTCCACATTTACATCAAAGCCGCAAACTATCTCCACTCCGCATTTTCCGAAGTTAAAGTTATTTATAAGGGTGCGTCCCAAATTGCCGACGCCTATGATTATGCCCTTGTTTTTTCTGTTTATATTGAGGATATTGGCAATCTCGTCTTTTAAGAATTCAACATTATACCCATATCCCTGCTGCCCGAAGCCGCCGAAACAGTTGAAATCCTGTCTGACCTGAGAGGCGGTAAGTCCCATGATTCTCGCCAGCTCACTGGAGGATATTCTCGTGACGCCGCTCTCCAAAAGCTGAGTCACATACTTGTAATATTTCGGCATTCTTCTTATAACAGCCGTTGAGATCTTTTTTTCTGCCATAGCTATCCTTCCTTCCCAATTAACTTCACCATTATATCATACACGACTGTTTTTTTCAAGTTCTTTCCCCCAAATTTTGATTTTTTTTTAACTATCATTCTGTAAATATATTGAAAAACACGCCTTTTGTAATATAAAAGGCGTGTTTTATATATAATCACCGTTTAATTCATTTTACTGATTACAGATAGTTATACACAGATTCCACAGACTTATCAACAGGCTACCCGGCAAAACGCCGTGATTACCTGTTATTTCCCGACGATTTTCAGAAAATTAACCTTTAAAACTATATGTAATTATTTATAGGCGCTTGTCATCTCATCGGGCAGAACATCGTCCTCTGTAATCCAATCCTCTACATTTATGACGGTAAATGTATCGGAAGTGTTTCTCACTATAACCTGCTTTATTCCGGCGTTGATTATAAGTCTTCGGCACATGTTACATGGGCTTGCGTTTTCCACCAGCTTTCCCGTGCCCGCCTCCTCGCCAACCAGGTAAAGAGTGCTTCCCAGCATCTCCTCACGGCTCGCGGCGATTATAGCGTTGGCCTCGGCATGCACCGAACGGCACATCTCATACCTCTGCCCTCTCGGCACATTGAGCTTTTCCCTGCGGCATACGCCCAAATCAGAGCAGTTTGCCCTGCCTCTCGGCGCGCCCACATATCCCGTGGAAATTATAACATCATTTTTGACTATGATCGCTCCGTAGTTTCTCCTGAGGCATGTGCCCCTTTTCAAAACGGCCTGCGCAATATCGAGATAGTAGTTTGTCTTATCCCTTCTCTCCATTATTTCTCCACCCTTCCGTCTTTGATTTTAATTATTTTATCGGTCATCTTTGCCTTTTTCATATCGTGGGTTATCATCAGCACGGTGCTTCCCATTTCATTGAGTTTTTTGAGAAGCCTCATGACCTCAAGCCCCGACGGCTCATCGAGATTTCCCGTCGGCTCGTCGGCCAGAATGAGCTCGGGATTTCTGACAACCGCTCTCGCCACCGCTGTGCGCTGCTGCTGCCCTCCCGACATCTCATAGGGCCTGTGGTACATTCTCTCGGAAAGACCCACTATCTCAAGAGCCCTTTCGGCGGCTTCTCTTCTCTTTTTTGGAGATACTCCCGCCAAAACCATCGGCATTTCCACATTTTCTATGGCTGGTAGATTCTTTATCAGATTAAAACTCTGAAAGACAAAGCCAATCTTCCTCCCCCTTATATCGGCAAGCCTTGATTTGTCATTCCATCTTATCTCCTCGTCATCGAGAAAATACATTCCCTCCGTAGGGGCATCCAGGCAGCCCGCTATGTTTAAAAGGGTCGATTTTCCCGAGCCCGAAGCACCTACCACCGAGCAGAAACTCCCCTTTTCCACATACAGGGAGATATTGCTCAAAGCCTCGGTACGGTTTCTGCCGCTGCCGTATACCTTGCTGATGTTTTCCATTATTATCATAAAACCACCTCTTGGGTAGTTTTTCCTAAAACAGCACAAAAATTACTGAAAATCGTATATTTCCATATTGTATTCATAGTGTTGAGCCAAGTCTATCGAGGAAATTATATAGTTTTCCCTGCTGCCTGTGGCGTCAAAGTGCTGCCAGGATTCGCCTCTCTGAATCATCAGCCATATGTGTGGCACTCCATCCTTTTTTCCGACAATTATCCTGTTTGGTATTTCCAAAATATCGCACATGAGCTTTTCGGTCATGGCTATACCTGACTGAGCCGATTTCTTGTTGAATATTGCTCCGTATGCCGAATATGTGTCGGTCTTATGCTGGGTGTCACCCGTTTCGGTCACGACTATCATAGCTTCGCTGTCAAGCTCGATTTCCGATATTTTGTCATATATAAAGGCTATCTTCTCGTCGGTCGTATAGTTTTCGGCCTCAGCGCACATTTCCGCCCCTGCCTGTTCTATCTGCTGCTTTTTCATAAACAGCTCGTCGTGTGTATAAAGATATTCTGCGCTGACCTCAAATATCTGACCGTTGCTTCCCTCATTCAACGGGCCGAAAGAGACATTTTTAAGTCCCACAGCCGATGACGGAGAGCTATAATAGGCTTTTTTTACTATCTCATTGAGTGTTTCCACATCGTATGCCTTCCACACCCTGAATACTTTTTTACTCTGAAAATCAGACAGCATATCTATGAGCTCGTTTTCAAGCTCTTCATCGCTTTTGACGGTTATTATGCTGCGTATCTCCTCAGAAGTCTTTTTATACTGCACAGAGATGTTCACCTGATAATATCCCGAAGCCTTTGCCTGCTCATAGGCCACCGATGAGACAGCATATATTCCCAGCGGGTCCTCTGTTGTAAGCTCGCCTATTATCTCCTTGAGATCTTTCTCTATATCTCCCCAGTAATCGACCACTGCCAGTTTTGTGCTGTCGATTCCCAGCCCTATAATGTTTTCCAAATGATTTTTTATCTCTACATAGGATTTTACCACCGTAAGCTCCGACGGTATCTCATCTTTGGGCTCATAGGCATGGGGGGTCTTTTCATATATCTCTCCCTTTATGGCACATCCCGAGAGAGCCATAATAAAGATGAGCAGCAGAAAAAATCTTTTAATAGCCAAGTTTTTCTCCTATCACTATAACTTCACAAAGCTGTATTTTTCCGGGCTTCGACATTATCACCGTCATGGCATTGCATATTCTCTGCTCCGAGGCGCAGTCATGACATTTTCCGTCTGCGGCACACGGAGTGGAAAGGCCCAGCCTTTTGGCATTCAGGGGAGCTGCGATATTTCTCGCCCTGTCTATTGCGGAGTGAAGGTTTTCACATATCTTGTTTTCGCCCACTACATAAAATACCTTTGAAGGGCCGTATATAGCGTTTGCCACACGATTTCCGGTGCCGTCTATGTTTACTATTTCGCCGGTCTCGGCCACGGCGTTTGCCGAAAGAATGTATGTAGTGAGAGCCGCTTCAATCTCTCTCTGTTCGTCCTTTTTCTCAATCCAGTGCCAATACACCTCGTTGTTTTCCCTGAGCTTTTCATAAAGGCCCATCTCCTGAAGAGTTACAGAGCCGCCGAAGGCTATCTTCTCTCCCTTGAGCGTTTCGGTCAGATAGGCGGCAGCCTGCTCGCGGTTTTCAAAATACTTAAAGCCTATTCTTTTTCTTTTGAGATTTTCCCGAAGCTTTTCGTACATATTCACATCTCCTTTAAAGTTTTTCACCGTACTGATCCTTGTGTCCCTCGCCGTATACCTCATTGGCAGAGGACACTATTATAAATGCCAATGGATCTTCTTCTTTTACTATATCCTGAACTTTTGGCAGAACAGGCTTTTTCATGGCGCACAGTATGACATCTTTTTCCGCCTTTGTGTATCCTCCGTAGCCTTTGACATAGGTTATTCCTATATCGAGCTCCTTCATTATCCTGTCGCCTATAACCTTTTCTTTGTCGGATATTATGTGTACCATTCGGGCGCTGTCCATACCGTAGAGCAGCTTGTCGAAAACCGTACTGAAAACCACCATGGCGAGCACGGCGTAAAGTCCCACCTCGAAGTTTTTAAACACTATCATGGCGCTTGTTACTATCACGGCGTCGGTCACCATAAATATAGTGCCTGTGCTGGCGTGGCGATATTTCTGCTTGACCAGCTTGACTATTATGTCGGTGCCTCCCGAAGTGCTGCCTGCCTTAAATATCATTACCATTCCTGCCGCCACCAAAGCATTTCCGAAACAGGCAGCCAAAAGCAGGTCTGTTGTAAGAGGCTGCGACTGCACCTTGGTGATGATATCTATCAGAAAAGACGAAAAAAATGTGACATATACGGTGCTTACTATCATTTTAAATCCCAGTTTCCACCAGGCGAGAAGCATTAGAGGTATGTTTATAAGCAGTATCATAGTACCTGTCGGTATTGAAAACAGGTAATTGAAAATAATAGCTATACCGACCACTCCGCCGGGAGCCAGCTGATTGGGATCGAGAAACAGGGCGATACCTACGGCATAGAGCACACTTCCCGCACTCATCAGTAGAATATTTTTCAATATTCTTTTTCTGTCAATTTTGCCTATTTTCATTTGATACCTCCGCTTCATAAAATATTTCCACTAAAAATCAATTATATCGGTGTTTATCTGCTGTAAAATATATTGATATTCCGCTCTCTGTTACCTTTATTTTCCTCATATAAAAATACTATCACAGAAAATGAGGCATTTCAAGGGTCTGAGCCATGCCGCCTTGCCTTGTCTATGATTAATTTATTTCGATACGGCAATCCGGATTTGCCTTTCGAAAAGCTTCAAGACTTTGCCTTTTTATCGGACAATTCTTTATATACACTTCCCTCAGCATCGGCATTCCATTAAGCAGCGACAGATCTTCTAATGGATTATCCTCCAAATTCAGTCTTTGCAGCCAATTCAGCTCTGAAAAAGGTGACAAATCCGTAATTGTATTATGCGCCAAAAACAGTTCTCCTAATTTCGTCAAATCCGCCAAAGGCGACAGGTCTGTAATCCTATTTCCGTTGAGATACAGCGTATTCAGGCTGTATAGCCCTTTTACCGGCGTCAGATCTGAAATATCGGTGTTGCTCAAATCCAGCCATCTAAGCCGCGTCAGATCTCTCAGCGGCGTAAAGTCTTGGATTTTGCACCCATCCAGATACAGATCTCGCAGCTGTTTCATACCCGCAATCGGAGATATATCGGCAATCTGCGCATTCGAAAGCCGCAGCCACATTGTCTTTGTAAGGCCTTGCAAAGGATACAAATCTACAATCCGATTGTTCTTCAAATCGAGAAAAGTCATAGATTTTAAGTCCGCCAGCGGCGTTATATCTGTAATTTCGTTGTCGCTGAGCATCAATTCCTTTAACCGCGTCAAATTCTCAAGGGGAGACAGGTCGGAAATTTGATTCTGATTCAAAATGAGTTTTTGCAGGTTTGTCAGCCCTTTGAGCGGCGTAATGTCCGCAATATGATTTTGAGACAGCTCCAAAATTGTCAGCTTCTTCAGTTCAGCCAAAGGAGTCAAATCGGAAATTCTTCTCCACGGGAGAAACAGCTTTTCCAGATTTTTAAGAGGCTTTAAAGGAGTAAGATCTTCTGTCAGAAAAACATCCGCAGGCAGCTCTGCTGCATCTAAAGATATCTTTATTCCGTCTATAATGACCGAATATCTGTCGGATACCATAAAAATCCTCCCGTCTTTGCTGTCCCCATATCATAATTTTATATCTTTTCTCAAAAAAGGTCAATGCGCACTTGAATATTTTCCTTTTTGATTGTATAATAAACATTGATTTAAAAAAGGACGGTAATTTTTATGAGAATGCGCAGAAAGAAAAATCTCGATGTGAGGCTCGAGAGGGTAAAGCACATGCTTGTGGAGAATCCCGAGGAATTCAAGGGCAAATGGCGTGAGCGTTTCGGTCTTTCTCTCCCTCTTTCCATAGAGATAGGCTGCGGAAAGGGCCGATTTATAATAGAAAACGCAAAACAGCACCCCGATGTACTTTTTATAGGCATAGAACGCGATGTCAACGCTCTGCTGACCGCTTTGGAGCACTCCTCGCCTTTGGAGCTTCCGAACCTGATATTCATAGCCTTTGACGGCGCAAATCTCGCCGACATATTCGAAAAGGGCGAGGTCGACAGAATATTTTTGAACTTTTCCGACCCGTGGCCTCCCAAAAAGCAGGCCAAACGCCGCCTGACTCACAGAAACTTTCTCACCATATACAAAGAGATTCTGTCGAAAAACGGCTCCATTGAGTTCAAAACCGACAACAGCAAGCTGTTTGAGTTTTCCCTCAACGAGATGTCGGGCTTCGGCATGACCCTTTCGGAGATAACCTTCGACCTTCACTCCACCGACACACCAAATATTATGACCGAATACGAGGAGAAATTTTCACTTCGGGGCATGCCCATTTACCGTACCGTTGCCCGATTCAATAAACCTTAATATCTCGTCACACGCTATATCCGAAGAGGGGCCGCAAAATATTTTGTGGCCCCCTTTTTTAAAATACACTACGCTGCTCTCACCTTTCAAAAGCTCGCCTATAATTCTTGCGCTCTTTTTGTTGGCGGTGTCATCGTCCTCACACTGCAAAATCAGACAGCGGCAGCCTATGGCTTTAAACTGCTGCTTTGTCTCTCTTAAAAGCCTCCAAAGCTCTATGACGGCATTAGGCGGAGTTTTGACGGCTGACGACAGATATTTTTTCATATACTTGCCGAAATCCTCGGTGAGATTTCTCATCATCTGCATTTTATCGCAGAATATCATCGGAGTATTGGCGAATATCATGGCCTCCAAAGGCATTTCTTTTGAAATCGCGGCGGCTATTAGCCCACCCATGGAAAAGCCCACTATGACCACTCTTTCATACTGTTCTTTAAGCTCTTTTGCCATGTCATCTGCCGATTTCACCCACATTTTTCTGTCCGACATCATGAAGTCCACATATTTTCCCGTGTGGCCGTGAAGTCTCGCCAGACGGCACTCGTATCCCTTCTCGGTAAGGTAATCAAAGAGATTTATCACCTCATGCTCTCCCCCGCCGAAACCGTGGATTATGAGAACGCACATGTCCTTTTTCATATTTTACTCCTCTTTGGGAAGTTCAGGCAAAACATAGGCGGTTTTGAAATTTGAATATGTCACCGCTCCGGGTTTTCCGCCCGGTATTTTTTTTACATATTTCACGGCAGTATAGTCTATGGCGCACAGAGTTCCCTCGGGATTTTTCGAGTAATAAGCCGCAACTGCCGCCGCCTGCTCTATGTCTCTGTCGGAAGGCTCTCTGCCCTCTGTCTCCAATATTACATGGCTGCCCGGTATGTTCTTGGAATGAAACCATATGTCTCTTTTGTCAGCCTGCCTCATGGTGAGAGCGTCGTTTTCTATGTTGTTTCTGCCGCAGAGAATGACAAATCCGTTTTCCGAGCGGAATTTTCTCGGATTTATCGTGTTTTTGCGGGGTTTCTTGTTGTTTTTATCTCGTTTTTTGATGTATCCGCTCTCTATAAGCTCTTCTTTGATGGCATCTATGTCCCTGCTGTTTTCAGCCTTTTCCAAAGCGGCACACACAGACTCTATATAATCGAGCTCTTTTCTGCCGTTTTCTATCTGCTCCTTTAGCATCGTCTCGGCGTTTTTAAGCCTTCCGTAGCTGTCATAAAGTCTTTGAGCGTTCTGCTGGGGACTTTTCTGTTCGTCGAGCTCTATTGTTATCCACGGTGTGCCCTCGGTGAAATAGTCGCATATGACGGCCTCTTTCATGCCTTTTTCCAAAAGGTGAATATTGGACATAATGAGGTCTGCCTTCTTCTTTATATCCTCCCTCTTGCAGGCGGTGAGCAGTTCGTTTTCCTGATTGGACAGCTTTCTTATCTGCCTGTCACGGGCGGTATTCATCATTCTTAAAAGCTCAGCCGAGGCGTTTTTCCTCTGCTCCGCCGCGGTTTTTTCGGCATAGAAACCGTCCAAAAGAGCGGAAAAACTATCGGCTTTGACAAACTCCGCCCCCTCCAGATGTTCAAAATACATGGCCGAATAGTCCATAGAGCCGTCGCTCTTTTTTATGAGATAAGGTGTAAAATCTCCGTTTTTCACCCTGTCTTTCAGCTCTTCTATCTGCTCAACGGGATCTCTGTTGTACTTTTCCTTTAAAAAGCATATCTCTTTTGCCACAGCAGGGGAAATTCCTGCCACGCGGTCGGTTATCATCTTGGGAGACAGATCTTCGGGCAATACATCTCTGATCTGCTCGGCGCTGCTTTCCATAAAATCCATCTTGTCCTGTTTTGGCGGCAGCTCATACAAAAGCCCCGGCAAAACAGGTCTGTCGGGCGACATTTCAAGGTCTATCTTTTTTATGCAGCCCATTATCCTGCCGTCGCTTCCCGCAAAGATGATGTTGTTTCTTCGGCCCATCATCTCAATATATATGTGCTTTTCGGTTATATCGCCCATTTCGTCGGCAGACAGCACCGATATGTCCATCATTCTCTCAAACCCGGGCTGTTTTACCGCCGTTATCCTGCCCGAGGTCAGGTGTTTTCTGAGAAGCATGCAAAACATGGGCGGCACATCTGGGTTTTCAAATTTCTGCTCGGTTATGTGCACCCTGCCGATGTTGCCCGCCTCCAAAAGGACTTTAAGACTCTCTCTGCCGTTTTTTACCGTCATTACTATCTTGTCCTTGGAGGGCATATATATCTTGTCTATTCGGGCGTCAAATAGCCTTTTGTTCAGCTCTTCGGCGCACCCTCTTATCATAAAACTGTCCTGTGCCATACCTCGTTGTCCTCTGTCTTTTGCAGAATGTCACTTAAAAGCGACAGCTTTTGTGCGAGCTCCTCACTCTTCTCCCCTTTTGAGGCTATGTGTCCGTTCTGCATTTTCTGATATCTGTTTATTAGCTTTTTTATATAGTAAACCCTGTTTTCGTCCTTTACCAATGCATTTGAAAACAGATCGTAGTTTTCGATGGGTATCTCTCCGCCCTCAAATCGGGCTTTGAGTATAATATACACCTTTTTGCCCTCTACGGCGACACATTCTCTCTCGGTTTTGTAGCCGTTTTCTCTCAAAAAGGCTCTCAGTTTATGTTCCATTGTCATGGGCTGCAAAATAAGGGTCACATCTCTGTCCCTTGTCCACTGGGCCTTTGAAATTATAAAGGATATCTCTTCGCCGCCCATTCCAGCAATTATGACGGTATCTCCGTCGTCTCTTGAAAGTCCGTCGAGACCGTTGGAAAGATTTGTCCTTATCCTGTCCGAAAGACCGTTTGCCTCTATGTTTTTGCGGGCGTTTTTAATAGGCCCCTCTTTGATATCGGTGGCCACTGCCCTTTCTATTATCCCGTTTTCAATCAGATATATCGGGAGTTTTGCGTGGTCGCACCCCACATCTATCACCGAGCGACTGTTTTCACACAGCTCGGCTATCTTTAAAAGTCTGTCTGTAAGCTTCAAAATTTCCTCACATTTCACAAATAGGGTGGATAAACATCCACCCTACTCGATCATATTTAAATTAGTTACCGAAAAATGCGTTGAGTCTGTCGACCAGATTGTCTGCATTTACACCGTGTACAGCGCAAGCATCACCGATGCTTTCAAAAGCAGCGCCGCCTCAGCCCAAGCAATGCATCCCGGCCTCGGTGAATATATCAGCAGTTCTCATATCGGCTCTGAGCACATCCATGATAACAGTGTCTTTTGTTACAACCATTGATAATTCCTCCTTTATTTAGTCTTTTTATATTATACCCTAAATCTCTCTACAATGCAATAGTTTTATCTAAATTTTTCTCTGTAAGTACATCTTTTGCACAGCTCAAGGGGGAGTTTTCGGTTTTCCATATCCTTTCTCAGGGGCAATATAGATTTTTCAAATATGCTGTCAAAACTTTCTTCAAAAATATTTCCCAGTTTTTCCGCCCCTTCCCCGTCGAGACAGCAGGGTATCACCGTACCGTCCGAAAGTATGGCGATATGGCTTCTCAGTCCATGACATGTTCCTCTTTCGGCCACGATGTCACGGTTTATATCGGGCCACTCCCAAAACTCGTCGAGGCTGAGAAATATATTATTGTCGAGGGTAGTTCTGCCGCCCTTTTCATAGCTTTGAGGGAATCTCTCCATAAGCTTTTTCAGCATATTTTTTCCCTCTCCGCCGTTCCACAGCCTGAAGCTTATGTATATTCCGTTTTCCGCCAGTCTTTGGGCGGTGCTCAGTGTATTTTCAAAATAGCTGACGGGGTCTTTCACCTCGGCGTGAAGTGATATGTTTATCTGCCTTACCGCCTTATGTGAAGCCAGTATCTCATATTTCTCCGAAAGCAGTGTTCCGTTTGTGGTTATATTGGCCATAAGACCGTATTTTTCACAGACTTTAAGGATATCTTCAAGAGCGCTGTGCATAAGAGGCTCGCCCTTGACATGCAGGCAGACATAGTCAGTATATTTTTTTATGTCCTTCGCGATTTTTTCAAATTCATCGGAGGTCATCTCCCTTATCTGCCTGCGGCTTTTCTGACAGAATGAACAGTTCAGATTGCATCCGTTGGTTATCTCTATATATATCTTTTTAAAAGGTTTCTTCATATTTTCTCCGTTTGAAAAAGCCCTGCCGATATTCGGCAGGGCCTGTGAAGCACAATAAATTACTGCTCTTCCTTCATCTTTGCAAAGCACTCGCTGCAATATACGGGGCGGTCGGACTTGGGCTCAAAGGGAACTCTGGCCTCTTTGCCGCAAGCTGCACATGTAGCTGTGAAGTACTCACGGGGTCCGCGTGCGGCGTTCTTGCGGGCGTCGCGGCAAGCCTTGCATCTCTGGGGCTCATTCTGGAAGCCGCGCTCTGCGTAGAACTCCTGTTCACCGGCTGTGAATACAAACTCGGATCCGCACTCTTTACATACGATTGTCTTGTCCTGGAACATTTGAATTACCTCTCTCTTTTTCGCCCTCTACGGCGCATAATAAAATAATATTACGAACAGGTTAACCCTGAATTCGTCCGTTCATCAGGCATTTCTCTGCCTTTTTTCTAATGCGGACTATCGCATTTGAAACCGATTTCTTGCTCTTTGAAAGCCTTTCGGCTATTTCACTCGAGCTAAGTCCACAAAGATATAATTCTGCTACTGAGGATTCGAACCGAGAGAGTGTGTTTGCGAGAGCCTTTTCTATTTCCTCTGCTGATTCCTGTGCCAAAATCTGTGTTTCGGGATTGTGACTATCCAAAGCGCTATATTCTGTATGACTTTCGAAGTCTGTCAGCACAAAATCTATCTTTCCGCCGCCCTTGTTGGCCTTTCGGATAGTATCATAGATTTTGTTTCTGATACAGACCGCTGCGTAGGATTCAAAATTGTCGGACTTTGACTCATCAAAGGTTCTGATGGCATGTATTAGCCCTATCATTCCCTCCTGAATCAAGTCCTCGTATTCACCGCCCTCAAGATAGTATTTTCTTGCGATGACCGTTACAAGCTTTGCGTATCTTTCCAGGGCGGCGTCCTCGTTGTTTTTAATAAAAGTGTTCTCTTTATCCATATTACCAATTTCAAAGCCTACAACCGGTACAATAGTATTAAAGCACATTCATTATGTTTTGTCAATAGAATCGGCGAATTTTTTTAAAAAATTGTGAACTCTATTCGACAGTGACCGATTTTGCCAGATTTCTCGGCATATCTATGTCACAGCCTCTGTAAACACCGATGTAATAGGCCAAAAGCTGCATGGGAACTATCGAAAGGGATGCCGAAAGCTCGGCAATCGTCTTGGGTATCTGAATGATGTGGTCACATATCTCGGGGTCAGGTGTGACATTCTTATTTGTGACAAGTATCACATTTGCACCTCTTGCCTTGACGGATTTTATGTTGGAAAGTGTCTTTTCATAAACATCGTCGTCGTTGGCGAGAGCTACTACAAGAGTACCATCCTCGATGAGAGATATAGTGCCGTGCTTGAGCTCACCTGCCGCATAAGCCTCACTGTGGACATATGAGATCTCCTTGAGCTTGAGGGAAGCCTCCTGAGCGGCGGCAAAGTCTATGCCCCTGCCTATGAAGAATGTGCTCGAGCGGTTGGAATATATCGAAGCCAGATACTGCACCTTCTCCTTTGTGCCTATGACCTCTTCAATAAGATCGGGGATATCCATAATCTCCTTGCAGTATCCCATGGCCATATCCTCGGTGATCTTGCCTCTTGCGAGAGCTGCATATACAGCGATGAGATACATGGCGGAAAGCTGAGCCGAATATGCCTTTGTGGTGGCAACTGCTATTTCAGGGCCCGCCCATGTGTAGAACACGCTGTCGGCCTCTCTGGCAGCCGAAGAGCCTACCACATTGACTATTGCAAGAGTCTTTGCTCCGCGCTTTTTAGCCTCTCTCATGGCGGCCAGTGTGTCGGCTGTCTCACCAGACTGGCTGACAACTATGCACAGATCGTTTTCGTCTATGATGGGATCGTTGTATCTGAACTCCGACGCCACCGAGGCGATACAGGGTATTCTTGCCAGCTTCTCAATGATGTGCTTGCCGACGAGACCTGCATAAAGAGCAGAACCGCAGGCTACTATATGGATATTTCTTACATTTTTAAAGGTGTCCGGCGAGAGGTTTGTCTCGCTCATCTTGGGAAGGAAGTGCTCTATTCTGGGAGAGATCGTGTCTCTTACAGCCTTGGGCTGCTCGTGAATCTCCTTCATCATAAAGTGCTCATATCCGCCCTTTTCGGCAGCCGAAATATCCCAGTTGACCACCATGACCTCTTTTTCGACCTTGTCGCCCAAAGCGTTGAAGACCTCTACCTTATCTTTGGTGAGGCGGGCGGTCTCGTTGTCGTTGAGTATGATGTAGTTCTTGGTTGTGCCGATTATTGCGGGGATATCCGAGCCCAAAATATTCTCGCCTTCGCCGAGACCGATTATGAGGGGGTTATCCTTTCTGGCGCAAACTATCTCATGGGGAGCGTCTGCCGTGACCACGCCTATGGCATAGGAGCCTCTGAGCTGTTTTGTGGTGTTGAGAAGAGCTTCCAGAGCGTCTCCCTTGTAGTTGAGCTCAAAGAGATGGGCGACAACCTCTGTATCTGTCTGGCTGACAAACTCAAAACCTCTTGCCTCCAGCATCTCGCGGAGCTCCAAAAAGTTCTCTATGATTCCGTTGTGCACTATGGCAACTCTGCCGTTCATGCTGACATGGGGATGGGAATTGACATCGGAGGGCGCTCCGTGGGTGGCCCATCTTGTATGTCCGATGGCGCAGTGGGTGTCTATTTCACCGTATGCCTTGATCTTCTCGTCAAGATCCTTGATTCTGCCCTTTGTCTTTATGACCTTGAGGCTGTCGTTTTCTATTGCAGCGATACCTGCAGAGTCATATCCTCTGTATTCCAATTTATAAAGACCGGAAAGAATTACCGGAACGGCGTTGTTCTTTCCCACATAACCTACTATTCCGCACATATATATTTTCTCCTTTGATTTCAAAATTGAATGTATGTCAAGCTGTCTGCTCCGTCTTTGTCCCCCCGGTCACCCGAGGGATTTGTACGGTGCTTTTGCCGGGACAGCGACGGCAGAAGGCATCCGCCGAACTTTCGATTTTAGGCTTTCGCCAACCTTCCTCCTCGTCATCTGCATGATGCAGATCGGGCGCTTTAAAGCATCTTCGTCTGTCACCGCCTTTCACGGGAGATTGCGACTGCCGATTATTCGGCAATCGCTTTTACTGTGTCCGCCGCTTTCTGTGCGAACATTTTCACTTTTTCAATGTCGTCTCCCTCTACCATGACTCTGACTTTTGCCTCGGTTCCCGAAGGTCTTATGAGCACACGGCCCTTGTCGCCGAACACACTTTTGATCTCTTCGGCGATCTTTTTGACCTCTTCCCTGTCGGCTATCGTCTTTTTCCTGTCATTGGGTACGGGGACATTTATCATAATCTGGGGATATATCTCTATCTCCCCCGTTATGTCGGAAGCTTTTCTGCCTGTGTCTTTGAGCATCTCCAGGAATTTCACGGCGGTAAGCTCGCCGTCTCCCGTAGTGGCGTAATCGGACAGTATCATGTGTCCCGACTGCTCTCCGCCTATGTTATAGCATTTTTTGACCATCTCTTCCAGAACATAGCGGTCGCCGACCTTTGTAGTTAATATATCTATTCCGTGGTTTTTCAAATATGTGTGCAGACCGAGATTGGACATGATTGTGGCCACGACTCCGCCCTTAAGAGTGCCTTTTTTCTTCATGTATCCGGCAAGAGTACCCATTATAAGATCTCCGTCAATGATATTTCCTCTGTCGTCTACCATAAGGCATCTGTCGGCGTCGCCGTCAAAGGCTACGCCTATGTCGTATCCTCCCTCGACTACCTTTGCAGAAAGATTTTCAATGTGGGTAGAGCCGCAGTTTTCGTTTATATTCACACCGTCGGGCTTGCAGTGAACAAGATGATACTCCACACCCAAAGCCTTGAATATAAGCTCCGCAGTACCGCTTGCCGCTCCGTTGGAGCAGTCTATAACCGCCTTGATTCTCGAAAGGTCGCCCTTTACGCATGAAACTATATGCTTTGCGTATTCGCTTGCGCCCTCTTCCTTGAAGTCGACAGTTATGCCTATATCGCCGTCGGTTTTGAGCTCATTGGGCATGTTGTCTATTACGCTTTCGATCTCCTCCTCAACGGCGTCGGAAAGCTTATAGCCGTTTCCGCCGAAGATCTTTATTCCGTTGTGCTCAAAGGGGTTATGAGACGCCGAAATCACCACGCCTGCGTCTGCCTTGTGCTTTACCGTAAGATATGCCACGGCAGGAGTGGGCAGCACGCCGAGGAAATAGACATCGGCTCCTGCGGCACATATGCCGGCAGCCAAAGCGCATTCCAGCATATTGCCCGATATTCTCGTGTCTCTGCCTATGAAGATTTTACATCTGTGGGAAAGATTCTTTGTCAGCACAGATGCGGCAGCAAAGCCCGCTCTGTACGCCAAATCGGGCGTGAGCTCCTTATTCGCCACGCCTCTGATTCCGTCTGTTCCGAAATATTTCATATTTTTCTCCTAAATCTATATTGTAAGCTGACCCTGATAAGGGATTTTGAGATGCTCATATGCCTTTATCGTGACGCATCTGCCCCTCGGTGTCCTATTTAAAAATCCGATCTGCATGAGATATGGCTCGTAGACATCTTCCAGTGTGACACTCTCCTCGCCTATCGTTGCCGCCAGCGTGTCGAGACCCACAGGGCCTCCGCCGAAGTTGTATATTATGCTCTCGAGCATTCGCCTGTCGACTCCGTCGAGACCAAGCTCGTCTATCTCCAGTGCCTCGAGAGCCAAATCTGCGATTTCCTTTGTTATGACGCCGTTGCCTCTGACCTGAGCGAAGTCCCTCACCCTTTTCAAAACCCTGTTGGCTATTCGGGGAGTACCTCTGCTTCTCGAGGCTATGTTATAGGCGCCCTCGTCCTCGATGTCGATACCGAGAATTCCCGCACTGCGTTTTACTATCTTTGTAAGCTCTTCATTGGAATACATCTCGAGCCTTGCCACCACGCCGAAACGGTCACGCAACGGACCCGAGAGCTGTCCTGCCCTTGTGGTAGCTCCCACCAGGGTAAACTTTGGCAAAGTGTACCTTATCGACCTTGCGGCAGGGCCTTTGCCTATTATGATGTCGAGGGCATAGTCCTCCATTGCAGGATACAAAACCTCTTCGACATTTCTGTTAAGGCGGTGTATTTCATCTATGAACAGTACATCGTTTTCCTCAAGATTTGTCAAAAGCGCCGCCAGGTCTCCCGCCTTTTCTATGGCAGGGCCCGAGGTTATTCTGATATTTACCCCCATCTCCGACGCTATTATTGCCGAAAGAGTGGTCTTTCCCAGACCGGGAGGGCCGTAAAGCAGGACATGGTCCAAAGGCTCGTTTCTTATCTTTGCGGCGTTTATAAAGACTTTAAGGTTTTCCTTGGCCTTGTGCTGCCCTATATATTCGTCCAAAGTCTTGGGTCTTAAACTGTTTTCGTTTTCATCTTCCGATATAAAGGTCTTGCTTATGACTCTGTCGTCGTCTTCTCTCGACTGAAATTCGATGGCCAAAGAAACACCTCCTTTTAGATTTTACATAAGTTTTTTGAGGGCCGCTCTTATTATGTCCTCTGTGCCGAGACCCTCCATATTTTCTCCCTTGAGAGCCTCCATTATATACACTCTCTGATAGCCAAGCACCTCGAGAGCCTCCATTGCGTCCTCAAAAGCCGAGCCGCCCGGGACAGAAACTGCACCCGACGGCATGCTCTGTATGCCTTCAAGACCTGTCTTGCTCTTTGCCATCTTGTCGCGAAGCTCCAAAATCACCCTCTGAGCTATCTTTTTTCCTATTCCGCTGGCTCTCGTTATGAGTTTTTCGTCACCTGAAATTATGGCGAGGGCAATCTGCTGTGGGCTTGCCACCGACAGTATCGACACGGCGGCCTTTACTCCGACGCCCGATATGGAGATGAGATTTTTAAATAAGGTCAGCTCCTCATTGGTCGAAAAGCCGTACAACTCAAACACATCTTCCTTTACATTTAAATATGTGTAAAGCT